>Ga0099364_10009164_pt1 | contig 13773 bp, 11 predicted proteins | sample TergutTh196P3_FD_73070 | JGI IMG/M metagenome (GOLD analysis project Ga0099364, IMG submission 73070) | Microcerotermes parvus P3 segment gut microbial communities from Pointe-Noire, Republic of the Congo - Th196 P3 | ecosystem: Host-associated > Arthropoda: Insects > Digestive system > Gut ...
AGGGCTGTAAAAATGTGGGTGAAGCAAGGCGTAGGAGCGAGCCCGTAGGGCGACCGACCTAGCCGACTGAACCCCGAGCCGCCGATTAGGCGGCGCAGCGTTAACCGTTTGTTATGTGCTGTACACCCGTATTTTATTATGTATTTATTAAAATATATTTTTCTATTTTTTCAATATATTCTAAATAGTGTTCTTTCATTCCATCCTTTATTGTTTTATATTTTTCCAAGCATTCTTTCAATGATTGTACATAGACAATATGCCCGTTCCAAAATTTTATTTCAATATCTTTTATCTCAAATCCTTTATTAGGAGCAGCACCCACATCTATCCAGACGTTATCAATACATAATCTACCAAAATACTTACCTACCAATAATGTATCATTAAATACTAAAGGCTCAATAATATACTCTCTAAAAATATTCTTTAATTTCATAAAATCATTTATATCAATTTGTAAATCGATGTCTATTGGGGATATTTCTACTCCATGTATTGATGCTGATACACTTCCGCTAATTACAAAATTAATATAATTACTTTTTGCAATTTTGCAAAATTCATCTAATGCATTTTCCCAATTTGCTTTTTCTCTCAAAAAGATTTTTGGAGCTAAACGTTCATAATTTGGTACAACAATTTCCTTATCAGGCATATTTGATGGATACCATTTTATGAATTTATTGTCTTTTTTTGTATAAAAAGCCATTTGGATTAATTCATGTGTATTTTCAGGAGCATCTTCTACAATATAAAAAAATCCATTATGTTCTTGTTTACAGTAACATTTCATTTATCTTTTCCTTTATTAAGATATTATGTTCATTATAATGCCTTTTTTTATTTTTGTCAATATTCATTATTATCTCTACCAATTTAGGGTGTATTGCACATAACTTCATTTAGATGTAGTACATAATAATTATTAGATACATATAATTATGATATTACATTAATATTTTAATATGAATTCATTTTAATAAATATACAAAATAAAAAAAGAAGTCTTTTCTTTTTGCTAATTTAAAATATTATCATATTATATCCAGAGGGTTTTGAATTTGGAAAATACTACGAGGGGTTATATGAGCATAACGTTCGGTAGTTTTTATATTAGAATGACCTAGTAATTTTTGAATATACCTAATATCGGTACCATTTTCTAATAGATGAGTTGCAAAAGAATGCCGAAGACAATGAATTGATACATTTTTTTCAATTTTGGCTTGAGATACAGCTTTTTCAAAGATACTCTGAGCAGTTCTAATATGGATATGACCTTCTTCTTGACCAGGAAAAAGCCAATCTTTGATGGGATAATGTTTATAATATTCTTTTAGAAAGGCAGCTGCTCTATCAGCCAGTAAAGTGATCCGGTCTTTTCGGCCTTTTGCATATTGAATTATCAGTACTTTACGGTTAAAGTCAATATGTTCTCTTTTTAAAGCAACAACTTCACTTACTCGAAGGCCAGATGAATATGTTAACATTAAAAGCAGGCGATGCTTGGGGTTTTTTATGTTGGTTAAAAGCCTATCAATCTCTTCTTTGGAAAGGATACCGGGTAAACGCTTATCCTGTCTGGGACGGCACTGTTGCCGAGAAAAATTTTTTTTCATAACATTATTATAAAAAAATCGTATTGCACTGATCGCAAGGTTCATAGATGAACTGGAGAGGACTTTCACCGTATTAAGATAAGCTAGGTATTTTTTTAGATCTTCTTCAGAAATACGTTCTGGAGGTTTTTGAAGAATGCGACACAGGTTTCGGTTAAAGTACACATACGAATCCACAGTCTTAGAGCTGTATTTACGTGAATGCAGCTCTTCTTTTAGTTTTTTTGCCCAGTAAACAGAGAATTTATCTGGTTGAAGAGCTCCAGAAATTAGACATAATCGATCTACATCATTGAGTTTATAAACATCTATTGGTTCCTTGCCAGGCCATGGGCGGTCAAAGAAACCACTAATTAATATTATTTTTTCATTTTTCACCTCAATTAAAGGCCGGTTGGAAAAAATCGACTGATATTCAACGTCTTTGAGCGGAGAATGTAATATAAAATGATTTTTGAATTTATCTAAAAAACCATAAGGAGCAAGAAGTTTTAAAAGAGAAGAATCAAAATCCATCATTGGGATAATTACATTTTTTTTACCATAAAACAGATAAATAATGTCCATATACTTCTCCTATACTCATGGAATTCTTTAGGGTTTTGTGTATTTCCCTATACATATATATGGTTCTTATGTCCTCCTTGCTTCAAAATATATGAAAATAAATTTTTTTATTAAACAAATTCATTAAAAAATGCCTTTTCAAGACCTTAGCTTGAAAAAAACATGATTTGAAAAGAAAAAAATTAATTAAGGATAGATTTATAAGCAAACAATATAAAAAAGAACCATAAGGTTCCCTTATTTCAATCTAATAAAATCGATGGATCTATGGCCAACTTTTAATAAATTTATTTTATGAAACGATTTATTATCTATTTTTTGGCTTTTAGTGTGAGATATTGATACAATAGACCTGACAGTAATTGAAGATTTAACCATATCAAGCAATTTTTCAATTTGTTTGTCTTTTTGATTTGACCAATTAACCAAATTACCATATGGGACATCGGTCATAATAATATCGGCGGTAAATTTATTGCTTTTTATCTCATCTTTATTAAAAATGTCCCGGGTATAGCAATTAACTTCAATTTTTTGCTTGATAAATATACGAATATTATCAAGACTTTTTATAGCTTCTTTATGTGATTCTTTGCCATACTTGCTGTATAGATCAAGCAATTCAATTTTCCGTTTTTCAATGCCAGGATTTGATAATAATGAAAAATTTCTTCCGGCAAGTTCAACAGCTTCATTTGAAATATCAGAAGCGTATATGGCTTTTATTTTTTCGTTAAATAAATATCCCAGAACAGTAAGCATATATCCTGAACCACAGCAGGGATCATAGATCACAATGTCGTTTTTTTTATCAATATACTCTAGACACCTGCAAAATACTTCACCGGCTAATCTGACAGGATAATTTGAGTAATTGGGCTTATGATAAAAAACACGTCCGCTGGAAAAATCTTCGAAATTATTCCTATGAAAATACTTATAGATCACAAACTAACCATGTAAATTCCAGGGATTCCGTCGCGGTCAGAACAAAATACTATTTTTTTACCGTCAGGGCTAAAGGCAGGATGAGGATGGGCATCCTGAGTATTGCCGTATGGTTTCCAGCTTGAGTCATGGCGGCAGAGAATAGTTTCGGTTTTGGTTCTTAAGTCGGCCAAATAAATATAAGGTTTTTCTTTTAGCTGACCATCGCCTGTCATAAAAGAATTGTCAAAATTGGTCATGGAGTGACAATAAATAGAACTATTCATTATAAATTCTTTTTGACATGTATCTGTATCTATGTAAAATATCTTCTGTTCAACATTCTGAGTTTCTTTACTACTTAGTACAGGAACCTTTTCATCAGGGGGAGCTTCCAGTTTTCGATAAATGAAACCTAATTTGGAGCCATCGGCCAGCCAGAATTCGTGGGTTATAATTTCATCCCTTTGTTGATCATGGAGACAACAATTTCCTGTCCCGTCAGCATGGATAAACCAAAGCCGGGCATCAATTAAAGTAGCAGGCCCTTCGTGGCAGTAGGAAATATCGTTATTATGAAAAGGTCTAAGCTGCGGATGGCCAAGCCAAAGCTTTTCTTCGTATATCACTTTTGAACTTTTCTTTTCAACATCAATGAGTACAAGGCGGCAGCGAGGCTTTTTACGCCACTGAGGTTCAAAGCTGTCCCAACTTGAAGTATCCCGGACAGAGTCTTCTCTAAAGAGTTCAATTGTAATAAGAAAGCGATCGTCAGAGCTGAGAGACGGGTTTGTATAACCTTTCCATTCATGGGGAGATTCATAAATTATATCTTCTTTATTGGAATCCAGTTCCAGACGTATTATACGTCCTTCTCTGTTATAAAAAATTGACTTATTATCAGCAGAAAAATTAGGGCTGAAGTCTGCAAGGAGAGGATAACCTGCATTTCCCGGCCCTGCTAAAAACCGTGATTCACCGGATTCAAGATCCAGCATACGAATAGTTCGCTGCTTTTCTTCTTCCTGAGAAAAAATAAGATAACGGCTGTCGGAACTGAACATACGATTATAAAAATAGGGATGATGGCAGAGTATACCATCAGGGGTTAGTTTAGTTACAGCCCTACCAGTAAAGGGATCATTATAAGTTCTAAACATGGGGCGTTTCCTTAAAATTAGTTTTAAACTAAATTGTTTACACTTTGACCGTCAATTTCACCCAGGGAAGCATAATAAAGATCACCGATAAAAGCAGGTTTTGCAGGGATTGCCGCCATAATACTTTTTTCTCCTTCCAAGCGCACTTTAAGAAGATCTCCTTCTATATCGGCAAAAGATTTTGCTCTGCTGCCAGAACTGTCGGATACTTCGATAGTAAAGCCAAGGCAGGCCCGGTCTATAACACGTAAGTCTAAGTCCCGGGTTCTGCCGCAAAATAGTATAATATCAAAATGGAGAGCGCCTTTTTCTTTCGTGATCCCATAAGAGAAAGAATAATCATCGAAAACAATAAAAGGTATATCAAGGTATACAGTTACCGGTTCAATGGTAAACTCAAAGCCTGGTCCCCTAGCACCATCAAGGGTACCGCCATGAGCTCCACCGTCATGACTGTCACGGATAATCCCAGTACCGATAAATCCCGGCGGATCAATGATTCGGTGCGGACCCAGGCGGGAAATATCACCGTAGAGAGAGAATCGCAACCTAATATCTGAAGCACGGATGGTTCCATCTTTAATAGGATCCAAATTGGGATGGGTATCTCCTGCATTGAGTGCAAAACCTAATGCCCCGACTGATAATCCTTTATATTGAACATTGATTAATACCCCGGAAGAAAAATCATAAAAATCGTGAAGCAAGGTGGGTCTAAAGCAAAACGGAGAATCTTTACTTCCAAAGTAAATAATTTGATTTCGTTTCTGGTTCCAAGTAGTATCCCTGTGACATGAGCCTATAGCAAAATTATTATTCATGTATGTAAAGCAGATCTCAGCACTTTCGGAGTTGGAAGCAGCTTTACCTGCAAAACGTTCAAAAATAATTTTTTCTTCATTAGGTTTATAATAATCATTGATGAATTCATCCGGGCATTTTAAATCAATACGGAAAGAACTAATGCCGGTGTTTTCTTTTACTTGGGATTCGTCAATATAATCTATCTTTCCTCCCAGGGCCCGTTGAAGCTTAACCTGCATCTCTGGCCTTAAAAGTTCAGTATAATTTCTGCGGTGCGGGCCTGCCCATTGACGGCTAGGATAATGTTGATGCATTAGTATGGTACGCCAGGCAATGCGCATACATTCATATATCTGTTTTCTACTATCTTCGTCTTTCACATCCCTATACATCCTGCCTAGATCCTCAGCTGCAATAATGGTATAAGTGGGGCTATTATACTCGGCAAAGTTGTTGTTCAATTTGCAAAATTCTAAAAAGTTAGTTAACCGTTTTTTTGCATAATCAAGGATCTCGGGGAGATCAAGGATTTCACCTGCTACGTGGGTAACATAAGTTCCCATAATTGCAATGTTTGTGTAATGCGGCCCCATGTCCCGGCGCATGATGGATTTACACGCATGGTAGATTGTGGTTTTTAAATAATCATAATCTTCCGGGGAAAGATGTTCTTTATGATCTTTTAAAATCTGTAAGATTTCTTTCCCACAGAAGTCCGCCCAGTTCCAGTCAGGGGGAGCCATTTTATCCAGAGGTTCTTCGTAAAACCAGGACCAAATACCATAAGTAGCGCTGGTCTCATCTTTATCCTGGAGAGAAGCTACTTTTAAGACTATGTCTTTACCTCGGTTGATGTATTCAGGTACAGCAGAATCAAAGAGAGCGACAGCATAAGTCAGGCTCCCTCGGGTGGCATGAACATCACCGCCTGTAAGGGTGGTGTGATAACCGGGAGAGGAAAAGGGAGTTTTGTGCATTTTTACTTCAGGATTATATCCTGGGTTCATTTTTTCCAGGGCATACATAAAATCCGATTTGTCTTGTTCATTTTTGAAGTTAAACATCCCTTTTCCTCCGGGAGAGATTAATTAATATAGTAAGTGTCTGTTAGCCTGATACCATTCATCCCTTTCTGCGCTAACTGCATCCCATCCAAAGGATCGTTTATAATCGTTGATCTGCCGCAGACCTTCATCAACAGAGAGTCTTCCGGTAATAATGCTGGTTTCAAGAGCTGTGATCTGAGGTCCCACTTCCGTACTGAAGCGGCGGATATTATCACTTGTAGCGGTATAAGGCAGACGGGTATACCTGTTTCTAAGCTGGATTTCGTTAGCCAATTGCATGATAGGTACATAAGCTTGACTTAAAGGATCCTGGGCAGCCGTTAATGGGAACCAATATAACTGTGGTTGATTCTGGTGGAAAATGGCATATTCACCTGAGTATATCATTTCAATATTGTTTCTATCCACATCAATAGTCTGGGGTACTCCATTTACCAATCGATAATGTACCCCTTCATGACCATAGGCAAGAGTCCACCAGTTGTCATCCATCATCCAGTCAGCGTAAGCCATTATATCTCTGGCATTCCTTGATTGTGCATTCATAAGGATCATGTAATGGGCAGGAGGTTCCTGAAAAAGACCTTGCTTGCCCTGACTAGTTGTCCATGGTTCAAAGGGCATCCAATTTGAAGTTGGGACATTCTGTCTGAGTTCCCGCCATTCAGCTGGTTGGTTCCAACTCCCCATATGTATAGCAGACCTTCCTGTTACAAGGAGTTCCCTCTGTCTAATATAATTGGTATCTGTAATATACTCAGGATCGATCAAACCTTCGCGGTATAGCAAGGCCCTGAAAGCGAGACTTTCACGGTAACCATCAGTGGTTGTCCAGTCAACAAAACGGCCGTTAACAATCATAAAGTTATCCATGGGCTGCCCAAAAAGAGCGTTTATAATTCCTACCCAGTTAAAATTGAAAGTTAAACCGTAAGTTCCCATTCCGCTGGCATCTGTATCCCGGGCTCTACGCATAAAGTTGAGGACCTGATCGGTAGTAGTAGGAAGAGGCATATTGAATCTATCAAGCCAGTCCTGGCGTATCCACATTGCATGGTTTGGAATATTAAGTATATTCCTGGCTGTGGTCATACCGTATTGTTGGCCGTCTACTCCCATAAGGAAAGGCAAAAGTTCCGGATGAGCCGCGAGATAATCTCTATAAACCGTGGAATAATTCCTGATATGATCCCCTACAGGCTGGATTACTCCCTGAGTATATAGGTTATCTAAAAAACCTTTACCAAATTCCCATACTACATCAGGTGCAGTTCCCGCAGCGAAAAGAGCGGTTAAACGGGCGGTTGATTCGGTCCTGGGAACCGGGACAAAATTAACATGAACTGGTGCATTTTCGTTGATCCATCTGGTCCAACGGTTATTCTCGTAAGTACCTTCCGCGGCAGATACCTGTCCACGATCAAGCATACTTACAGAAATTACAGGTTTACCACCTACACTTTGCTGAGTGCCGCCTCCGGCAAACAAAAAGGTTCCAGTAAAGATCAGGGCCAAGATTAAAATGAAAAATTTTTTCATTTTTTAACCTCCAAAAAAAATTTTTATAACGCTCAAGCGCCAATAATTGCAGAAGTTAACAAGTTATAGAAACTGTCCTTGAAAAGGGAGAAGTTCCGTTCATATAAAGGGTAAATCCTTCTGAACTGCGAGGTTCCGAATTACGGCTTGTAGTAAAAAGCTCTGTATCTGCAAATGCACCACGGATACTTAAACTACTTCTACCGTCTCGAATAGTAAATCCCCCGTCTTTTAATAAGATATAATCACCAGGTTTTGGAAGCAGAGCAAAATGATCTCCAGAAAGCGGAAGGCCCGGAGGGAGTATGAATTCAAAACAATAATGGACTCCATTAATTCCTGATGCATTAAAAGTAATATCTATACCATTTTCACGATTACGAATTATAACTTCCAAATCGCTGGAATTGGGATTTTGCCTGCGTCTGATTGAATGATCTTCTGCCCGGAAATTAGTAATTTTTTTTGTAACTTTATCAAGAGGTTCAAAATACCAACCTATGGCAAGAAAGTTAAAACGATAACCGTCTTCTAATGTTTCAAGTTCATGTATTTTAACATGACCGTAATTAAAAAAACCAAGGCTGATTTTACAGCAGGCGTTTATGGTTCCGGAATTTACAAATAACCATGAGGGGTTGTTATGAATTAAAGAATAACTAAAATTATTTTTTTTATAACGTACAACACCGGATGATTTAAAATAACGGTTATAATCGGGAAGGCAGAATTTATTTTTATCTTGCAAAGATAATGTAAGTTTCGGGTTAAGCATCATGAAAGGTAAACAGTCAGGGCCAGGTTGTTGATGTGTTTTAATAAAACCTAATGCTATATACCCCGCCATATCTGCAGCTTCTTTATCCTCCAGGTAATGAGCAATATAAAGATACTGATATAAATAGCGTCCGGCATACATTTTCTTTCCCCGATCCTGTCTGGTAGAATTTCCGGTAAAAAGACTGCCGTCGGCTTCAAAAAAATAAACCATCATTCGGAGGTTCCGCTGGACATAGGAGAGGTATTGTTTATCTCCTGTTTCCTCAAAGAGCATGATCATGGCTTGATTATTTACAGCATTATAAATAGCACTCCGTTCTGAATATTCACCGTCCTCGTTACAATCAATGCCTTCTGCAAGATATTGCTCGGCTCTTTCCATATACTTATAATCACCTGTTAAGTTGAAACCTGCAGCAAGGGAAGATGCCATTACCCAACGGTGATTGGCGGTATGAAAGCCACCTGTTCTAAGACCTTCTAAAACAGACAGGATTAGAGCTTTTACTTCCTCTTTAAGTAAAGCTGCGTCTTCTGCCAATGGAAAATCGGTATCTGCGGATAAAACTAGTTTTGGGTTTTCAAGAAGACGGTAAAGAGGAAAGAGATCCCAAAGGAAAAAGCCTGAGTCTGGGGCAGAATCAAAGTTACAATCCCAAAGGTCAATATTTCCTGAAGGCCGCTGTTCTCGTCTTAAAAATGCAAGGGCCATCTTGGCCCTTTGGACTATTTCCGGATTCGCGAAATAATGGCTCTTGGGATTTAGCCAAAGGGCTATCGCTTCCAGAAGCCTTGTAGAAAGGTTCCTGGGAAAGGGAGGGCAGAGCCGGTCTGGTTCCGGAACTGCCCCACTATAAAGGCTTCCTTCGTCGAATTGGCTGTCAAAAAAATACTTAAGCCTTTCTTCAGCCTCTTCTAAAAGGTAATCAATTAACATTTCTAGTGACCTAAAATACTTCTATTCCTCTGGAACCAAGCGTCTCTTTCTGCTGTTATGGCATCCCAGCCTGAGGCTCTACGGAATGCACTTATCTGCTGGAAGCCCTCATCTGCTGAAATTCTTCCTATGATAACGCTGGTTTCAATAGCTTCAACCTGAGATCCAATGGCTGTTCTAAAAGCTTCGATACTGGGGCTGGTAGGTCCATAGGGAACATGCCTGTTAAAGGGATTCCTCATGGTAATATCAACTGCTGCAGCATAACGTCTGGCCCAATCCTGGCTAATGGGATCCTGAGCAGCTTGGATGGGGATCCAGTCTACAGTGACCCTGTTAACAAGATTATCAACCAAGGCAAACTCAGAATTACCTTTAATATAGTCTACTTCAACCCGGTTAAGAGCGGCATCAATGACCTGGGGTACACCATTAACGAGCCTATAATGCCGGCCTTCTAAACCATAGCTTAAAGTCCAATAACCATCGGTAATAAGCCAGTCAAGGTATTCCATTGCGGCTCTGGGATTCCGGGCATCTCTATTCATAACTACCATTTTTAGAATGGGAACTTCTGTATTATAACCGAATTTACCATAAGAAGTGCGTAAAGGTTCTATAGGAACAAAATCAGCATTAGGGACATTTCTCATTAAGTCAAAATAATCACCCTGGAAACCAATACCTTGAAAGCGCATAGCAATTCTACCGGTGGTCATGAATTGCCTTTGCCGGGTATATTGAGGAGCATCGGTAATAATTTCCGGATCGATTAAGCCTTCCCGGTAGATTTGGGCACGGTATGCTAAGGCATCCCGGTAAGCCGGTGTTGAGTACCAATCTACAAAGCGGCCATTTTCAATATTAAACTCGTCCCCTGCCATGCCGAACATAGTATGGGTAACTGTTCTCCAGCTAAAATCTGTTCCCATACCCCAGGTACCCATACCGCTGGGATCTTCATCTCTGGCCCGACGCATAAAAGCAATTGCCTCGTCAGGAGTGGTGGGAATGGCCATGCCGAATCTATCCAACCAATCTTTGCGGATAAAAATTCCTTGGTTTACTATGGTTTGGATATTACGCATGGAAGAAATACCGTACTGTAAGCCATCATCCGCTATAAGGTATGGCATCATTTCAGGATGTCTCTCTTGATACTGCTTATAAGCCGTGGAATACCGTTCAATATATTCCGCTACAGGTTGTATAACACCCTGAGCAAAAAGCCGGTCCATGAAACCTTTGTTGTACTCCCAAATAATATCAGGTGCCGTACCTGCTGCAAACATGGCGTTGATAAGGTTACCAGAATCAGCGCGTGTTACCGGTACAAATGTAACCCTGACCGGAGAGTTCTCATTTATCCATCGTACCCAACGGTTCTCAGCATAATCGCCTTCCGCAAGTGCAATCTGACCGCGGTCTAGTACAGTCATGGAAACTTCGTTGGGAAGCTCCCCTGCCCTCTGTTGTGATCCACCTGCAGCAAAAAGAATTGCCGATGAAAAGATCAAAACCATGATTAGAACAATAGTCTTCTTCATTCTCTTCCTCCATAAAATAATTAAATAATTAAAAAGGTACGTGTGACTTTATTGCCCTACGATTAACCTTTAACTGAACCTATCATTACCCCTTTAACAAAATATTTTTGTAAGAAAGGGTAAACCAATATAATTGGCAGCACAGAAACGAAAATAGTTGCAGCTCTAAAAGATTCGGCGGCAACAAAAATTGTTTCCATTGCTCCACCGCCTCCACCAGTTTCAGCATGAATAGTCAGCATTTGTGCAGTATCAAGCATAGATCTTAGTCTTACCATTAAAGGGTACCTGGCTGTTGTAGTAATATACATCATCGCGTTAAAGTAAATATTCCACCAGCCAACGGCGTAAAACAAGGTAATAGTGGCTAAAGCTGCACCGGAAAGGGGTAAGACAATACGAATAAGGATATAAGGGTCACTGGCGCCGTCAATCTGGGCTGCTTCTTCAAGACTGTCAGGAATGCCTTGGAAGAAAGTTCGCAGAACTATCATATTATAACTGCTGACAAGACTGGAAAGCCACAGAGCCCAGTAGGTGTTCATAAGACCCAAGTTTCGTATTAAAAGGAAGTTAGGAATCATTCCGCCACTGAACATCATGGTAAAAACTATAAGGCCCATAAAGACGCCCCGGAAACGGAGACGCCTTCTTGAAAGAGAGTAAGAGCAGAGTATTGTAGCGAACATACAAAAGCTGGTTCCCACTATGGTAATAAGCACAGTATTCCTCATGGAGTTAAAGATCTGTCCATCTAAGAGCAGCTGCCTATAAGCTTCCAGATTTACTTCAACTGGCCAGAGAAATACTTCCCCGGAACTGATCGCTCTACTGGAACTTAAGGAAGCGGCAATAATGTAAATAAAGGGGTAAAGACAGCCCAAAGCTATAGTGGTAAGGAAAATATAATTAAGAGTATAAAAAATTTTTTCGCCTAATGATATTCGCATCTCAAGTTCCTCCTTTTACCACAAGCTGTTTTCACCCAGAGCACGGGTGATTCTATTAGTTGAATAAACCAAGATAAGGGAGATCACTGACTGGAAGAGACCAATAGCTGTGGTATAGCTATATTGAGCTCCTCTGATACCTACCCGAAAAACATAAGTAGAAATAACATCCGCTACATCGAAAACTGCAGGATTTTGCAAATTGTAAATATGTTCAAACCCAACATCCATCATAGAACCCATACGGAGTATCAGTAGAATGGCAATAGTAGGTTTAATTCCTGGCAGGGTTATATGCCAGATCTGTCCTATTTTATTGGCCCCGTCGATACGGGCAGCCTCGTAAAGTTCAGGATCTATGGCAGAAACTGCAGCAAGGTAGATGATCGAACCCCAGCCGGCACCCTGCCAAATTCCGGAAATTACAAACATGATGGGCCACCAGAAACTGGATGCCATGAAAAAAATAGGTGTAATCCCTAATGATCTAAGGACCATATTTACAACCCCAGTACTGGGAGATAACATTTGAATGAAAATACCTGCCAGGACAACCCAGGAAATAAAATGAGGCAGATAAAGAAGACTTTGATTAATCCTTTTAAATAACTTAAAACGAACTTCGTTTAATAAAATAGCAAGAATAATAGGAATAGGAAAACCGAAAACTAAAGCATAAACATTTAGCAGCAAGGTGTTTTTTACTATATTGTAAAAATCCGGAGTTCTAAAAAGGCGTTCAAATTGTGCAAGACCTACCCACCTGGAACCTAAAATACCCTGGGCAATTCTAAAATCCTTAAAGGCTATGATAGCTCCATACATGGGTATATATCTAAAAATGATAAAAAATGCCATGGGTAATATAAGGAAAATATAAAGCCAACGATCCCTGCGCAGATCCCTGAGCAAAAAAGCGCGGTTTCTTTTTTTAATCAGATCAGCCTCTTTCATCGCCTAAATGTAACATGATTTCTTAAGATCCGTCAACATAAAAAAAATTTAAAAAAAACAATAAATTTAAAGCGCCACGTAAGTTAATGCCATATAAGTGGATAAGGAGAGAAAAATGAAAAATAATATTTTTTTGAAAATCATTATAGGGGTGATAGTTTTTGGAATAGTGCTGGGTTTAAACTTAACAGGATGTTTAAGCACTGCCAATGTGAATTTTATACCTGGGGTCTATGAAACCGCAAGTCAAGGTTACCGAGGACTAATCAAACTGCGGGTTTATATTTCCGATGGTGGTATAGAGGACATTGAAATTTTAACCAACAGCGAAGATAGACACGCTGTGGAAGCTATGGAAGAACTGCGGGATCTTGCCCTGGAGATGAACTCTGCAGATCTGGATGCAATTTCTGGGGCTACGATTACGAGCAGAGCCTTTCTTGCTGCCCTGGAGGAAGCTTTGGTTTGGGCTGCGGAATAAGTCCTAACTAAATCTAATCCGTGGATCAGCTAAGGCTAGTAGAATATCTGATATCAGTGTACCGATAACTGTCAAAGCACTCATAAGGAGGATAAAACTACCCGCAAGGTACATGTCCTGGGATTGCAGGGAACGTAATAATAGCGGCCCTGTGGTAGGTAAATTGAGTACAATGGAAACCACTGTGGAGCCTGAAACCAGAGTAGGTAAAATCCAACCTACAGTGCTGATAAAGGGGTTTAAGGCAACACGGACAGGGTACTTAACAAGCAGCCTGCCCTCTGTCAGCCCTTTGGCACGGGCAGTTTGCACGTATGGTTTTTTAAGCTCGTCCATCAGGTTTGCCCGCATAGTTCTGATAAGGCTCGCAGTTCCGGCAAGTCCTAAAACGATCATGGGAATCCAGATATGCTGCATTAGGTCAACGAATTTAGCCCA
>Ga0099364_10009165_pt1 | contig 13771 bp, 10 predicted proteins | sample TergutTh196P3_FD_73070 | JGI IMG/M metagenome (GOLD analysis project Ga0099364, IMG submission 73070) | Microcerotermes parvus P3 segment gut microbial communities from Pointe-Noire, Republic of the Congo - Th196 P3 | ecosystem: Host-associated > Arthropoda: Insects > Digestive system > Gut ...
GGGGAGGGAGAGGGGAGGGGGGGGGGGGGGGGCGGGGGGGGGGGGGGTTCTTCGGGGGGGGGGGGGGGGGAGGGGGGGGGCCTCGGTGCACTGCGTGTTGTCGGGCCGGGCGGGTAACGGGAGAGATGATGTCCAGGCGGGCTAACCCGATTCCCGGCTATGAGCGGAGACGAAAATCTAAACTTGTCGGCGGACTGGGCTAACATATCGAGCGGGCTAACTATCGGGCGGGCGTTGTGTTATAATGGTGTTATGCAAAAAATACGCGTCGGGGTTCATGGTGCGGCAGGCCGAATGGGGCAGCGGTTGATCGCCCTTATCCAAGCAGACAGTGCCCAGACAGACTCAGCCAATGCAGACGGGGCCAGGCCGGATTCCGTTTTGGAATTGACGGCGGCGATTGACGTCAAGCCTTGTGAAAATATCTCTATCCCGCAAACGTTTCGTTTGGAGGAACTTGTTGCCGACTCGGTTGACATTCTTATTGATTTTTCGTCGCCGCATTGTTCGGATGCATTATTCAACTATTGCACCAGGGTAAATCTTCCTTTTGTTTTTGCGACGACCGGTCTTTCGCCGGAACAGTTAGAACGGCTTCGGGAATCAGCCCGATCGGTTCCGGTACTCTGGTCTCCGAGTATGAGTATGACGGTCAATTTGGCGATGCAACTTTGCGGGACGGCCGCTCAGACGTTGCATAGATTGAGTACAGACACACAGTATGCCGACGTAGAGATCATCGAGAAGCATCATCGTTTCAAGGTCGATTCCCCCAGCGGGACGGCATTGAAGTTTGGAGAACTGATTTCGGATCGGATGGGTCTTTCGTTGCCGAAACATGGCCGGCATGGCGGCGGGGCGATAGACGAATGCGGAGAGCGTACCCGACATGAGATCGGCTACCATGCGGTACGGATCGGAGACAACCCCGGCGAGCATACGGTATTGTTTGGATTGCTTGGCGAGACTCTTGAAATAACAGTTAAAGCATCGAATCGTGATTGTTATGCGTTGGGGGCTTTGGCCGCCGCCCGATTTTTGTTCGGCAAGCCGCCAGGGTTATACGGAATGCCCGACGTGTTGGGGGGCGTTTGAGTACCCGTGTTTCCCGTGAAACTTTCGTCCGGTTAGCCGCCGGGCACTACTCGGCGAAGGGTGCGCCCAGCAGGGCGGGGCGGCTAACTATCATGTGAGAAACTATTGAATGCGATAACTTTCGATCGCTATAACTATTGATCGCGATAACTATTGAATGTTCGTTGTGTTATAATAGGCGGTGCGGTTTTTTGATTTCTGCGATGAGCACCCTATCTTCTCTTCGGCCCCCCGTCATCAATCCTTCGCTTTTGTCGGCGGATTTTTCGCATCTGGCCCGGGATATTCGGCAAGTAGAAGCATCCGGGGCAGAAATACTGCATCTTGATATTATGGATGGACATTTCGTTCCCAACCTAAGTTTCGGCGTCCCCGTCGTCGAAGCCATTCGGCGGACGACGGATTTGATTTTGGATGTTCATCTGATGCTGAGTAATCCCGAACCTTATTTGCCTGTCTTTCGGAAAGCAGGCAGTGATTGCTTGACGGTTCATATCGAGGTCGTTGCCGATCCGAGGCCGATGTTTGATTTGATTCGCCGGTTGGGTGCAGTGCCGGGCTTGTCCCTGAACCCGCCGACGCTGGTTGAGTCGGTATTGCCTTTTGTTGGAGAATGTGATTTAATTTTAGTGATGGGCGTGATGCCGGGCTTTGGCGGTCAGAGTTTCAATCCGATTGTATTAGAAAAACTCCGGCGGATTCGCGAGGCCGCCGGAGCGTCGGCGTGGATTTCCGTCGACGGCGGTGTTAATGAGTCGACCGTTTCCGACATCGCATCGGCCGGAGCAAATATGTTTGTCGCAGGATCATCTCTTTTCGGACATTCGGACGGTGTGTATTCAAACAATGTGGATTCAAACGGTGTTGGTTTGGACATTGCCGGCCGGTTTAACCGATTGCGGCAATTAGCCGAAATACCGGCGTAACCGTCGCCTCCCTCTACGCCACTCACCTAACTCGATTCCCGACATAAAAACTGCCATTTTGACAGGTTTAGATTTTTGTCTTTTTCGCATCCTCCTACAATGTCAACGCGTTACGGCATTTTTTCTATATGGCACACCATTTGCTAAAAATTGAATTGCGTACTAAACTGCGTATTAAACTGTGGTCGCACGTTCTGTGGTCGCACGTTATCGAAACAAAGCCTTAAGACCGGCCAGTTTAAGAATCCAACATTAAAAATCCAACTTTAACAATCTAACCATCTAAAACGAGAGGAGACATATACCATGGCAACAGGAGAAAAAATTATAGGTATCGACCTTGGAACAACCAACTCAGTCGTATCCGTTATGGAAGGTAAAGACGTGAAGGTAATTCCCAATGCCGAAGGCAATCGACTGACCCCCAGCGTAGTAGCCTTTACCGACAGCGGCGAGAACCTCGTCGGAGAGCCAGCCCGACGGCAAGCCGTAACGAATCCGACGCGGACGGTAGGATCCATTAAACGTTTTATGGGCAGGCGGCAGAACGAGGTTGCGTCCGAAGAAAAAATGGTGCCGTACAAAATAGTCGGCAACAGCGATGAGTACGTCAAACTGGAAATCGACGGCAAGGCATATACCCCGCCTGAAATTTCTGCGATGACGCTCCGCAAGATGAAAGAGTCCGCTGAGGCTTATCTCGGGCATAAAGTCAACAAAGCCGTCATCACAGTTCCGGCCTACTTCAACGATGCCCAGCGTCAAGCAACCAAAGACGCTGGTCAAATTGCCGGTCTGGAAGTTGCGAGGATTATCAACGAGCCGACGGCTGCTTCGCTTGCGTATGGACTCGATAAAAATGTGAATCAACGGATTGTCGTTTTCGATCTTGGCGGCGGGACATTTGACGTATCTTGTCTCGAAGTGGCCGACGGTGTCTTTCAAGTGTTGAGTACCAACGGCGATACCCATCTCGGCGGCGATGATTTTGACGAAGTCCTGATCAACCACGTAGCAGAGCAATTCAAATCGGAACAGGGGATTGACCTCCGTAAAGATGCTATGGCTCTGCAACGGCTTCAAGAAGCGTGTGAAAAAGCGAAACGCGAGTTGTCCTCGGCCCAATCCACCGACATCAACCTGCCCTTCATTACGGCGGATCAAACCGGCCCAAAACATCTCCAACATAAACTTACCCGATCTAAGTTTGAACAACTTACCGACCATCTCGTCGAGCGGTGCCGGGGGCCCGTCATGCAAGCCTTGCAAGATGCAAGCCTTTCGGCATCGCAAATTGATGAAGTCGTCCTTGTCGGCGGTTCAACCCGAATACCGAAAGTGCAGGATATGGTGCGGACGATTTTCAACAAAGAACCGCATAAGGGGGTCAACCCCGACGAAGTTGTTGCAGCCGGAGCGGCGATCCAAGGTGCCGTATTGGGCGGAGAAGTTCGTGATGTGTTGTTGCTTGACGTAACGCCGCTTTCTCTGGGCATCGAAACGCTCGGCGGTATTATGACGAAGTTAGTCGAACGGAATACAACGATTCCGACGGAGAAGAAGCAGGTTTTCTCTACGGCAGACGATAGTCAGTCGGCTGTAACGATCAAAGTTTATCAAGGTGAGCGGGAAATAGCGGCACATAACCGGCTATTAGGTCAGTTCAATTTAGAGGGGATTCCGCCGGCGCCGCGCGGTGTTCCGCAGATTGAAGTTTCATTCGATTTAGATGCCAATGGGATATTGAACGTTTCGGCACGCGATTTGGGAACGAAGAAGGAAACGAAAGTCCGCATCGAGCAATCGTCAGGCTTGTCGAAAGAGGAGATTGAACGAATGCAGCGTGATGCGGAAGTTCATGCGGCCGAAGACAAACAGCGTCGGGAATTAGTCGAAGCCAAGAATAATGCGGAGTCGATGTGTTTCCAACTGGAAAAATTGTTGAAAGAGCATGACTCGGTCTTAAACCAAACGGACAAAGATGCCGTTAATTCGGCTATAGGCCGAACGCGTGAAGCGATGTTGACGGATGACTTGTCGAAGATTAAGTCGGCAGCGGAACAATTAGAACAAGCCTCGCACGCAATGAGCAAAGCGATGTACGAGTCTGCAGCGACGGCGTCGGCGTCGGCAGAAAGCAGTCAGGAGCCGGCCGCAGAGAGCACGGCTCAAGCGCAAGGCGACGATGACGCGATTGATGCCGAGTTCGAGGTGAAGAAATAGTTCGGGCGCGTTAGTTAGTGCGGGGTGTAGAGGGGTGAGGGAATCGTTAGCCGCCTCGCCCTGCGGGGCGTAGCCAGTCCGGGGCGGCTAACGTTTGTACTATGTTTCACGTGAAACATTCGCCTCTAAAGCGAACTCTCCAGCAACAAACGCATCTTCCGAAGTTCCCCCGACGAATCTACCGAAGGAAGCACCGCAAGATCAACACTCAAAACACGCCGGTAATCATAGTTCGCCAACAACGCAATCAATCGGCCAAAATCGACGACTCCCTGACCTACCCGAGTCTGAAAATCCTTACTCGTCGTATCTCGCAGCCGAACGTGACACACATTCGGCAAGATCGATTCATAGTCTTTCGGCTTCGCCTGTTTATAGATATAATGACTCGGGTCTAAAGAAACGCCGAGTCCTTTGACGTATTTGCAGAGACTGCCGACGGTTTCGGGCGTATCCGAAATGCGGCCGGCTTCCGTGGCGATACCGACGACGACGCCGTAGTACATTCCGACTTTGACCAGGTTCGCAAGGCGGTCGATCTCTTCATTAAAAGGCGTGCCGGGGATGGACGTATGCACCGTCGTGACGGCGATGTTGCAATCCTTCGCCAGTCGGCATGCCGCCGTAAAATGTTCGGTATAGTCGGGAGCGTCGGGTTCGACATCAAAATAGAGAGCGACGGGGACAATCCGCCGGAACGTTTTGCGGAATTGAACGAGCGAATCATGCCGTTGAGCAATCTGCGACGGCACAATGACTCCCTCTTCTCCGATGACCAGTTCGGCACTGGTATAAGCCAAATCGGCCAGCCGTTCAAAAATCTCCGTCAACGGTTCACCGGGAATACAAGATGTCGAAGCAGCAATGATCATAGAAACGCTTTGGCCGTCATGCCAAAAACAAACTCCCTGTTATAACATTTATGTCCGCCCTATTCTAATACACCCACCCCGTCCCTGCAAGATGCCCCTCTACGCCCCGCAGGGCGGGGCGGCTAACCAAGATTCCCGCCGAGGCGGGGTGATGGAAACTAAAGCGGGAATGACGAAAATCTAATCCTGCCGACGGACTGCCATTGGGGGCAATGTCTTGATGCAATGTCTTGAAAAAAAGAAAAATTACGGTAAACTGATTTGCTATTATGAGGCATGTGATTTCCGCTCTTGTTCAAAACGTACCCGGCGTGCTTTCCCATATATCGGGAATGCTCGCTGCCAGGGGTTATAATATCGACAGTTTAGCCGTCGGAGAAACGGAAAAGCCCGAACTCTCCCGAATGACTTTCGTTGTGATGGGCGATGAAAAAGTCCAGGAACAAGTTCTTAAACAACTCCAAAAACTGGTAACCGTCGTTGAATCGAAAGATATTACTTCGCAGCAGCATGTCGAACGGGAACTGATGCTCATGAAAGTCGAGGCTCTACCCGGCGCACGGAGTAAGATTCTCGAAATGGTGAATATCTTTCGCGGTAAAGTGGTCGATGTCAGCGATACAACGATGATGGTCGAGATATCTGGCCAGGCCTCGAAACTCGAGGGATTCGTCGAAGCAATGCGGCCCTTTGGAATTATCGAACTCGTCCGCAGCGGAATCATCGCTCTGCCGCGAGGAGGAAAGCCGCTGGAATAAGGCTGCTGGAATGAAGGCCAGGATAAGACATCCCGGCCTTCCCCGACATGTACAGAATCATCGCTTTGTTTGCTGTCCCCGTTTGCTTTCCCCGGTGCCTGGGGCTACGGAAAAAACCGAAATGCTGAAGCCGCCTGACCTCATTACGAGTTTATCCAATCCGAAAATTAAGGAAGCGGTCAAGTTACGCGAAGGAAAATACCGGCGGCGCACAAAAAAATTTGTGATTGACGGTATTCGGGAACTCGACAGAGCCATCCAAGCCGGCATTCGCATTCTGGAAATTTTTACGGTGCATCCCCAACTTTCCCATAAAAATATCCCCCACAAAAATATCTTCTGCAAAAATATCCCCTGCAAAAGTATTATTATCCGCCAGGTTACTGAATCCGTATTTCGGAAAATTTCTTACGGGGATCGGGAAGACGGTATCGTCGCCGTGGCCGAAGAGCCGGTGTGGACTTTTGAGGCTTTTGAGTCGGCGATGCGGCAATCGGCAAAGAACCACTCAGCACAGCATCATTCGGCACAACATCATTCGGCTCTGCATCGCCCGGCGCCGTTGCTCGCCGTCGTCGAGAAGGTCAGTAAGCCGGGGAATTTAGGTGCGGTCTTTCGCAGTGCCGACGCGGCGGGGTTTGACGGGGTGATGATTGCGGATTTGCATCTTGATCCTTTTCATTACAATGCGATTCGCAGCAGTTTGGGGACGGTTTTTCATGTACCGTCGGTTTGCGATTCTTCTGAAAATATATGCCGTTGGCTTAAGGAACAACAGTTTCAAATCGCAGCGGCGTGGTGTTCGGGCAACACCATCCCGTACACTAGCATGGATTTTTGCCGTCCGACGGCGATTGTTTTGGGCAGCGAAGCGGAAGGGTTAAGCAGCCTCTGGAACGGAGCGGGTATCACCGGCATCACCTTGCCGATGCATGGAGCGGCGGATAGTTTAAACATTTCCGTCGCCGCGGGGATATTGTTCTATGAAGCCAGGCGGCAACGAATGCTCTAATACCGTTCTTTTGACATTTCTTTGTTGACGATCATCACCGTGTAATGTCGTAGCAGGGCGAGAGTTCCCCATAGCAGGTTGCAGGCAATGAACGTCCCGGCAAAAAATGCCGCACTGTTTGCGGATCCGCCGCCGTAGGTATGCCGCCCTCCGCTGAATATGAAGTTGATACCGTACCATGTGATGATCACAGCAATCGACGCAAACAATGCGCCGGCGATGATTCCGATGGGGCCGTAATGTTTTGCGGTTTTTCCGTGCAATACGATTACGAGGAAGAGAATCGTAATCAATGCCCAGACTTCCTTGGGGTCCCAACTCCAAAAACGACCCCAGGAATAGTCTGCCCAGCGTGCTCCGAGTACAGTCCCGACAATGAGTAAGAGCAGGGCAATTTTGAGCAAACGTTCAATGATCGGCGAAAGCGTGAGACACATTTCCGGCAAAAGAATGTGCGGATGCTGTCCGCCGCTTTGTACCCTCTGGTATCTTCCCAAAAGGACGTACCCGAGTGAAACAACCGCCATCCCCCAAGCGATAAATACGGCGGCGTAACTTATCAGAATGGCGATGACATGCACTGTCAACCAAAAGTTACTGCGGAGTACGGCCGCGATAGGCCGAATATCAGGATTAAACTCGGCATGGTTTAGCCAGGCAATCAGTCCGACAATAAAAACAATGCTTGCCGTTACGGCGATAAATAATTTTCGGTTGAGTATGCTATTACGAATCTGATTAAGCCATTGGGTTGTGTTGCCCGAGTGTTCGGCCGCCAACAATGCAGGGCGCATCAGAATCATCGGCATAAGACCAAGTGCTAACAGAACATGCGGAGTAAACCAAACGAGCAGAGCAACGCTTGCTATTACGGTCAGGAGGTCAATCACGTCGTTGGTTGAAAACAGGTTTGCTGCGGCGGCCGCCAGGCCGAATTCAACAACGTAATCGTTCCCGCTGGCAAAGACGGCGATAAGAACCAAAACGGCGAACATCAAGAGCAATCGCACTAAGGGGAGGATGAAAGCCGAAAGGATGAAGGTTGGGAAACTTTTGGCGGGCTGGCCTTTTGATGGGAATCGGGAGTATTCCCAGGCCAAGCGCCAGGCGGGTTGGAAAATCGGGGACAAGGCATACCACATACCGAGTACGGCGGCCAAAAAGGCCGTCATGACGACTGTTTCATACATGTTCGTGATGGGTGCCCAGCCGGAAATCGTTGCACGCATTACGCCGCCGAGAAATGCAATCAACATCGAAAGCGTCAGCATGAAAACGCTGACGAAGAATAACCGTTCTTCCCAGGTGTTCGTTCGGTCGGGTTTTTCCGGCGGTTTTCGGGACACGGCGTATGCACAGGCACACGACACGACGGACAGAACGGCGAATACCCACATCCAATAGAAGGGGTGCAATTTGTCGTAGCGGAATTCGGCCCATAGTTTATACGATTCCGCAGGGGGGTAAGCCGTCTTCTCTAAATGTTCGGCCAGAGGCATGTTGGTGCTGATCGAGTCGGCATCGAGAAACCTGGTTCGTTGTCGTTCGATACTCTCTGCGGCCCGGCGGATCGTTTGCGCAAGACCCTCGCCGCCAGGAGCTCTCTTGCTTTCGGGTTCGGCGTTTTGACCAAGGGCCGGGCGAGCAAGGGCCGGGCGGCCAAAGATTTGACGCAGACGCAAGATGTTCGGCAACGCGTCGACTCCGAAAAACCGATGGGTAAAGATTTCTCCGCTCTCCAAAATCATCGTTGCCGACGCCCAGGGTTGCACGCCGAACTGGTTGTCGGTCAAACCCTTTTCCAAGACGATGGGGGAGCCAAGCGGTAAGAAACGGAACGACGTGCCGTTGTCGTAAAGTGCCAGAGAGACCGCCTCAATTTCCTTCCGCAATTTCTTCACCAAATAGTAATATACGAGAACACCCCGGCGTATCGCCTGGTGATGCGGTTGATTGTGCGGCAACATCAGCCTCGGCAAAATCGAATCGATCTCCCTGCCCGACTCTAACTCCGCCGTTTCTAACTCCGCCGACTCCAACCCCTCGGCCTCCCGATACGCAACGCCGGGGTACATCAATCCCAGCAAAACGGCGGCTTCGGCCAAATTCGCATCCAGATGGACGATGATTCGCTCAAAGTGCCGTTCGGCATCGACTGCCCGAGGCGTAACGATACCGGGTGATACAATACCGGGCGATTCGCCCCCATCTGGCAGATCATACATTTCCATGATCTGGAACAGTTCCTCTGCAATGTCATGCCAACGCTGTGTTGTCGGGTGGAGGTTTTCGGCATCTGATCGGGGGTCCAGCGACTGCCGGTCTGGAAACTCTCCCCAGGCCAAAAGATGTCCCCAGGTTTGTAAAGCCGGCCAGTAAGATGACGATTCTATTTCGACGGTTTGATAAAGCAATGACAACATTCGGGCTGGATGTTGCCGATCGGGATGGAATGTCAAATCCGACCAATGCCTTTGCCTTGTTTGGACTTCAGCCGGCGATGTAAATTGAGACTGTAAAAACGCCTGCATTATCGGCTCCCAAACGTCCGGCTCCGTCATCCAAAAAAAGAGCAGTTCGCTGGGGGCGAAATGCCGGCCGCCGGGCGGTATCCGTTGTTCAATCCGCTCTGCAATCGGCAATTCGGTAATCGGCTGTTCAGCAATCGGCCGTTCAGTAATCGGCAAGGCCCCCGCCGGAGCAGACGTCCCCGTCCCCATAGAGATTGATGTTCCGGGAGCGGGGGGGCGGTTGACGGGGTGATTGACAGGGGGGGTGATCGGGCGGTGATTGATCGGGGGACGGCTGATAAAGGGCCGTTCTGTACCGCAAATATCGCGGACTATCTTTCGGGCAAACGTATGAAGAGGCATCACACGCCCGTTATGAAACACGGGGAGAGTCTCCCAGCCGCGAAACTCATCTCCTCTTAATCCGACTTCTCTTAATTCATCTCCCCTCAATTCATCTCCCCTTATTCCGTCGCCCCTTAATCCGACATTGCGCAATTCCCAACTGCGCAATTCCGGCTCCGCCGTATGAAGAGCCGCCGTATGAAGAGTCACAGTATGATGAGACTGTGTATTCTGTGCCTGTATGCCCCGTGCCGGCTCACCCTGTGCCGGTAGGGGAAGAGCGGAAAACAGTATGAAAAGGTACGGCAACGCCAAGCCGACGAGAGACAGAATGACAATATGTATAAATCGCATCATGATTCGTTGTATAACCTTCGCCCTCACACTTTCCGGCCTCCTCGCTTTCCTATCCCGCGTTTCCGCTCCCCGCCGGGATGGCAAGTTCGCCGCCGAGACATGCCCGACACCCCGCCCGGCGGGGGGGCTAACGACCTAATGTGCAATGCTCTCCTAATGTGCAATGCACGTTGCCGGACAACCCGGCGTACCGCGGCGGATTGCGTTATTTCCCCGCCTTATTGCCCAACTCAACATTTTTTATTGCTCAACGTTATTGCCCGATTTTATCCAAAATGCCGTTGACAAAACCGGCTGACTCTTTTGTACCAAATTTTTTTGCTAATTCAACTGCCTCGTTGATCGCAATCGGTTTCGCCGTGTCGGCATACAAGATTTCAGCCGCCGCCAGCCGCAGTATGCTGCGGTCTGTTGGATTCATTCGGGCAAGGGTCCAATTCCTGGAAAAAGCGGTGATTTGTTCGTCAATGGTTTCGCGATGTTCTACGACACTCTGCAAGAGTTGTTTTGCAAACGACAGCAACGGTTGATGTTTGGGCAATTCCTGCTCGATATACTTTTCGCCTAAAAGAGTCAGGGAGCCGGGATTTAACTCTTCCTGGTAAAGCACCTGAAAGACGACGATACGCACCATACTGCGATTGGCAAACTTCCCGGCTGGATGATCTTCGACAGAATTAACTCGATGAGACATAAGTTTCCGTATGACTTTGATTAACGATTACGGTCGAAAGAACGAAAAATGCACGAAAAAGATTTGTCGTGCGTTTGACGTTCTTTCGTTTAGAATAACAATTACTCCGATTACTCCAAACCGATTACTCCAAACCGGGTGTACCGGCTTGGCGTTGTCTGTCCCGCATTGCGGCTTTGCGGCTTAGTTTAAGCCGGTTTTGTTCATCTATCGCAATGACTTTGACCGGAAAAACATCGCCGATTTTGAAATGATTATGCACGCTGTCGATATAATCTTCAGCCAATTCGCTGACGTGACATAACCCTTCCCGGCCTGGCAGGATTTCGACGAATACGCCGAAATCTTTTATGCTCGTTACCTGACCTTCATAAATCTTACCGACTTCGACCGAACCCGTCAGACGCGTTACTTCGTCCAAGGCCGCTTTACCGCTTTGTTCATCGGTTGATGAAATAAGGACGGTGCCGTCGTTTTCGATTTCTATCAAAGCCCCTGTCCGATCCTGGATGGCTCTAATAATTTTGCCGCCGGGTCCAATGAGTGCTCCGATTTTATCGGTGTCAATTTTCGTTTTAAGCAAACGCGGTGCATTCGCCGAAACTTCCCGGGCAGGCCGCGGTATTGCCCGAAGCATCGTCTTGAGAATTTCAATTCTTGCCTCTCGGGACTGCGACAGGGTTGCTTTTATAATCTCTTGGCTTATCCCGTCTATCTTCAGATCGAGTTGAATCCCTGTGATTCCGTTTTGCGTTCCTGCTATCTTGAAATCCATATCGCCGAAATGGTCTTCGTCGCCCAAAATATCCGTCAGCAACACCCAGCGGTCATTGGATTCTTTGACGAGTCCGACGGAAATTCCTGCGACGGGGTTTGAGATCGGGACACCCGCCGCCATAAGGCCGAGTGTTGCGCCGCAGACGGACGCCATCGAACTGGAACCGTTTGATTCGAGGATATCGGAGATAATTCGGATGGTATAAGGGAATTTATCCGGGCCGGGGATTACCGGATTAACGCTTCGTTCGGCCAGGGCACCGTGTCCGTATTCACGCCGGCCCGGCCCTCGAATCGGTTTACACTCTCCCACCGAAAAGTTGGGGAAATAATAGTCGAGCATAAATTTTTTGCTGTATTCGTCAAACAGCCCTTCAACCCTCTGTTCATCCCGGGCAGTCCCCAGCGTTACGGTAATCAACGCTTGAGTTTCGCCGCGTTGAAAAAGCGCAGAACCATGAACTCTCGGTAAAATACCCGTCCGGCATTCTATTGCCCGAAGGTCCTTCACTCCCCGACCGTCTGAACGAATTCCCTGTAATATCTGATCGCGGACGACTCGTTCTTCCAATTCATGCCACGCAATATCGAACAATTCGGGTGTCCAACAGGGGCGGTCGTTTTTGGGGGGATCAAGCGAGTCGGCTTCGTCATTGGGTCTTCCAGACGCTGCTCCGGCGGTTGCCGAACATTCGGTCGGACAATCGGTATTTTTAGGGAAGAATGCGTTTCGGGCTTCGGTTTTCAAGGCGGAGCAGGCGTCTGCCCGATCCATCTTCCCGGCGGTTCGTTTCGCCGCCCAAAACCCATCGAAATACTTTTCTTTCAGGGCTTCATAGAGTTTTTCGTAGGCCGGCGGGGCATATTGAACACGTCCCGGATTGACTTGATGGATCAAATCTTGCTGCATACCGATTATTTCCCGAATATAACCATGCGCCGTCGCCAGGCCGTCCAGCATCAGGTCTTCGGGGAACTCTCTCGCAAATCCTTCGATCATCAAAATGTTCTCTTGACTCCCCGACACGATGAGATCGAGTTCGCTTTCTTCGAGTTGTTCGTTCGTCGGGAAGGGGATAAACTTGTCGTCTACGCAGCCAAGCCGAATGGACGCCAAGGGCCCGTTGAAGGGGAGGGATGTGATTGAAACCGCCGTTGCGGAGCCGTTCATCGCAAGGACGTCGGGATCGACGCATTTATCGGAGGCTAATACGAACGCCTGGACTTGGACTTCATTGTAAAACCCTTTTGGGAACAGGGGCCGCATCGGTCTGTCCATCAGTCGGGAAGTAAGGACTTCTTTGAGTGATGGTTTTCCTTCCCTTTTGAGGAATCCGCCGGGGAATTTCCCCGCCGCCGCGGCTCGTTCCCGATAATCGCATGACAACGGGAAAAAATCGCCGCCCAGTCGGGCTGGCCCCGTCGTTACGGCACAAAGCACGACGGTATCGCCGTATCCGATTAGAACACTTCCGGCAGCCTGTTTTGCAAGTTCGCCGGTTTCCATCCAAAGAACTCCGGCACCTATTTTCTTTTCTACTCTGATTTTAGACATAAATGTTTTGTGCGCTCAACAGCGCATTTCGTAATGTGAACAGAATTAGGGAACCGACAATCGGCATAACCCCTATAAAGTGAACGACAGAGAAACGGGAATCGCAAAACCTGGTTTTGCAAAACCGCTGACCAAACTCCCCCTGACCAAATTCTTGTTGACCAAAATTTTTGTTGACCCAATTCCTGCTGACCAAACTCCCGCAAACCCAACGCCTGCAGACCAAATACCTGCTGTCCAAACACCATAGGAAAACTGCCCGGCGTTGGGCCGTTCAATCCCGATTCGGCAACCGGCTTTAATGTTCCATACATATTCAATACTCCATACATCACGGCCTATCCTTAAATACGGCCTATCCTTAAATCACAACAACTACTTTCGGATACCCAACGCTTGAATGATATCGACATACCGTTGCGGTTCTATCCGCTTGAGATAGTCAAGCAGTCTTCTTCGCCGACTGACCATCCGAAGAAGCCCTCTTCGGCTGGAATGGTCGTATTTGTTAATCTTGAGGTGTTCAGTCAGGAGAGAAATTTTCTTGGTCAGAACGGCAATCTGAACTTCCGAAGAGCCTGTATCCTTCTCGGAACGTTTGTATTGTCCGATCAATTCTTGCTTTTCTTCTTTGGAAAGTAGAGTCA
>Ga0099364_10009166_pt1 | contig 13771 bp, 13 predicted proteins | sample TergutTh196P3_FD_73070 | JGI IMG/M metagenome (GOLD analysis project Ga0099364, IMG submission 73070) | Microcerotermes parvus P3 segment gut microbial communities from Pointe-Noire, Republic of the Congo - Th196 P3 | ecosystem: Host-associated > Arthropoda: Insects > Digestive system > Gut ...
AGTCCAGTGCCACTGGGTCGGTTGATGCGGCAATACTATTAACTGCCACGGCAGTATTGTAGGAGCTGCTCGGCCCTCCGGCTGATGCCCGTATCCAGATCATATCCATTATATTGAGGACAGGTACCCGTGTTTCAGCCATTTGTGTCCCCATCCCTCCGTTTAAAATACTGCTGTGGGCGCGTCCTGCAATCACAAACCAGCCTGAGGGTCTGGTCAGCCTGTCTGATGGCGTGCCCATGTAGTTCTTGACCGCGCCGGTTACATAAGTGATATCGTGCGATTTAAGTACCGGCATATTAATGACCTTGAGCCGCCCGCTGTCATAGGTACCGGCTGCGGCATCCCATATTCCTTCCTTAAAGCTGACCATGGTGCCGAATTCGGTGGTAAATTTTGGGTAGGAAATTTCCAGCCCGGTGGGGAGTACGGTATCTTCTACCACAAAGCCGTCAGCCATATCCCCTGTTGAGAATTCCGCCACCCGCACCCTGGTAAATGTATCCCATAGCACACCGGTAACCTGGCGGCCTTCATCCTGAAAAGACCGGATGACATCCAGCGTTGACTGATCACGGCCGGCCGAATTGGCATTTGCCCAATTGAGACTGCCTCCGTTGCGTTCGCTGCCAAACTGGGCCTGCCCGTTATCCGCCACGATAATTTCACCGCTAAAGCCGCCGGGATGATCCAGCACTGCCTTAATAACACCGCGGATAAGGTCGGTATTGGTGCCGCCGCGTTCGGCCCATTGAGCGTTGATCTTTAATAAAACAACATCATCGGGGCCAATGACATCCTGGTAGAGGCTGAGCCCGTGCTCCTGCATTGAGTGAACCAGCCGCTGAACTCCGTCATCGGTACCGTTGGTATCCTCAACAAAAATCACCGAGACAATCCCTTCCGGCTGCTGGTTGCCATTATGAATCTGTGTAGCACCGCTGACCGGCGTCCTGGTGTGTGTTGTCCTTTCTGTGCATGCTGCTGAAAGAACCATGATAATTGAAATAAAGATGAAGAGTTTAGATATATTTTTCATAGTAATTAATTATTGCATGGAACCAATGAATATCACAATGGGGTCACCAACTTCACATGAAACTCCCCCAATACTTGTATCAACCAGAAAATCAGGGTAAAATTCTGCAAAATAGATAATATTCAAGCACCATATTTTGGCTTTACCGTAGAAGGCTGACCAGGCTTGGGGAATTTTTATGTTTAATACAGTTCCCTATACCACATTTAAGATATATGATGCGGTCGTCCGTGCCATCAGAGCCTTTTAGATGACAGTAGACACTGTTCCGGTAAATTTGCTAAAATACACTCCGATACACAGCTCTACCCCGTTGAGCTGGTATCAATTCGGGGGATTTTCCCAAAAACCGATGAGGAGGTCAGTTGTCGGATAAGGATTTACGGATTAATGAGCAGATTCGGGTGCGCGAGGTTCGCCTGATCCAGGACGGAGGGGAGCACCAGGGGATAATGTCAACCCAGGAAGCTATGGAGATCGCACAGGAATTGGGTTTGGATCTGGTGGAAGTTGCGCCGCAGGCGGTCCCGCCGGTGGTAAAAATCCTCGATTATGGTAAATTCAAGTTCGAGAATGAAAAAAGAGTCAGGGATTCCAAGAAGAAGCAAAAGCTCCTTAAGCTTAAAGAAATCAGGATGCAGCCGAAGATCGACGATCACGATCTTGATTTTAAATCCAAGCATATCAGGGAATTCCTGGCAGACGGCAATAAGGTCAAAGTAACAATCAGGTTCAGAGGCCGGGAACTTGCCCATACCGAACTGGGACGTGATGTCCTGAATGATGTCCTTGCGCGGATAGAGGGAGAATATATAATGGACAAGCCGCCGGTAATGGAAGGCCGGTTTATGTCCATGGTACTTGGTCCCAAGTCAAAGAAATAGGAGAGGTGGCGTCATGCCAAAAATTAAAATGAAAACTAAAAAAAGCGCGGCAAAGCGCTTTAGTTTTACCGGAACAGGCAAGGTTAAGTATAAAAAACAGAATCTTCGCCATATTCTTACCAAGAAGTCCGCCAAACGGAAACGAAATCTGCGCAAAGCAGGAATGTTATCCGACGACAATGTACCGGCAATCAGAAAAAAAATGCTGCCATACGGTTAAGGCAGAATAAGAGGAAATATTATGCCAAGAGCAATTGACGGTTCCAAAAGAAAGGAACGCCGGAAAAAAATACTTAAACAGGCAAAAGGTTATTGGGGGCGGCGGAGTACGAACTTCAAAACTGCCAAGGATGCGGTTACCAAGTCCCTGGCCTATGCCTACCGTGATCGGCGCGACCGGAAAGGTGATTTCCGTAAGCTGTGGATAATCAGAATTAATGCCGCCTGCCGAGAAGAAGGCCTGTCATATTCCCGGTTAATCGCCGGGCTTAACAAGGCAGGAATTATTATCAACCGTAAAGCCCTTGCTCATCTTGCCGTTGAAGACACACAGGCTTTTAAAGCCATAGTTACCAGGGCAAAAACAGCATTGGGAGCATAAAAGTCCGGGAGGGGAACGCATGATTAATCTTGAGCAGGTTAAACTGCTGGAAACTAAAGTTGCCAAGGCAATTATTTGCATTGAACGGCTGACCAAAGAAAATGCCAGGCTTGCCGATAAAGAAGCTGCCCTGAGTGAAAAAGAATTCGAGCAGCAGCTTGAGCTGGAAGCCGGCCAAAAGCGGATTAATGAGCTGGAAGGTCTGATCATGCGCCTCAAGGAAGATCAAAGCAGGATTGAAGACAGCATTCTTGCCACACTGGACAGGCTCAACCAGTTTGAGGAAGCTATCGAAAAAAGCCTCGTGGACAAACCTGCCGATAAGGCGGCCGACAAACCTGCCGACAAAGCGGCCGACAAGGCGTCAGACAAGGCATTCGATAAAGCACCTGCTGTTAAAAAAGCAGCCCCCGCAGATGAAAAGATCTTCTTTGAAATACCCGAAACCGATGACGATATCCTGGACCCGTTGATTCTGGATGAGGAATCTGCTGAACAACCGGCGCAGAGCGAAGAGCTGGATATATTCTAAGCAAGGAAAACGGCCATGAATGGTCCCCATGATCTGCTAATAAATGTCCTTGGAACAAGTTTTTCCATTACCGTGGGAGAAGATCCTGATTACCTGAACGAAGTTCTGGCACAATACCAAGTTGCCGTTGCTAATACCCAGGGTATTTCCGGAATGAGAGATCCGCTTAAAGTGGCTATCCTTACCGGTTTTTTACTCTGTGATGAAATTAATAAATATAAACTCCAAACAAAAGAAGACCAGATGTATGCCGAAACCCTGCGGGCGGAAGATGCACAGGAATTGAACCGAATCACCGAAAATCTTATCACCCGCCTTGATTTTATCATGAAAGAACCGGATCCGGCCGATGGCTGATATATTCAGGCTGCATAATCAGGTAAAACACTACGAATGGGGTTGTACCGATCATATTCCCCGGCTGCTTGGTATACCCGGCGACGGCCGCCCCTGGGCGGAACTGTGGATGGGCAGTCATCCGGGTTCACCCTCACTGGTCAGCCTGGATACAGGGGACATCAGCCTGGGGGATCTGATTGCCCGCGACAACCGCCGATGGCTTGGTGAAGCAGCAGCCGAACGGTTCGGGACACTCCCCTTTTTGTTTAAGCTCCTGGCCGCAGAAAGCCCGCTGTCCATTCAGGCCCACCCAAACCTGGCTCAGGCGCGCGAAGGGTTTGACCGGGAAAACAGGGCGGGCATACCAATTGATGCCCCCAGCCGCAATTACAAAGACCCCAACCATAAACCGGAAATTATCTGCGCACTTACTCCCTTTACCGGAATGTGCGGTCTGCGCAGCCCCGGCGAAATACAGGAACTTCTGGCCGCATTTCTTACATCCGCGCCTGCTGTTCTGCATGAGTACCTTGCTCCGCTTTCACGGGCATTACAGGCATCGGATACCACTACTGCATTACAGGATTTTCTAACAACCCTGCTGAATCTTCCCCCTGTGGGGAGACAGGCGCTGACCGGGTACATTACCTCAATGAATGCCCCCTCCAACAGCGATACAGGATATGAATGGGAACTTATCCGGCGTTTTGCCTGCCAATATCCCGGCGACCCTGCGGTGATTGCTCCCCTCTACCTCAATGTGTTCCGCCTGGAGCCGGGAGAAGCCATCTTCCTGGATGCCGGAGTACCCCATGCCTATATCCGCGGTTTTGGCGTTGAATTGATGGCCAATTCCGATAATGTCCTGCGCGGGGGCCTTACTGCCAAACACATCGATATACCGGAACTGATGAAGGTACTGGACATGCGCCCCCAGCAGCCGCAAATACTCAAACCGCAGCCACAACAGTGCTATACCTATCCAAGCCCCTGCAGTGAATTTTCCCTCACCGTTATTCAGGGCAGCGGCCCCATGATACCCTTTACCCCGGACAGCCCGTCAATCTGCATAGTCACCGAAGGTAAAGCTGTTATTCCCGGCAGCAAGGACTTGGTCCTGGCAGCAGGAGAGTCGGTATTTATCCCGCCGGCAGCAGCTCATCAGGAGGCAGCAGCGCTGCAGGGGCAGTTCACCATGTATGCCGCTTCCTGCAACTGAGCGCCGTGAAAATCCTCGTTGATGCCGATTCCTGCCCGCGGGATGCACGGGAACTGGTTCTCCGCGCAGCAGGGCGGCGGGGCTTTCAGGTAATATTTGCCGCCAACCGCCCCATCCCCGGACTTACCGATGCAAATGTAACCATGGAAATCTGCCCTGCCGGAGAAAATGCCGCCGATGACCGGCTGGTGGAACTTGCAACAGCGGGCGATCTTGCCGTCAGCCGCGACCTTGTCCTGGTAAAACGGCTTTTGGAAAAAGGCGCTGCCGTCATTGACGACCGGGGCCGGGTATTTTCTCCCGATAATATCAACGAACTCATATCCATGAGAAACTTCATGGTAGGACTTGCCGAAAACGGTCTGGGCATTGAAAGGACCGCACACTACGGCACAAAAGAACGCAAAGCCTTCGCCGACAGCCTGGATAGACAGTTAACAGGGGGCAGGGAGCAGGGGGCAGGGGGCAGGGAAGAAGCTTAGAGAGTTACCATTAAAGATATGACTGCTGTCTCAACTGGTTGGTAAATCACTTAGCCTCTGTTCCCTGCCCCCTGTTCCCTGTCCCCTGCCCCCTGCTCCCTGTTAACTGCTCACTTCTTCCGGGTACATGCTCTGGGTTTGCTTGATATTGGGGAGTACTTCAAAGAAAATATCAACCAGTTCCGGATCGAATTTGGTGCCGGCAAGTTTTTTTATTTCTGACATTACCTGTTCCTCGTCCCAGGGTTCCTTGTACACCCTTTTTGAACAGAGCGCATCAAAGACATCGGCTATGGCTACAATCCTGCCGGCAAGCGGTATTTCCGTGCCTTTTTTGCCTATCGGTTTGCCTGTTTCATCGGTTTTTTCCGGTTCGTGGCTCGTTGGGTTAACCCAGCCGGGGTAACCGGTACCGTCCCAATTTTCGTGGTGGGTAAGTGCTATGTCCCTGGAGAGGTTGTCTATCGCCGACTGAGGATCGTCAAAAAGGCCTGCGCCAAACATGGTATGATGCTGCATTATCTGAAATTCCTCCGGGGTAAAACGGGATGGTTTTTTCAGGATCGAATCTGAAATGGCCACCTTGCCGACATCGTGCAGCATCGAACTGACCCTCAGAATATCCCGGAAATTTTCCCGTTCAGAATCGGAGATCCTGTTGTTAAACGCCCAGCGGTCATAAATTTCAACAGCATAACCGGCTACCCGGTTAACGTGGGTTCCCGTTTCCTTGGGGTCCCGCAGCTCGGACATTTTAATCATGCGGAGGATCATTGCACGGGTAATATAGGCACGCTGCAGCGCAACGGTGGCATTTGCGGCAAAATGGGTAATGAGGAATTTATCATCTTCCGAAAACGAGACAACTTTTCCCTGTTCATCCATTTTGTTAATAACCTGGATAACACCTAACAACCGTCCGTCGGCAGTAGTAAGAGGAAAGGTTAAGGTTGAAGTTGTTTTATAACCGGTCATTTTATCGAAGGAAGAATTAAATGAATACGGTTCTGATTCCGGAATATTATACATATCCGGTGCATCAACCATCTGCCGGGTAAAAGCGCAGTAACCGGATATGGATTTTTCATTGATAGGCACAGAAAAAATCGAATAAATCATTTTCTGGCCGGGAGGCAGTGATCTTTGAATGGTGTCGTTTTGCGCATACTTAATAAAGAGCTTGTCGATGGACTGACCGTCTTCATCAACTGTCTGCTTGACATAGATGGAACCTGCGTCGGCCCGGACTACATTGCGCGCCTCAAAAAGAATCCTTTCAAGAAGCAGATCGAGATCCTGAATCTTATTCAATTCTGAATCCAGTTCAAGAATTGATTTAAAAATGACGGATTCTTCTAACATTACATTCCTCTATGTATAACGGTCTGTTTCATTGTATATGCAGGAAAAGGAAAATGCAAGTGTATCCTTGTCATTCGGCAGTTCTGAATTTCCTGGGTGAAATTCCGGTGATTTTTTTAAAAATTGCACTGAAATAGTGAGGATCCTTAAAGCCTGTTTCATCGGCAATATCGGTATTTTTCATGGAAGTATTTCGCAACAAGAGCTTTGCCCGTTCAATTCGTAACCTGGTCAGATAATCAATGAAATTTTCACCCGTTTCCCTGGCAAAAACCGCACTGAGGTAGCTGGGACTGATGCCAACATGGGCTGCCGTAGAGTTGAGGGACAGGCTGCTGTCGGCAAAATTGGCGCCTATGTACTCCCGTGCTTTGACAATGACCGACTGGTAACGCCCGCCGGCACGGGAATCCCTGAATTCAACAAGGGCACAAAGCAGGGATGTAACATTTTGAGAAAACACAGCGGGAGAACCGGTAATATCCCGGATGATGCTGTTGTCCAGACTGAATGGTACAATCTCGTTTATATTCCCGCCTATGGATTCGGCCGCCTTTGTTGCAGCAACCAGAATTTCACCAAAAATAAAATGGGAGAGCATGGGATTTTCGCCCGGGCTTTTTTCCAGAATAGCGCTGTATTCCCGCACAATGGAATCAATATCTTTTTTATGCGCAAATTTTAATTTGGTGAATAAAATTTCGCTGTCAAAATCAAGGAGGGCTGCCGGATCAAAAACCCCTTCCTGCCCGGAACGGGTATGATCTTTTCCTTTGTTAAGCTGCTGTGCCACTTTATCCAGGGCCTTGATCATATCTTCTGCGGAAACAGGCTTTAACAGATATTCCTCAACACCAATGGAAATGGCCTCACGGGCATATTCAAATTCGTCATGACCCGAAAGAATAATAATTTTTACCGACGGTAGTGATTTTTTTACCAGCCGTGAAAGAGCCAGGCCGTCCATAAACGGCATGCGGATATCGGTGATGAGGATATCCGGCCTGAGTTCCAAAATCATTGCCAGGGCAATCTCACCGTCCGGCGCTTCTCCGGTCAGACAGAAGGAAGACTGTTCCCAGGGAATGCTGTTTCGTATCCCCTCGCGGACAACAATTTCATCATCAGCCAAAAATACTTTATACATGATCCACCACCGGTATTCGCAGAATTACTTTTGTCCCTTTCATGTACACGCTTTGGATATCCAGGAGATCTGTTCGGTTATAGTACAGCTCCAGGCGTTTGCTGACATTATACAAGCCATACGACTGTGCTTCTCCTTGTCCTTGTATCGCATTAAGCTGCTGCGCCGTCATCCCGATACCATTATCCTCAACGCTGAAGACCAGCCAGTTGCTGTCATCAGAGTTGTCAGCTTTGCTGTCAGCTTTGCTGTCAGCGTCGCTGTTGGCATAATCCATCCAGCCCCGGATGGTGATACGTCCCTTACCCCGCTTATTTTTAATGCCGTGGTACAGGGCATTTTCAACCAGGGGCTGGAGGAGGAGTTTGAGGATTGCTTTTTGTTCCATTGCACTTTCATGTTCAATTGAATAATCAAGTATATCGCGGTACCGAATCTTTTGAATGGTTAAATAACTTTCTACATGTTTGAACTCATCCTGTACCCGCACCCATTCTTTCCCCTGATTCAGGGAAATTCTGAAAAAATCCGAAAATGCACGGGTAATGGAGATAACTTCCTTGTCTTTGTGCCCCTCGGCAAGCCAAATAATGGAATCCAGGGTATTGTATAAAAAATGCGGGGTTATCTGCGCCTGCAGCGCCTTCATTTCGGATTTTTGCAGGTTCTGCTGCTCCCGGATATTTTCATCAATAAGGGCCTTGATATTTCCCGCCATGGTATTCAGATCAAATGCCAGTGTTTCCAGCTCCTTGATATGGGGAACTTCGGTGCGGGCATCAAGATTCCCTTCGGCAATAGCGCCGGAAAGTGCGGTTAGCGAACCGATGGAATTATCCACACTGCGCGCTACGGAAGCCTGTACCAAAACCGAAAACACAATGGCAAAGATAATAATGGCAAGCTCGGCAATGCCGGTAACCATAGCTCTGGTTTTAATACGCTGGTTCTGCACAGCCGTCGATTCAATTTCAAGTACGATAAAGTCCTGCAGTACATCCGATACCAGGGCAACCACACCGCGAATTTCATCGAGCATACGTTCATTCTCGATAACCGCAAAACGCTGCTCCATCTGCTGTCCAAGCCGGTCTACAGACCTTGTCAGGGTAACCATGGATCTGTCCGCCACCTCAAGCAGGCGACGGTTTTGTTGTTCTGTAGTGGTACGCATAATGTCCATAATACGATCGTGTATATCTTCGATAATCTGATAATGCCTGCCTTCGTAAAATGTTTTATTACCAGCGACAATGTTCCATAATTCGGCGGTAATTTCTGTCCTGACTATCTGGATAAGCCTGTTGGTTTTTTCCACATTGGTAATTAACCGGTCGTAACCAATGGTGTTAAACAATGTTACCGTCAGGCTTAACATCAGGGGTATTAACAATAAAATTATAATAACAATATGCGAATGCTTAATAGTCTTGATAATGCTGGAGCTGATAAAAAAAGATTTAATTCTTTCAAAAAACATTGTCATCAGTAACCTCTGGGCCGGATTGCAGAATGATCATCAAGGGAAGAAAAAACATTTCCCTGCATGTATACCATGCGCGGGATTTGTCCGCCCCGTGCCAAATATCCGGCAAGCCTGATAATCTGAGGACCCTGCACGGGGTCACATTCAACCACACCGTTTATCTCTCCCCTCCTCAGCGCGTCAATAACAGCCTGTTCCCCGTCAATGGTAACAATGACAATATCGGTGCCCGGCTGTATGCCCCGTTCCTTCATCGCATCAATAGCTCCCAGCGTCATACCGTCGTTATGCGAAAAAAGCACATCAATTTCATCAAACATATCCAAAAAATAACTGGCAATCTCGTAGCCCTTTGACCGCAGAAAATCACCCGAAGCGCTGTGCATTATTGCAAAGAGAGGAGCGGTTATTCCATCTATCCAGCCGGCATTATGTTCATTAATTACTTCCCGAAACCCCTGCGCGCGGTTTATCGCCACAGACGAGCCGACAGTCCCGCTTAACTCAACAATACGCACCGGACGATCCTGTGAAAATACAACTGCCGGTGGAATTTCTTCCGCTGTTAGTGACTCCGTTAATAGATTTTCATCATCGGGGAGAATTTCTGGCCTGGGAGCAAATTTTTCCAGTAAAAATTCTGCCGCACTGCGCCCTTCCTGGAGGGAATTGGTTCCGATAAAACCCGCGAACAGGCTTTCATCATGGATGGAAATTTCCCGGTCGCATACCAGCACAGGAATTCCCGCATCCCGTGCTTCTTCCAGGACATGCTCCCAGCCGGTGGAAACAATTGGTACAAAGGCAATTACATCAACCTGGTAGGCAATAAATGAACGGATAGCCCTTATTTGGTTTTCCTGTTTCTGCTCGGCATTAAAAAAAAGAAGCTGTATACCGGCTTCCTCAGCCGCTTCCTGCACCGACCGGGTATGACGGTTGCGCCAGGCGCTCTCGGCTCCTATCTGTGAAAAACCAAGGATAAAACTTCCTTGTGCAGAATCTGTCTGTCCGGCAGATCTGCTGCAGCCGGAAATGTGGATAATAAGCAGAAAAAAAATTCCCAAAAATAATATCGGGGTAAAGAAGTTTGTCTTCATAAGACTAGTATAGCATGGTCGCTGATAACTGTCAGACAGTAATCAGTACATGGCAGCTCACCGGGCATTATAAACGCAGAAACTGAGAATCCGCCAGCAGGGGCATGAAGAGGCCGCCTTGCACAGTGCGGTTTAAAAAATGATAATGTTTGGCGCTTACTGTATCGTACCAGTCAGAAAAAGGTACACGGTCGGGGCTGTCCCGCAGAAAAGCCGCAATCGGCGAAATAAGGATTTCCCTTTTGACTCTGTCTTTGGTAAAAGCAGCAGCCCAGAGTATCCAATCCGACTTGGAATAATCCCTGCGGCTGTCCAGGGGTACACCGTAGCTGTTGTGCATTTTGATGTACCATTGAATCTCCGATTCAAAAAAACTTTCATCAAAAAGTCCAAAGCCAAGCAGCACATCCCATACCAGGTTGTATTTAAGACTCCAGCCTTCTTCGCGGTCAAAAACCAGAGCGCTGTGATCGCCCCGCGCGGCAGTGCGCTTCCATTCTTCGGCAAAGGTTTCGGCTGTTTGGCGATATCGGCGGGCATCTGCCGACTCTCCCCACAGTTCAAGCAGCATAGCATACGAGGCAAGTCCCATGATGGCCTTGGCAGAAAGATTGCAATTAGATGCAAGGTGCCCTGCAAAATCATCGGTGCACAACTGCTCGCCGGGGTTAGCACCAAACTCAACAAGGTAGCAGGCCCATTGTCGTGCCAGATCCTGATAGGGTTTTGAAAAATCAGCATTCCCTTCGGCCCTGGCAATGGATGCCATCATAATAAGCATATTGCCGCATTCCTCCACCGGCATCTGACTGCGAATATCATATATATCCGTATTTTCAGGATAGGTATACAGGGGCGGATAGGATTCGGTATTTTTCATTCCCATACCGGAACGAAGACCGTATACCTGACCGGTAATGTGGGGATACCTTCCTGCATCATGAGGAGGAAAACTATATGTCCAGACCGGCATTTTGGCAAAACGGAAGATTGGCCTGAGCATTCCCTTAACCAACTCCGGGTTGCAGAGAAGATACAGGGGAACCGATGGATAACTGACATCAACTGTAGCCGCGCATCCATTGGAAAAACATTCTTTGGAAATAAATAATATTTCGCCATTTTCATCGGTGGTAAGTTTGTGAGCGGCAATGGTTTGCCGGTAGGAAAGATTGCAAATAAGTTGATAATCGGCGGCTGCACCAGGGTCGACAGCAGCGGCGGCTCTTTCGCCAAGCTCACGGTCAAAGGCGGCACAGCGTTCATTTACCTGATGGTAATCTGCAATGGCTTCTTCAATTACCCGGAGGATCGTCTTTCCGTTGCGGGCCCAGTAAGCACGGCGGAAATCGCCAAAATAATTTATGGAGACAATATCATCATAGGCAACAGCACAAAATGATTCGTCAGCGGCACCGGAAAACGGCAGGCTAACACACAAATCTTCACCGGAAGCAGCCATGAAAGTTTGTCCCCGTCCTTCGGGAACCGCCAGGTGCAGATAGCCCCAGTCTATGGTTACATTGTCGCCGCTGTGACCAAGGGGAGACTGATGCCGCCTTCCCATCCATGAGGTTTGGCAGCCTTTGAGAATATGTTCACCCCAGATAAAGGGGACCGAATCAATGGAATTTTTACAAAAAGCACTGTTAAAAGTAAAAAACACCTCTGTATCACGACTTTTACCATCAATGGAACTGAGCTTTATTCCAATATATGATACCGGCCGTGACAGAAGATCTAAATCCGAAAGCAGCAGGGGACTGAGAAAATGCAATTCCAGTTGTATGCCAGCGCCTTCAAATGTATAGTTTGAGGAAGTAGCGTTTATTTCCAGGGCAGTTTGGGTAAGGACAGGCTCGGAACCAATACCCATAAAGCGGTATTGTTTGCCGTCAACCGTGATTACCCCTTTCATTTGTTTTACCTGTCCGGTCCAGTGAACAGTTTCTGTGTCGTACAGATGATCTGCCGGCGACCAGATTGAAAAGTAGGGGTCATGGGTAATAAGGGGGACAGAGGGGACTCGTGTGTTCATATGTGTTATATTATCTCATTTATTACAAAAATACAAGGAAAATATTTTTCCAGGGTTCATAATATTACTGGGATCAAGCGCCTTCTGCTCCACTCTGGCGACTCTTTATCAATGTTAATCAGGGTGTGTGTGTTATTATTATTTCTTATTCTAAATACTTCATTTAAAAGGAGTTATGTGCAATACACCTTGAATATATTTGAAAATTGAATGATTCTATATATTTTAAATCTTCAATATAGTTATATTGACATTATCGTAAATATATCTTAAAATAGAAATAGATGTATATATTTTCAATTATAATTGGAGGCGATTATGAAAATTAGTAAAATATTGACTTTATTTTTATTTTGTATATGCTCTTGTGCAACATATAACAACAGAAATCCATATCCAAATATGAGAGTATTACATTTTAATAATTATTCTGCATATGAGTTTAATGATTCATATTCAGAAAAATTGATTATAGTATTTGATGGAAGTGGTTATTATTCTTCATTAGGAAGATATGATAGAGGTATTTGGAGACCTGTATCAATGGCTTCACAATTAGTACCGTTATTAAGAGAAGAATACACTATATTAGTTCCAGATAAATTTGATCGTTCAATTGGTAATGATTATTTTGAAGATATGGATGATAGAGCAAATTATACGGCTGAAAATTTATTAAATTGTTATATTACAATAATAAATTCATATCTTGATGAAAATATATTTAATTCAGTTATCTTAGTAGCAAATTCTGAAAGTGCAAAGCTATTGCCTATAATGTTTGAAAATATCATAAAAAATGAATTGATTACTGGAATGGTTTCAATCGCTGGAGGTGGATTATCAATGTATGAAGAAATGATTATATTATCAACATCAAATGTAACTCCCAAAAGATGGAAAAATGGTTATTTAGAATTGATAAATATATTTGAAGAAAATAATTTTGAATTTCCCGATTCAATTATATTAGGTTTCAATGGAATGTCTCTTAGATGGTACAATAGTATGATAAATATTAGGCCATATGATTATTATGAAAATATAAATATTCCAATATTATTTCTACATGGAAATAAGGATTATCTTGTTCCAGTAGAATCTACAATTTATATACAAAACAATTTGTTAAAAAATACATTTGAATATATATTATGAAAATATGGGACATGCACCTCGAAATTCTTCTCAAACTATAAGATTAAGAAATGATATTACAAATTGGATTAATAATATAAATAAATAAAAGCAAGGTGTACAGCACATAACAAACGATTAGCGTTCCGCCGCCATTCGGCGGCTCCAGGGTTCCGGTCGGCTAGGTCGGTCGCTTCGCTCGCTCCCACGCCTCCCTTCACCCACATTTTTGCTGCCCTACGAACCAAAAATCCGGGTAAGAATGGATTTATGGCTTTTTGGTTCGCTTATACGGGCAGCAAAAACGTCGCCAATCTAGAACGTTAGGCGACAGTTCAAAAAATATTAATTAGGGTATTTTTGGATTAAATATTTTCTTTAGAGCTTATAGTATTCATCATGATA
>Ga0099364_10009167_pt1 | contig 13770 bp, 12 predicted proteins | sample TergutTh196P3_FD_73070 | JGI IMG/M metagenome (GOLD analysis project Ga0099364, IMG submission 73070) | Microcerotermes parvus P3 segment gut microbial communities from Pointe-Noire, Republic of the Congo - Th196 P3 | ecosystem: Host-associated > Arthropoda: Insects > Digestive system > Gut ...
TCGACCTCTGCGGGGGGTCGCGGGGGTTCTTAGGGGGCGAGCGGGGGCAGCGGCCCCCAGCCCCCTGAGCCGCGTTTTTCTTTGTTACTTTCTTTTTGGCGGCGCAAAAAGAAAGTAAGTAATTGCGGTTCGTATTATACGCCAACTGCGAAATTCGTGCTTAGTAAAAACTGCTGTATAAAATAACAAAGCTGCCGATTAAGTACAGCGCCACAACTGCCAGCGCGGCGATTAGCACAAACCCCTTGCTTGTGCCGCCCGCTTTTGCCAGCGCCGCTTCGTAGACAGAAATTGCCGCAGGGTCAAGGTTTTCCGGGCGGATGCGCCCGATTTCCTTAATGCAATGCGCCATATACAGTCGGTTGCAGAAAAGCGAGAGCAGCGCGCCTGCCGCAAAATGTATAAACTGCGCCACACTGCTTATACTGCCGTAATATTCCGCCGCGGCGATATTTACACTGTCTGCGGACGCCATGCCGACACCCATAGACTCAAACAGCGCGGCGAACCCCGATTGCTGGAGGATAAGCGGGTACATCTCCCGCGTGTAGAAAAAGCTTGGGATGACGCTGAGTACATATATGCCGAACAAAACAAACCCCGCGCTGTACATCTTGCGGTAGAAATAATAAAAGAAACCAAAAAACAGTGCGGCGAAATTTGGCGAAATATTACCGCCTGTTTTAAACATATGCCGAAAACGCGGGAGATAATAGCCGGAGTTAGCGTCTATATATTTGGCGAGGTCCTTTGCGGGAACACCGCTGATTTCCTCCTCCGGGTCAACGCCGCCGTAGGTGGAAAAGCTAGGGTCGCTCATAAATTCCATGCCGGGGAAATCCCATCCGTAGGGGTTGTCCGCCGGTTTTTTTTCTGTCTGCCCGCCGCCGCTATTTTCATCCGCGCGGCCGGGCGGTTCCTTGGACACAGTAAGCTTTGCCCCGCAAACCGAGCAGAAGAGCGCGCCCTTTGGGACCCTTATATTGCACACATGGCAGGAGCGTATCTCCCCATCACCGCTTTCGTCCCCTGCTTGCCAGTTTTTGCCGGTGATATGCTCTTTTTCAAAGGCGCACTTGTTTTCCAGCTTGTAGCAGTGCCTGTGATGCGGCGCGCCGCAAACAGGGCAGACGACAACATCGTCCGCCTGTGTAAATTTCTTACTGCATACAGGGCAGCGCACGCCCACATAATTTGCCATACCTTGCTCCTAATAGCCATGCCCGCGGCTCGGGACCTTGTCCGGGAACCTGCGTTCAATCGCCGCCAGGGAATACTCCACAGTTTCATGGGCCTCCTCCAGGGTCATACAGCCGACAGCCACCATATCCTGCGGGCGGATTGTATTCCAAGAGAAATTCATCCCCACAAATGGGTTAAGATGCCCCGCCGCCATGGGCTTGATCGTAAGGACCGGCTTTTTCGCCTTCCAGATAATCTCCTGCACCAGTTCGATCTCTATCTGCATAAGGAACCCGGCGGCGTTGTAGATTTGGATATATGTTTCGGCATCGTAGCCGTTTTCGTCGGTGTATGTGATGATCTCGGGCATATGCGCGGACAGGCCGGGGACCATCCCCTGTTCGCGGATCATGTAAAGGTAATCACTTATACGCTCAATCTTGCGCTCCTGCTTATTGACGAGCTTTTCCACCGTCATATGCAGGGGCAGGCAGATATCCGCGCCGTTTTGTTTGCTGCGTTTTATTACGTCCAGGGCATTGCGGCGGGCTTCGGGCGTGTCCTTTGTATCGAAGACGACAAGGTCGATTTTCGTGACCTTTTTGCCCGCGCGCTCTTCCGCGATTTTTATACCGTCGCGTATAAACTGCTGCGATATGCCGCCGATGCTTGTATCGACGCCATGCTCCAGATACGCCCCGACTACATCGGCGACGACTTCCGCGCTTTCACCGAACACGCCCTTGATGTGTACATCCCTGGCGACTGTGCGGTGAGAACCGCCCATGATGTTATTCGTGCCGATAATCATGCGGGATACAGAAAGCCCGCCGATTTCAGTCCGTGGAAACATACTTCATCCCCCTAAGCTTATTTATTAGTATTAGCACCGCGCAAATACGCGTTGATCAGCCCGTCCAGGTCGCCGTCCATCACCGCGCCGATGTTACCGGCTTCAAAATTTGTCCGATGGTCTTTTACCAGCGTGTACGGCATGAACACATACGAGCGTATCTGCGAACCCCAGCCGATTTCCTTATGCTCGCCCTTGATGTCCTCGACCCTGTCGAGATGCTCGCGCTCTTTGATTTCCAGCAGCTTCGACTTCAGCATCTTCATGGCGGTTTCGCGGTTTTGCCGCTGGCTGCGCTCGTTTTGGCAAGAGGTGACTATCCCGGTGGGAAGATGCGTTATCCGCACGGCGGAGTCTGTTTTGTTGACGTGCTGACCCCCCGCGCCGGAAGACCTGTAGGTGTCCACGCGCAGGTCTTTTTCGTCTATCTCGACCTTGATGTCCTCGTTTATTTCCGGTACTACCTCAACCGACGCGAAGGATGTATGCCTGCGCCCGGATGAATCAAACGGCGATATGCGCACCAGCCGATGTACGCCCGCCTCCGAGCGCAGGTAGCCGTAAACATTTATCCCCTCGATTAAAATAGACGCGGACTTGATCCCCGCTTCCTCACCGTCGAGATAATCAAGTATGCGGTATTTATAGCCATGGCGCTCCGCCCAGCGCGTATACATACGGTAGAGCATCTCCACCCAATCCTGCGCTTCGGTGCCGCCCGCCCCCGCGTGGAATGTAAGTATGGCGTTGTTGGCGTCGTATTCGCCCGTCAGCAAAGCCGCAAGCCGCAGCTCATCAATGCTTTTTTCGGCTTCCAAAAGCGCGGCGGCGATTTCCCCCAATACAGAATCATCGCCCATTTCCGCGGCTATGTCGATTAAATCGGCGGTTTCGGAAACCTGCGCGGCAAGGCGGTCAAAGCTATCCAGCTTGGTTTTGATGAGCTTGGCTTGCCGCAGCACATCCTGGCTGTTTTCCGCATCGTTCCAAAAATCCGGGCTTGACGACTTAGAATCTAATTCACTGAGCTGTACGCGCAGTGCCGTTATCCCCATAGCCTGGGCAAGGCTGTCCAGGGCAGGGCGCAGTTCGGCAAGCTTAAGGCGCTGTTCTTCAAATTGCAACATGAATAAAAGCCTTCCTTTAGTATGTAGCCAGTATAACAGCAAAGTGCCCAATAAGTCAATCGCCGTATGAAAAAATACAGCCCTTCCCAAACGCGCCGCCTTCGGGGTGGAGGTAAATCCAATCGGCGACAGTGGCGATAAGCTGTGCGTTTGTAGGCTTTAGCTTCAGGCCGTAGACGGGGCTGCCCGCATCTGATACCAGCTTCCCGATATACTCGCTTTGCCATACAATATCTATTGCGTGCCGAATGCCGCGCTCGACCTTTGAAGGCGTCGAGTTAAAATGTGCCGCCACCGCAGGGTACACGTTTTTCATGATACGGTGTATATTAGCGGGGTCACAGACGGCGAGGTATATCGCCTCCCTGAGAAATTTAAAACCGACGATTTGGGCGGGGACGCCTATGTAGTGCAAAATCCTTGTAATGATTATATATTCCCGATGGCTGCAGTCGTTATCATCCATCCGTTACAGCCCCCTTTTTTCATTTATATTCTGAGCATATTATATATACCTAACGTTAGATAGTCAACTTGCGTACGTATTGTATTATACAATTTCATGCGTGCTTACGATATGCCTTCATCTCATTGTAGCTGAGTACAGCCCACCCGCTCATGCCGCGGAGGCAGTTACTTTGCAACGCGGCAAAGTAACCAAAACGCGCCGGGGAGACCCCGGACCCCCATTTCGGCAAATCGCATAGCCTTGTGCCTTTCATCGCGCACGTCATAAGCATAGTTCTATAATCCGCCCAATCGCTCAGCCGAGCCAAGCTCCAGGGCTGGAACGCGAAAAAAGGAATTATGAATAAAAGAAATCAAAGACTTTTTCCGCTGTTATTACGTGCGCGGGCGCTTCCGGTGTCGCTCTTTCCTTTAGGTTTATGCATACTTGCCTTTGTAGCCTTACCCTCTTTTTTAAAGAGGGTGGCGCGAAGGCGAATATATTCGGCTTCGTGACGGGTGTTTTTAATTATGAATTATGAATAACGCAATATATTCCAACAGCAAAACCCGCGCGGAAAAATGGAAGAAAATACTAATTGCACATACTTTTCATTTTAGATTCAATCCGTTATAATATGTTAAAGCACTGCTGAAAAAGATTTATGGAGGGGCATGATGCGGATGCCGGATAGGGTAATCCCCATTACGGGGCATGACAGGCAGACACATTGCAGAATATTAGACACAGCCACGGAGATGTTCGCGCTAAAAGGCTTTGAGGCCGTATCCATGCGCGATATTGCCAAGGCTGTCGGGATTAAGATGAGTTCAATTTATCATTACTACGAGGGCAAGGAGGCGCTTATAGCCGATGTCCTTTCGCGCTTTGAAGCCGGTTATCGGCATTATTTTGACTGGCTTGCGGATTTAAACAGCGAAACGGATTCGATTGAAGACCTTGTAGACAATATGTTCAACGCGGAGCTTGAGCAAATGCGCGACCCGCTTGGCTGCCTTGGGATATCGCTGGCATTAAAGGCGCAGCACAACAACGGCACCGCGCGCAATTATGTCTACCAGCTTTTTTACGATTTCAGCATAGAGCGCCTCAAGGCGGATTTTGACCGCCTGGTCAGCAAAGGCGCCGCCCCGCCGACCGACACAAAAACAATAGCGACGCTTCTGATGCTCTGCGTTATGGCGATCAACGATATTAAAGTGCATGAATACACAGGCATGAAGCCGCCGATTAACGCGGCGGAGGTTTGCGCGGGGATGAAAAAGATCATAAAACTGATGCTGACAACAAACCCGGTGAAAGAATAATGATGTGTGCTTTGTAGGGGACGCGCCCCCGCGCGTCCCGTTTTGTGCATTTTGTATGTTCATGTGTTTGATATGATGAAAACATTCTATTTGCAAAAGTGGCGTACATGGAGTATACTTACATTTATGCGGCTTGAAATGACTTTTTGAGCTTTTGGAGAAATGGGGATATTTTATGTTTAACTTTGAAAAAGCGGATCGGCCTACGATGTATTTCATCGGCGTTACAACAGGGTCGTCGTCCATCATGCGCGTGTTCCCGAAATGGGCGCAGGCGCTGGGGCTTGAAGACACGGTAATCAAGGGGATAGACCTGCCCCTGCACGCCCCCGCGGAGGATTACCGCCGTGTTGTGGATTTTATTAAGAATGACCCGCTGTCCATGGGCGCGCTTGTGACAACGCACAAGATTGACCTGTACAACGCCTGCAAGGATATGTTTGATTACATAGACCCCTACGCACAGGCGCTAAGCGAGGTTTCTTCCCTTTCCAAAAAAGACGGCAGGTTCTGCGCCCACGCAAAGGACCCGATTTCGAGCGGGCTTGCGCTGGAAGCGTTTGTGCCGAAAAATTTCTGGAAGGACCACGGCGGGCAAGCCGTTTTGCTGGGCGCGGGAGGAAGCTCCTTGGCGATGACGCTGTATTTCGGGCAGGATAGGCATGGGGACAATGTCCCCGCGAAAATCTTCCTCTGTAACCGCAGCGTGCCGCGCCTGGATTCCGCAAAGGCGCATCTGGAAAGCGTATCGGGGCGATTCCCTATTGAGTATGTGCATAACCCTGCCCCGGAAGGCAACGACAAAGTAATCGCCGGGCTGCCGCCTTATTCGCTGATTGTAAACGCAACCGGGCTTGGCAAAGACGCACCGGGCTCCCCGACTACCGACGCTGTGCAGTATCCCGAAAACAGCCTTGTGTGGGAAATAAACTACCGCGGCGACTTAGTATTCATGTACCAAGCCAATGCCCAAAAAGACAAAAAAAAGCTCCATGTGGAGGATGGCTGGATCTATTTTGTCCACGGCTGGACACAAGTGATCTCCGAAGTTTTCCATATCCCGATCGAAGGGGCGCTTCTTGATAAACTAAGCGAAATCGCGAAAAACATATAATAATATAATATGGAGGTTTAAGTATGTCATATAATTGGGAAAAAGGCTTCACAATAGATTTTGATAAAATTACGGGGCTGTCGCAAACGGCGCAGTCAACGAAGCGCCTGCTCTCGCAGATGCGCGGGATGTTTACAGACAGCGCCGCGCAGGAAAAAATGATCGCGGGCGGCGACCCGGTTGTGTATGAATTTTATGAAATGGGCGCGCCGGAGCATCCCGGCGACTTGGCGGCAGGGGCTTCCATAACATATCCCGGCAAGGTCGGCGACGAGTATTTCATGACCAAGGGGCATTTCCATACGATTTTAGAAACGGCGGAGGTCTACTACACCTTGTCCGGCAGCGGCTATATGCTTATGGAAAACCCCGAGGGCGATTGGAGCGCGCAAGAGCTTTCCGCGGGCAAGATGGTTTATGTGCCTAAGCGTTACGCGCACCGCAGTATCAACACCGGCAATGTGCCGCTGGTGACCTTTTTCGCCTTTAGGGGCGATGCCGGGCATGACTACGGCACCATCGAGGAAAAAGGCTACCGCAAGCTGATTGTAGAGCGCGGCGGCAAACCGGAGATTATCGACAATCCTAAATGGAAATAGTAACAGGGTCATTCTGAAAAATGAGCATTTTTCAGAATGACCCCAGAACCGAGGGGTCAAATTGAATATCCTTATTCAAATATCGCTTATCCTTGTTTTTACCAAGATTTTCGGGATCCTTTCGCGCAGGGCGCATCTTCCGCAGGTCGCGGGGGCGTTGTTGGCGGGCATAATATTGGGGCCGGCCTTGTTTAATGTAGTTGACCAAAGCGAAATGATATACACACTTGCGGAAATCGGCGTTATACTGCTGATGTTCTCGGCGGGCTTGGAAACAGACCTAAAGCAGCTGCGCAAAGCGTTGAAATCCTCGCTTATAATCGCTGTCCTGGGGGCGGTATTGCCGCTTGCGGGCGGCTTTGCGCTTGCCTATGTCTTTGGTTCCGAGATTATGCAAAGCGTGTTTATAGGGCTTGTGCTGACCGCGACTTCGATAAGTATTACGGTAGAAACACTGCGGGAAATGGGCAAGCTCAAAACCAACACCGGGACCACCATAATGGGCGCGGCGGTTATAGACGATGTTTTAGGCGTCATTATACTCTCCTTCGTTATCGGGATGGGGAGCGGCGGCGGGGCCGGCGGGGGCAATTTCTTGGCGTTCGGCGGTTTTTTCCTGAAAATTATCGGGTTCTTTGCGTTGGCTTGGGTTTTGGGGAATGTTGTCTTTAAGCTGATTGACCATCTCGCCGGTAAATATGTAAACGCCAGGAGGCTGTCTATTTTCAGCCTGGCTTTTTGCTTCGCGCTTGCCTATCTGGCGGGGGAACTTGGCATTGCGGATATCACGGGGGCGTATTTCGCGGGGCTGGCGCTGTGCAGCAGTAAGGCGGAACGCTTTGTTGAGGAGCAGAGCGGTGTCCTTTCCTATTTGTTTTTCTCCCCGATATTTTTCGTGAGCGTCGGGCTTTATGCCTCTTTTGACGGGCTTAGCGCCGATATTTTGCTTTTTGCTTTTCTGCTGCTTCTTGTGGCAATAGTTACAAAAATGGCAGGCTGCGCGCTCGGTGCGCGGATTTGCAAATTTACGAAAGTTGAGAGCGTTCAAATAGGCACGGGCATGGTTTCCCGCGGCGAGGTAGCTATTGTCATAGCAACAAAGGGGATTGTCGCGGGGCTGCTGAGCGCGGAGTTTTTCTCTGTGGTAATTGTTGTGATAATTGTTACAACGCTCATAACCCCATTGCTGTTAAAGCTGGTTTATTCAAAGAAGATGGAGGATTTAACGCGGCCTGCTTCGCCGTAGTGCCGTTTAAAAACAAAGCAAAGCGGATACCGACGACGGTATCCGCTTTGTTTTGGTGGTTAGGGTTGAAGCAGTGCTATTCTTCCTCGTTCATCTTCGCGGCGGCTTCTTTCACGGCATCTTCGAGCATCTGCGGGAGCTGCTCGTAACGCTCGAACGCGAATGTAAAGCTGCCCTGCCCCTGTGTTGCGGCGCGCAGAAAGATCGTGAAGTCGTGCATTTCGCTCATCGGCGCTTCGCCCTCGATCTCGGAGTGGCCGTCCTCCGCGGGGTTCATGCCCAGCACGCGGCCGCGGCGCTTGTTCAGCTCGCCCATGATATCCCCGGTGAAGGTATCGGGGACGGTGACTTTTAAGTTGCCGATCGGCTCAAGCAGGACGGGCGATGCCTGCGGGATGCCGTTTCTGTAGGCGAGCTGCGCGGCAAGCTTGAACGCCATTTCAGACGAGTCGACGGAGTGGGACGAGCCGTCATGGAGCGTCGCCTTAAGGCCCACCACGGGATACCCGGCAATTACGCCGCGCCCGATTGCCTCCTGCAGGCCTTTTTCAACGGCGGGCCAGAAATTCCTGGGTACGGTCCCGCCTACGACGCGGCTTTCAAACAGCAGGCCGTCGCCGTCGTGCGGCTCGAATTCGATCCAGACATCGCCGAACTGGCCGCTGCCGCCGGTTTGTTTTTTGTGCCTTCCCTGGACATCCACCTTCTTGCGGATGGTTTCGCGGTAAGGCACGCGCGGCTCAATAAGGTCGATATCTACGCCGAATTTGCTTTTCAGCTTTGAGGTGGCAACGTCCAAATGCTGCTCGCCCATTCCCGAGATAAGCTGCTGGCGGGTTTCGGCATTCAGCGCGAAGCTGAGCGACGGGTCTTCTTCCGTGAGGCGTGCCATGCCCCCGGCGATTTTGCCTTCATCGCCCTTGGATTTAATCTTGACCGCCATTGAGAGGGTCGGCGCGGGGAATACGGTTTTTGTAAAGGATACGGGATTGGCGCGGTCGCACAGGCTGTCGCCGGTTTTGGTGTCGGCGAGCTTTGTCACCGCGCCGATATCACCGGCGGTAAGCACAGGCGCTTCCTCCTGCTTTTTGCCTTTGATATAAATCAGCTTGCCCATGCGTTCGGTTTGCCCGGTGCGCGTGTTGAGCGGCTGGATATCGCCGGAAAGTTTGCCGGATATAACTTTGATAAAGCTAAGCTTGCCGACAAAGGGGTCGGCGACCGTCTTGAAAACGAACGCGGCAAGGGGCGCGTCCTCTGTACAGGCGATTTGGACGGCGGCGTCAGCGGCATCAACAGCGGCTTCCCCCGCGCTTTCGGCGGCAGACGGAAGATATGCCGCCATCGCATCCAAAAGCATATCGGCGCCCGCCATCGTCGCCCCCGACCCGCAGTACACGGGCGTTATGGAGCCGTCCTTCACGCCGGCTTTAATCCCGGCGGCAAACTCGTCCGGGGTGAACGGTTCATCCATCATGAATTTTTCAAGCAATTCTTCATTTGTTTCTGCAATAGCTTCGGTGAGCGCGGCTTTGTATTCGCTGACGTCCAGATCGGGCATATCGGTTTCCTTCGCCGCGCCCTTGGCATCGTAGCTGTAAGCCTTTTCTGTTATGATGTTTACATAGCACTGCACTTTTCCGTCAACGGAATACGGCACCGCAACAGGGTATACACCAGAGCCGAACACGCTTTTGAGTTCTTCGTAAACTTTAAAAAAGTCGGAATTTTCTGTATCGAGCTGTGTGACGAAGAACATACGGGAACGCTTCATTTCTTGGGCGGCCTTGTATGCCTTGCGTGTGCCGACCGCTACGCCGGACCTGCCGGAAACACAGATAATCACGCTTTCAGCGGCGCGCACCCCCTCGTACATACCGCCCGCAAAGTCAAACAGGCCGGGGGTATCCAGCAGGTTGATTTTCACGCCTGTCCAATCAAAGGGGTACACCGAGGACGAAATAGATGCGCGGCGCTTTATCTCCTCAGGGTCGAAATCCATGGCGGTATTGCCGTCGGCGGTATTGCCAAGGCGGTCAAGCTCCCCCGCTTTGAACAGAAGCGCCTCCGCCAAGGTAGTCTTGCCGCTTGCCGAGTGCCCTGCCAGCGCGACATTTTTGATAGTGCCGGCGTTGTACTTGCTCATTCATATGCTCCTTCCGGCGGGGAAGCTTTAGGGAAAACTTTTATAATACAACCCGCCATAATTTAGTAACCGCGCCCGGAAAGCCCCGTGCGGTATTTTTTTGCTATCCAAACAATTATATCAATTATAAGGCAAAGATACAAGAGTCATTCTGAAAAATGCTCATTTACCGAAATGTCAACCATAAACGCAAGTTTCCATTTCGGAATTCGCGGCTCGATAGTCATTATGGTTGCATCACACTGCATTTTTCTTGTAGTAGCCAATTTTTCAGAATGACCCAAGCGAAAAATGCCCAAAAGCTTTATTGTTTTGAATTTAACCGGATATATACCGCGCGCGCCGCCGCTTTTGTCATGCCGGGGACCGCGGCAAGCTCTTCCTCGGAAGCGTTTTTCATTGCGGCCTGTGTTTTAAAATGCTTAAATAAGGCGCGCGCGCGTTTCTCCCCGATCCCCTCAACGGTTTCTAAGCTGAGGGCGAACGCGGATTTGCTGCGCTTTGAGCGCATATGAGAAACCGCGAACCTGTGCGCTTCCTCCTGTATGGATGAAATCAGCGTAAAAGCGGAGCGCGCGGACGAAACGGCAATCTCGCCGCCGTCCCCCGCAATGGCGCGGGTGCGGTGGCGGTCGTCCTTTACCATGCCGAAAACAGGGATACTATGCCCCATCTCCCGGACAAGCGGCTCCACGGTGCCGACATGGCCTTTGCCGCCGTCCAGCAGGATTAAATCGGGGAGCCTGCCAAAGCCCTCGCTTGTATCTTTTTCTTCAGCATATCGGGAAAGGCGGCGGGACAGGACCTCGCGCATACTTGCGTAGTCGTCCGCGCCCGACACAGTTTTGATGTTGAATTTGCGGTACGCGCTTTTCAGCGGGCGGCCGTCCCGAAAAACCACCATGCCGCCGACCACCGCCTCAGTGCCCATGTTTGATATATCGTAGGCTTCGATGTAGGCGGGCGGGCTTTCCAGCCCGAGCAGGCGGGCAAGCTCATCAAGGGCGGAAAGCTCCCTGCCTGTGCGCTGTGATTTCTGCGCGAGCAGCTGTGCGGCGTTTGTCCCCGCCATCTTAACAAGGCGGAGCTTTTCGCCGCGCACAGGCACATGGATTTGCACCTTATGCCCTTTTTTTTCTGTGAGGAAGCGGGAGATCAATTCGCTGTCCTCACACTGCCCGTCCAGGGAGATTATTTTCGGCGCCTCGTTTTGGCTGTCGTAATACGACAAGATAAACTCGCCCCGCGCGGCTTCCAGGCTTGTTATGTCGCCGAGGTCAAAATCCTGCTTGTCCACAAGGCGCTGTTCGCGGATTTTCAGTATCACGGCACTGCACTTTCCCGCATCCCGCGCCAAGGCGATAACGTCCTGGTTATCCTCTTTTGTGAATATGACGCTTTGGTCCTCCATTATGCGCGTGATTGAGCGGATGCGGTCCCGTATTGCCGCCGCGCGCTCAAAATCAAGGTTTTCGGATGCCTCCTGCATTTGCGCGGCCATCATGGCAATACTGCTCTGCCCGCCGCCGCGTATAAACTCCAGGCATTGGCGTATAATCTCGGCGTATTCATCCTCCGCGATTTTGCCCCTGCAGACCCCCATGCACTGTTTTATATGGAAGCTCAAACATGGGCGCGCCTTTCTGAAATCCTGCGGGAATTTACGCCTGCAGGTCGGTAGCATAAATGCCTTGTTGGCGTCTTCCACTATTTGCCGTACAGGCTGTGAGGATGTGTACGGGCCCAGCGACTTCCCGCCGTCCGACAGTTTTTGCTTTTCCGCCGTAATGCGCGGGTATGCCCCCGGCCCGATATGGATGTAGTGGAAGCCCTTATCGTCCGTGAGCTTGATGTTGTACTTTGGCTTGTGCAGCTTGATGAGCGATGCCTCCAGCACAAGCGCCTCGAACTCGCTTGAGGTGACGACGAAATCGAAATCGTCTATATTGCGGACAAGCCGGTATGTTTTTTCCGGGTGCTTTTCTACCGCACGGAAATAGCTGCCCACCCGCGCGCGCAGCTGCTTTGCCTTGCCGATATAGATGATGCGCTTTGCCGCGTCGCGCATGATATACACGCCCGGCTCCGCGGGCAATGCCCCTGCCTTTGCGCGGAGCGCGGGGAGCAAGGGGTTCATGGCACCCATTATCCTAACCCGAGGACCGACATAAGCTTGTCCAGCGACGGCATATCGGGCAGCAGGAGGATATTCGCGGGCGTTTTTTTGCCGGCGATCTCAATCTCATTTTTGATAAACATAAAGAGGTCGCCTATTTCCGCAAAGTAGCTGGCGGGCAGGCTCATCATAGCGCCGAGCATATCAACGGTGAAGGCGGGCGGGGAAATATCTATAGTCATGCCTGTCATATCCCCTATAGCGTTCACAAACGCGCCTGACATGATATTCGCCATCTCACTGACCGCGGAAAAGCCCATCTCGTCTATTTCGGTGTAGTCCTTAAAATCAGTGAACGCCACGATGTTGATTAAATTACAGGCGACATCGCAGGGCAGCAGGAACATAAGCATACCGCTCATATCGCCCGAAAGCGTGAGGACAAGCCCTACCATTACGGTTTCCGCCCCGCCGAGCTTTTCGTATGCTTCGTTGTAATTTGCGATGCCGACCTCAGGCGTGGACATCTCCACCGGCTGTGAGAGCATCTGCGACAGCGATGTAGTCGCGTTGCCGGAGCCGATGTTGCCGATCTCACTCAGTACGCTGATATGCATTTCGGAAAGGTCGCTGAAAGATTCAATAGCCATTACAATCCCCGATTCACAGATAAGATACGATCTCTTCGATTGCCTTGCGCGGTTTCGGCTCCGGGTCCTCGTCCGCGTAGCCCAGCGGCATCATCGCGACGATGCTGATATCATCCGAAATGCCGAGCGCCTCGCGCAGCCCGGGCTCGGTGTAGTTCGCCATCCAGCAGGTGCCCAGCCCAAGCTCATGCGCCCGCAGCATCGCAAAGCTTACGGCGATACAGACATCGGTGGTGTCCACGCGGTGGCCGTTGGTCATCACGTTCTGTGTAGTGCATAGGCCGACAAGCATACACGGCGCCTGGGTAATCATCGGGTGGCGGCTCGGTGACGCTTCGCGCATCCTCTCCTTCGCCGCCGGGTCTGTCACGATCAGAAGCTTCCAGCTCTGCCCATTGCCGGCAGAAGGCGCCATGCGGAATGCCTCCGCGATTTGTGCCAGCTTTTCCGGCTCAACGGGGTCGGGCCTGTACTTGCGGATACTTTTCCTTGTTTCAATCGCTTTCACTACATCCATGCCGATACATCCTTTCAGTAATTGTGTTTTTCGCTGTGTTTCTATTATATCAGACAAGCGCAGGTTTTCATAGAGCCTGTTTAATATCTTTTTGTTAGGAATTAGTAAGGGAAGAAGCAAGAAGTTATATTCCTACAAAGAGCGCAAGACCACAAAGGCAAGTAGGCACGTAAGCAAAACAGGGAACGACACCGGAAGCGCCCGCGCACGTAATAACAGCGGAAAAAGTCTATGATTTCTTTTATTCCTAATACCTTTTTCCGCGTTCGAGACCTGGAGCTCGGCTCGGCTGAGCGATTGGGCGGATTATAGGACAAAGCTTTTGACGTGCGCGATGAAGGGTACAAGGCTATGCGGTTTGTCGAAATGGGGGTCCGGGGTCTCCCCGGCGCGTTTTGGTTACTTTGCCGCGTTGCAAAGTAACTGCCCCCGCGGCATGAGCGG
>Ga0099364_10009168_pt1 | contig 13770 bp, 6 predicted proteins | sample TergutTh196P3_FD_73070 | JGI IMG/M metagenome (GOLD analysis project Ga0099364, IMG submission 73070) | Microcerotermes parvus P3 segment gut microbial communities from Pointe-Noire, Republic of the Congo - Th196 P3 | ecosystem: Host-associated > Arthropoda: Insects > Digestive system > Gut ...
CGAGTATCTAGTCGGACCTACTGCAGTTGCCGTTTGTCCAAAAGATGCCAATGAAGTAGCCAAATTAATTCTGGAATTTGCTAAAGAGGCCACGGCTCTCCAATTAAAGGGCGGTCTTATAGGACCGGCAATTTATGATTCAAAGCAGATGGAGAATTTTTCCAAGCTGCCTGGCAAGATGGAACTTATTTCCATGCTTATGTCCGTAATGAACGGCCCGGCAAGGAATTTGGCAGCGGCATTAAATGATATTCCATCTCGGCTGGTCCGAACCCTTCAAGCAGTTGCTGATAAAAAAGCCGGAGAATAACAAGGAAATTATCCGTCAGGCTTCATAGGAATTTTTCCAATAGCTGCTGTCCTGTCGGAACATATAATAGGGGTAACCCGGCGCGGTTCGTATGATCTGTGTAAATTTTTTAAGGAGAAGATAATATGGCAGCCAAGAAAGAAGAAATTTTAGAAGCAATTGCTTCTATGACAGTTTTGGAGGTTTCCGAGCTGGTTAAGGCTATGGAAGAGAAATTCGGTGTTTCTGCCGCCGCTCCTGTAGCTGTCGCTGCTGTAGGTGCAGCAGCCGCAGCTCCCGCAGCCGCAGCTGAGGAACAGACGGAGTTCAATGTAATTCTAAAGGCATTTGATGAAGCCAAGAAAATCGCGGTTATTAAAGAAGTAAGGGCTGTTACAGGCCTTGGACTTAAGGAAGCCAAAGACTTGGTCGAAGGTGTTCCCAAGTCCCTTAAAGAAGGTGTTTCCAAAGAAGATGCCGCGAAGCTCAAGGATCAGGTAACTGCCGCCGGCGGTACGGTTGAAATTCAATAAAAAGCATTATGATGAAACTCTTAAGAAAAAGCTTTTTCTTAAGAGTGAGCACTTAAAATTATCTTTTTCTCGGAGCTGCCTGTCTGCTAAGCACCTGGAGGTGTTTGCGGACAGGTGTGATTTTGCCTGCTCATAATCCGTGACGAAGAACAGGGGGAAAAATGGAAAAAGTTAAATCAAATACCAAGCGGACCTATATCGGTAGGGATATCAAGAATGTCATGGAGTTACCGGACTTGATAGATATCCAACTTTATTCTTATGAACGTTTTATTCAAAGGGAAAGAATAAGACGTGGAGAAAAACCGGAATTACAGGGCTTGGAAGAGGTTTTTGTTTCTACTTTTCCCATTGAAAGTCCTAATGGTGACATGGTTCTGGAATACGAATATTATAATCTGGATGATGATAATATTAAATTTTCTGAGCAGGAATGTAAACAGAAAGGACAGACTTATGCTTTATCTCTTAAAGCCCGGATTAACCTGATTTTCCAACAAACCGGGGAGATAAGGCAAAAAGATATTTATATGGGGGATATCCCCATAATGACCGAGCGGGGGACTTTTATTATTAATGGAGTGGAAAGGGTAGTAGTTTCCCAGATCCACCGTTCGCCAGGGGTCATTTTTAGCCATGAAAAAGGAATTTTTTCTTCCCGAATCATCCCTTATAGGGGGAGTTGGCTGGAATTTGAAATTGATCAGAAAAAAGAATTAATATATGCCAAAATAGACAGAAAAAAAAGAATTTTAGGAACTATATTTTTACGCGCTCTGGGATATGAGAGTAGAGAAGAAATTATCCGTGCTTTTTATAAACTTGAGCAGATGGAAATTAAAGATGACAGGGAAACCAGGGAAAAAATAACCGGTCGCGTTTTAGCCAGCGGGGTTGTGATCATATCTAATGAGGATGAGAAAGAAACTCAAAGAAAACTTTACCGTGCAGGGGATAAGCTTCATCCCCATGATGTAGATGAACTTTTAATTAATAATATCCAGACTGTTGAACTTATAGATTTTTCTGCTGAAGGATCTTTAAATTCTACTATGCTATTAAACTGCTTTGAAAGAGAAGAGATAAAATTTGTTAAAGAAGATCCAAACCGGGATGAACCTTCCCGGGAAGATGCTCTGACAGCGGTTTATTCAGTTCTTATGCCAGGAGAATCAATTACAGTTGATGCGGCAGAAAAAGACCTTTTGGGGATGTTTTTTACCAGTCGCCGTTATGATCTTGGCAGGGTAGGGCGTTATAAACTTAATAAAAAGTTTAATTTCAGACCCCCATTGGAAGATTATACCCTGACTAAACAGGATATTATCGCCACCATGAAACACCTTATCATGGTTTATGTTGGGGATGTTAATATTGATGACATCGATCATTTAGGGAATCGCCGTGTACGATCCGTCGGGGAGCTTATGGCCAATTCCATGAAAACGGCATTTAGCCGCATGGAACGTATAGCAAAAGAACGCATGAGCCTTAAAGAAACTGATACCATTAAACCCCAGGATCTTATTTCAATTAAACCCCTGGTAGCAGCGATAAAGGAATTTTTTGGTTCCAGCCAGCTTTCCCAGTTTATGGAGCAGGTAAATCCCTTAACCGAACTTACCCACAAAAGGCGGCTTAACGCTCTGGGACCTGGCGGTCTTTCCAGGGAAAGGGCAGGTTTTGAAGTTCGGGATGTTCATTATACCCATTATGGTAGGATGTGTCCCATTGAAACTCCAGAAGGACCTAATATCGGTCTTATTGTATCTTTAGCAAACTATACTCGGGTAAATGATTATGGTTTTCTGGAAACTCCTTATCGCAAGGTTATCGAAGGCGTGGCTACATCAGAAGTAGAATACCTGTCCGCTATGGATGAAGATCGTTATTTTATTGCCCAAGCTTCGGCAAACCTAAAAAATGACGGCTCCTTTGCAGATGACCAGGTTTCATGCCGACATCAAGGTGATTATTCAAACCGTACTCCTGATGATATTCAATATATGGATGTTTCTCCTAAGCAGATTATTTCCGTTTCTGCTTCTCTTATCCCCTTTCTTGAGCATGATGACGCTAACCGTGCTTTGATGGGGTCAAATATGCAGCGTCAGGCCGTTCCCTTGATTTTTCCCGAGGCACCCAGAGTGGGAACAGGCATGGAAGAGAAATGTGCTTACGATTCCGGGGTATTAGTAAAATCAAGGCGAAGTGGGACTGTAACACGGGTTACATCCCAGGAGGTCTATATCAAACCTGATGATGGGGAAAATCCCATCCAGGAGACCAATGCAGATGGTTTTGATGTTTACCATTTGATTAAGTATCAGCGGACTAACCAGGATACCTGTTACAATCAGCGACCCATAGTGGAGATAGGGGATAAAATAATGGCCGGTCAGGTTATTGCCGACGGTCCTGCAACAAAAGATGGTGAATTGGCCTTAGGCCGGAATATTCTTGTTGGTTTTATGCCCTGGAATGGTTATAACTTTGAAGATTCCATTCTAATTTCCGAACGGGTAGTTAAAGATGATATGTTCACTTCAATACATATCAAAGAATTTTTTACTGAAGTTAGGGAAACTAAACTGGGCCCTGAAAAGTTGACCCGGGATATTCCAAACACTTCAGAGAAAAGCCTTGATAACTTGGACAGCGAAGGGATCATAATGGTTGGAGCTAAGGTACGTTCCGGGGATATACTAGTGGGGAAAGTTACACCAAAAAGCGAAACCGAAACTACCCCGGAATTTAAGCTCCTAAACTCAATTTTTGGTGAAAAAGCTAAAGAAGTCAGAGATTCAAGCCTTAGGGTACCTCATGGAATAGAGGGAACTATTATTGATATTCAACGATTGAAACGTAGTGAAGGGGACGATCTTAATCCAGGAGTGGATGAAGTAGTCAAGGTTCTAATCGCCACTAAGAGGAAGCTTAGAGAAGGGGATAAAATGGCCGGCCGGCATGGCAATAAAGGCGTGGTTGCTAAGATCCTCCCGGAGGAAGACATGCCTTTTATGGAAGATGGTACTCCTTTAGATATATGTCTGACTCCTTTAGGTATTCCTTCCCGTATGAATATAGGCCAGCTTTTGGAAACTGAGCTGGGCTGGGCTGGTATAACCTTAAATGAATGGTATTCAGCACCGGTATTCCAGTCTCCTTCTACGGAGCAAGTAGAAGATAAACTTAAAGAAGCAGGCCTTCCTGTGACAAGCAAGGTAGTACTCCGGGATGGCAGAACCGGAGAACCTTTTGTTAATCCCATTTTCTGCGGGGTTATTTATTTCCTTAAACTTCATCACCTGGTAGATGACAAGATGCATGCACGTTCCACAGGTCCTTACTCCCTGGTAACTCAACAGCCATTAGGCGGCAAAGCCCAATTTGGCGGTCAACGCCTTGGAGAAATGGAAGTTTGGGCTTTAGAGGCTTATGGCGCCGCTAATACCCTCCAGGAACTACTTACCATCAAATCTGATGATATGACGGGCCGGTCTAAAATATACGAAGCCATTGTCAAAGGTGAACCTTCTACTACCGCTGGTATCCCCGAATCATTCAATGTTTTGGTTCAGGAACTCCGGGGTTTGGCACTGGATCTTACTATATATGACGCCAAGAATAAGCAAATCCCCCTTACAGAGCGGGATGAAGAAATAATTACCAAAAGCGGATCGAATTTTTAAGGGGTAAAAAATGAGGGATATTCAGGATTTTGATTCTATTATGATACGACTGGCCTCCCCGGAAATGATCCGGGCCTGGTCATACGGGGAAGTTAAAAAACCGGAAACAATTAATTACCGGACTCTGCGCCCTGAAAAAGACGGCCTTTTCTGTGAGCGGATTTTTGGAACCACCAAAGAGTGGGAATGTTACTGCGGAAAGTTCAAGTCCATCCGTTATAAGGGAGTTATTTGTGATCGTTGCGGGGTTGAAGTTACCCATTTTAAAGTCCGCAGGGAACGAATGGGACATATAGAACTTGCTGCTCCGGTATCCCATATCTGGTATTACCGCTCAGTACCCAGCCGTATGGGCCTGCTTTTAGATCTCCCCATGTCGAACCTGCGTTCTGTCCTCTATTATGAAAAATATGTGATCATGGACTCCGGAGATACGGACTTAAAAAAGATGCAGCTCTTAAGTGAAGAAGAGTTTAATGAAGCCCAAGAACGTTATGGCGGGGGTTTTACCGCTGGAATGGGAGCTGAAGCGATACGCTCTTTACTGGAAAATATAGATTTGGATCGGATTGCCGCCGAGCTCCGGACCAAAATGATTGAAAAGGGAGCAAAAAGCGATAAGCGGCTTTTAAAACGTATCGAAATTGTTGAAAATTTCAGGAATTCCAGAAATAAACCAGAGTGGATGATCCTGGATGTCATCCCGGTAATTCCGCCGGAATTACGTCCTATGGTTCAGCTTGATGGAGGACGTTTTGCCACAAGTGATCTTAATGATCTTTACCGCCGGGTTATAAATCGAAATAACCGGCTTAAGAGGCTCCAAACCCTTAATGCTCCGGACATTATAATCAGAAACGAAAAACGTATGCTCCAGGAAGCGGTTGATGCCCTATTTGACAATTCAAAGAAGAAAAGGGTAGTAAAAGGAGCATCAAACAGGCCCCTTAAATCCATTAGTGACATGCTTAAGGGAAAACAGGGACGATTCAGGCAGAACCTTTTAGGAAAGCGGGTAGACTATTCAGGCCGCAGCGTAATTACCGTAGGACCGGACCTTAAAATGTGGCAATGCGGGCTTCCTACAAAAATGGCCTTGGAACTTTTCAAACCTTTTATAATGAAAAAACTGGTTGATAAGGATGTGGTTTACAATATCAAGAAAGCTAAAATGCTGGTCGAGGCTGAAACTCCGGAAGTTTTTGCCATTCTTGATGAGGTAGTAAGAGAGCATCCTGTTCTTCTAAACCGGGCCCCTACGCTTCACCGTCTGGGGATTCAGGCTTTTGAACCGGTTCTAGTGGAAGGAAAGGCAATTAAACTACACCCCCTGGTTTGTCATGCTTTTAATGCGGATTTCGACGGTGATCAGATGGCCGTCCATGTTCCACTGACCCAAGCTGCCCAAATGGAGTGCTGGACATTGATGCTTTCTGCCCGAAACCTTCTTAATCCGGCCAACGGTAAAACAATCGTTTTCCCTTCCATGGACATGGTCTTGGGGATCAATTTTCTTACCAGGGTTAAACAGAATGCAAGACGTCCTGGCTGGGATAAAAAAGATACAAAAAATATAGTTCCTCTTTATACTTCGACAGAAGAAGTTATAATGGCAGTGGAAAGTAAAAACCTGCACTGGGAGGCTCTAATAAAGGTTAAAGCACCCAAGCTCCCGATTTGGGAAAATGTCGGCAAGGAATCCAAACCTGGCCCGGGTGGATTGATTGAAACAACTGCCGGGCGTATCGTATTGAACGAAGAATTACCGCCGGAGATACCCTATATAAATTACGAACTAAAAGATAAAGAGTTAAAAGCGCTGATAGAAAATATTTTTAGAGAAAAAGGTTCCTGGATAACAGTAAAGATGTTGGATGCCATTAAATCAACCGGTTATAAGTATGCTACAGTTTTTGGCGCAACTATAGGAATGGATGATATTGTTATTCCTGTTGAAAAGAGTGATATGATAGAAAAGGCCAATAAAGCGGTGGAAGAAATTCAACGCCATTGGCGTCAGGGAACCATAACCCAGGAAGAGCGTTATAATAGGGTACTGGAAGTATGGTCCAAAACTAACGAAGACCTTACATCCATCATGATGAAAACCCTGGAAACCGATAAGGATGGTTTTAATTCACTTTATATGATGGCAAACTCCGGAGCCCGGGGTAGCCGAAACCAGATTCGTCAGCTTGCAGGGATGCGGGGCTTGATGGCCAAGCCGACAGGGGAAATTATCGAGCTGCCCATACGTTCAAACTTTAAAGAAGGCTTAAGTGTAATCGAATTTTTTATTTCCACTAACGGTGCACGTAAAGGTTTAGCTGATACTGCTTTAAAAACAGCGGAAGCAGGTTATCTTACAAGGCGTCTTGTGGATATTGCCCAGGATGTAGTTGTTAATGAAGATGATTGCGGGACAATTAACGGAATTGAATATGCTGCTATTAAGGACGGAGAAGAAATTGTAGAACACTTAAGGGATCGTATTGTAGGCCGTTATACCCTGGAACAGGTAAAGAACCCCATAACTAAAGAGCTAATCATTGATGTTAATGAAGAAATAAATGCTGAAATCGCCTCTCAAATTGAAACTCAGGGAGTAGAAAAAGTACGCCTTAGGACCGTACTGACCTGTGAAGCCAAGCATGGAGTTTGCCGTAGGTGTTATGGAAGGAACCTTGCTACTGACCGTTCTGTGGACATAGGAGAGGCGGTAGGAACTATTGCAGCCCAATCCATAGGTCAGCCTGGAACCCAGCTTACCATGAGGACTTTCCATATAGGCGGCGCTGCTACCAAGATTAGCGAAGAAAACCGTATTTTCTTAAAATATCCGGTATATATTCGGGAGGTTCTAGGTGCCCGGGTGGAACTGCCGGAAATTAAATCAAAGAATAAAGATGGTTCATGGGAAGTATCCAGACCTGTATGTTGGCTCTTTACCCGTAAAGGTCGGGCCATAGTTAATAAAGTTATGAAGGAGTATAAGCTTGATTCCAAGGACGAACTTTTAGTAGAAGACGGCCAGCGGATTCTACAAAATGCTCCCATAATCAAGCGAGGTAATAAGGAGATCCTTTCTCCGGAAAACGCATATGCATTGATCCTCAAAGATAGTAAAAGCAATAAATCCATGCTTTGCCTTATAGGACAGAATCAAATCATTGAAATAAGAAACGGTTCTGAATTTATAGCTAAAGAGGGAGATGTAGTAGAAGCCGAAAAAACCATAGCCACCTTCGATCCCTTTTCTGATCCGATAATTGCTGAGGCAGGGGGGATTGTAAAGTACGAGGATATAATTCCCGGAACTACCCTTAGAGAGGAAATTGACGAGGACACCGGGAATATCGAAAAACGGATCACCGAATATCAGCTTGAAAGCAAGCAGCCAAGGATCCTCATTGTAGATGAAGATGGTAATGAAGTAGCTTCGTATTTCCTCCCTGGAGGGGCTTATATCCAGGTTGATGAAGATGAAAAGATCGATGCCGGCCGGACTATTGCTAAAACTTTAAAAGAGTCTGCCAGAGCCATGGATATTACATCCGGTCTTCCCAGAGTAGGGGAACTCTTTGAAGCACGCAGACCTAAAAGGCCGGCAGTATTGGCCTTTATTTCCGGCATCGTACGTTTTAAGGGCATAGTCAAAGGGAAACGGGTAGTAATTGTAGAAGATGCTTTTGGAAAAGAGTACAAGCATCTAATTCCCATGTCTATGCGTCTTTTAATAAGGGACGGGGATAGTGTGGAAGCCGGTGAAAGTCTTTGTGTAGGTGCAATTAATCCCCATGATGTACTTCATATATTAGGTGAAGCTACCTTACAGAGTTATTTAATGGACGAAATACAACAGGTTTACCGCCTCCAGGGTGTGACTATTAACGATAAGCATATCGGTGTAATAATCCGTCAAATGATGAGAAAAGTTGAAATAATGGCTGTAGGGGATACTAAATTCATTTATGGTCAATTGGTAGATAAATACCATTTCCATGAGGAAAATAACAGAGTCCTGGGTGAAGGAGGCCAGCCTGCAGTAGCCCGCCCTGTTTTCCAGGGAATCACAAAGGCAAGTCTTAATATTGATTCCTTCTTGTCTGCGGCAAGCTTCCAGGAAACCACCCGGGTGCTTACAAATGCTGCTATTGCAGGATCTACAGATTATCTGAGGGGTCTAAAAGAAAATATTATCATTGGGCATCCCATTCCAGCAGGTACTGGAATGAAAAGGTATAGGGCGATAAAGCTGTTTGATGAGGATCAACAGGATTTAGATGCTTATATGAACGATATTCTGGAAAAGCGGAAGCTTGAAAGGGTAGCTGAGGCCCTGGATGAAGATTTCGCTGCAGAGGATCCGGAAGTAGAAATGGATTCGGATTTGGGTTCCGATGCCGGTGTAGATGATTAAAATGGCGGTGTCTCTTTATGCCTTATGCAAGGCCGGTTTCTAAGGCTCGCTCAGATATAAAACTGCCTGAGCCCAGAGTTTCAAAACCTCTGATCTTTTTTTTAAAGACCCTTGGAAGGCTTTATCTCTTTCTTTTTTATGGTATTGCTAGGATTGTCTTAAGGGGAGAAAAGGAACTAATAGATGCCTTTAAACGGGCCCTGGCAGGGGAAAGCCGCTTTTTAATTGCTTTTCGTCATCCGAATGGAGGAGAACCTCAGCTTTTATCATGGTTTTTCCTTTTCAGGCTTCGATCCCTAGCCCGTCGTTTCGGTGTTAAATTGAAAGGCCAGACTCATGCCGTTTTTGTTTATGGTTATGAAGTTGTCCGCTGGGGAGGTTGGATAGCTCGTTTTATCATGCCCTTTCTTGGCGCCATGCCGATACACCATTCAAAAATAGACAGACAGGGTATGAATCGTATCTACAATGCCATTATCAATGGCCCTTATCCTGTGGCAATTGCACCGGAAGGACAGGTTTCTTATACTACAGAGTTTGTACCCAGACTGGAACAAGGTACTTTCAGGATTGGTTTTAGCGCTGCTGACAGAATGGATGGAAGGGGAAATAAAATCCCTGTAGAAGTTTTACCCATAGCAATACATTTTCGATTTGGTTCCTGGGGAAAATTAGCTCTGGAACGATTAATAAAAAAAATTGAAAAGTATTGCAGCATGGAAAGAAAAGAAGAAAATCCAATTTTATCCAGACGTTTTGAATTATGTAGAGAACATATAATCGGGATAAATGAAAGGCGTTACCAAATTCCTTCGGATTCAAGCCTTCCTTTTGAAAAACGTCTGGATGCAATTATTAATGCTGCCCTGGAATCTGCAGAGAGAATTTTAGGAGTAAAAACTGAAGGAGAACTCTTTACCAGGATTTACAGCTTAAAGCAAATTTGCTGGGACAGAATTATACTCCCGGGAGTCCAGACTCTGGATAATATGAGCTTACTTGAAAGGGGCGCTGCGGATCTTCTTGCTGGAGAAGCCTGGCATGCCGGAAGGCATCTGGAATTGGTTGATCTTACCTGGTATTTCCGCAGTTCAATACCAAAAAATGATGATCCCCTGCATAATAAAGTGGAGTATGCGCAGAACCTGTGGGATTTTGCAAGCCGTACTATAGGCGGTGCATATTCAAACCGCATTAGTATATTACCCAGGCGGGTTATTATCCAGGCTGCTCCTCCAATAAATTTAAGCGAGCGGCTTCCGGAATACCGGAAGGATAAAAGAACTGCTATAGAAAAAGCCATGGCTGATCTAGAAAAATCTTATATGGAATGTATTAAAAAAGTGAATCAGACTGAATAATTTATGTCCGGCTTTTGTAAATTACTTCCCATTGGCTTATCAGCATGCCTGTGAGCATAAAAATGAACCCAAAAATGGTCCAGGTTCCCAGAGCTTCACCAAGGAGAATGATTCCGCCCAAAGCGGCAAAACAACCTTCCAAACATAAAATGATGGTTGTATGAGCCGGAGGTGCATTTCTTTGAGCCACTACCTGTAATGTGTAAGCTATTCCAACAGAAACAAGTCCGCCAAAAAGTATGGGGATTATTGCACCGGTATATTCTGTGATGGTACCAGTTATCAAGGTAGGGAATGGTGTCCACATGAAAAGCCCTGATATTTGATCCATACTTTTTAACCATTCCGCCAAGACTGGTTCGAATATAAATGCAGCTATTAAAGATAAAATCCCGCAGAAGATGAATTGTCCAGATGAAAGAATTATGGGATCTGTCTTTTGAACAAGCCTATCAATTAAAAGTACATGGAAAGCCCAAAAAACTGAACCAAAGGCTACCAATATATCTCCTGGGTTTATTGTACCTGAATGATCTGCATTACTAATAAAGTAAAGCCCTGTAAAAGTAAATATTACTCCAATCCAGGTAGCGGCTCCTGTTTTTCTGCCTAAAAAAATTCCAAATATAGGGGTAAGAACAACATATAAACCGGTAATAAATCCGGCATTCCCTGCAGTAGTAAACATGATCCCGATTTGTTGCAGAGAAACTGCCACGAACACGCAGGAACCTGCCAGGAGGGCTCCTGGAAAGGCTTTGCGAATTTTAAAGCCTCGGTATCTTTGTAAAAAAATCAGAGGAAAAAGGGAAATACTTCCTAAAATGAACCTTAGACCATTAAACGCAAAAGGCCCTATATACTCCATACCTGAGCGTTGGGCTACAAAACCAAATCCCCAGATGCAGGCAGTTAATAACAGTAATAGATCAGCCCCTAAGGCTCTTTTATTTACCAGTTCTCTTGCCGTATTATAGCTTCTGTAAATCCTAATGAAAAAAGTATCTCAGCTACAGGTCTGATTTGCTCCGGAGCCAGCCTTGCAAGTACTACCCGGTATACACTATCAATTCTTTCATAAGCTGGATGAAGCCCGGCATCTCTTAGTTTCTCGAACACTTCTACTGCATTTCTTGGGATCCTATAAGCACCAACTTGAAGACGGTATAATCTCCCTGTACCTAATTCCGGGATCTCTCCTATAATGAGGAATGATCTTTGCTGATGTGGGTCCTGGTATACTGCAGTAGCCGGCGGATATTGAGGCTGAGGCATAGTGGCTGCCGGTGCAGAAGGCGCAGGAATCAGGCCGGAAGGAGAAACCGGCCCGACCCCGGCGCTGGTACTTGTTTCTACTATTACTGAGGCAGTTCCAGTATTTATCATGTCTAATATTTCTGCTGCTGCCCTGGAAAGATCAATAATCCGGGGATGTACAAAAGGACCACGATCATTTATCCGGACATTTACCTGCCGATAGTTTGCAATATTAGTTATGGTAAGAATGGTCCCAAAAGGCAGATAAGGATGGGCTGCAGTGAACTGGGATGAATCAAAGATCTCCCCCGAAGCCGTAGGTCGGCCGTCAAATCCCGGTCCATACCAGGAAGCTATACCTTCCTGCCGATAATTTACATCAGGATTTACTTGAGCATGAACCACCATTAGAGTCATCAATAAAAAGGTCAAAAGAATCATTGATCGTTTCATATCGTTAATATCGGCAGATTTATTTAATGAATTCATAGATTATAGTTTTAAAAACATTGATGACTATCTGCCTTTTCCTCCTATTTCTTTAATTTTTTCGATCTCATCCCTTATAGTAGCTGCTTGTTCAAACTCTAATTTTTTTGCATGTTCCAACATTTCTCTTTCCAAAGCAGCTATAAGTTTTTTCCTGTGCTCCGGTACCAATATATTGAAGGATTTTTTCAAAACTTCTATTGAAGCATTAGCTGTGTTCCTTTCTTCTATTATATGGCGTTCCAGGATTTCAGCAATAGCTTTTTTTACTGTAGTAGGGGTAATACCATGAGTTTCATTATAAGCAATTTGAGCACTGCGGCGTCGTTCAGTTTCTGCTATTGCCGCGGTCATTGCATCGCTCATCCGGTCAGCATACATAATGACCTTACCTGCTGCGTTCCTGGCAGCCCGGCCTATGATCTGCACCAGGCTTGTAAGGGATCGGAGAAATCCGATCTTGTCTGCATCCAGGATTGCAATAAATGAAACTTCCGGCAGATCAATGCCTTCTCTAAGCAGGTTGATTCCTACAAGTACATCAAAGTCTCCGCTGCGCAGACGGGTCAGGATTTCCACTCTTTCAATTGTTTCAATTTCACTATGAAGATATTGAACTTTTAACCCCAGGCCGGAAAGGTAGTCTGTAAGGTCCTCGGCCATTTTTTTTGTTAATGTCAGGATTAAAGAACGTTCCCTGGCTTTAATACGCTGCTGGATTTCTGCAAAAATATCTTCCATTTGCCCTTCACTGGGACGAACCTCAATTTCCGGGTCTAAAAGCCCAGTGGGGCGTATCAGCTGCTGCACCACCCGTTTTGATTGTTCAACTTCTGTTTTGCCAGGAGTAGCAGAAATAAAGAGGGTCTTGTCCAGCCTTGCTTCAAACTCATCATAACGCAGGGGCCGGTTGTCTAAAGCACAGGGTAAGCGGAAGCCATAATCTACTAAACTTGTTTTACGGCTGCGATCCCCTGAGTACATTGCGCCAATCTGAGGTAGGGTAACGTGGCTTTCATCTATAAAAGTGAGGTGTTCCCTGGGCATATAATCAACCAAGGTGTCCGGGGCTTCTCCTGGTTTTCTCCCTGCAAGAGGCGCTGAATAATTTTCAATTCCCGGGCAATAACCCATTTCAGTAAGCATTTCGATGTCGTATTCCACTCTAGTTTTCAGGCGTTCAGCCTCTGCTATTTTACCGGAATTTTTTAAGAATTCGTACCTCTCTGCTAATTCAGCTTTGATAGAACCAAGGGCATTATGTACCATGTCTGCGGGCATGACGAACTGTTTTGCAGGGTAGATCAAAGCTCGATCCAGTTCCTCTAGTGTTTTTCCGGATATGGGATCTATACGGCGGATCTTTTCTACCTTGTCCCAATCTAGGTCTACCCTATATGCTTCTTCCAGGTATGCCGGGAAAATCTCAAGGCTATCTCCCCGTCGGCGGAAACGTCCCCGTTCCAGGACCGCATCATTTCTTTCATACTGGAGTTCCACGAAGCGACGGATCAAAGCATCTACATCAATAGTATCTCCCCGGGAAAAGGTAGCGGTCATCTTTTTATAAACTTCTGGTGTGGCAAGGCCGTAAATACAGGAGACTGTTGCCACGATGATGACATCTTCCCTTTCCATAAGGCTCCGGGTGGCGGAGAGGCGCATACGCTCAATTTCATCGTTAATTGAAGCATCTTTTTCTATATAAAGGTCCCTGCTGGCAACATAA
>Ga0099364_10009169_pt1 | contig 13767 bp, 15 predicted proteins | sample TergutTh196P3_FD_73070 | JGI IMG/M metagenome (GOLD analysis project Ga0099364, IMG submission 73070) | Microcerotermes parvus P3 segment gut microbial communities from Pointe-Noire, Republic of the Congo - Th196 P3 | ecosystem: Host-associated > Arthropoda: Insects > Digestive system > Gut ...
AGTCTGCGAAACCCAGACCAAAAAAGGCCTTGAAGGAGTATCTGCCGCAGAGCTTGCCAATGTTGTCATTGCCTACGAGCCTGTCTGGGCCATTGGCACAGGCAAAACCGCTACTCCGGATGATGCCCAGGCTGTACATAAATTTGTGCGTGGCGTTATTGAAAAGCTTTACAACAAAGACGCTGCTGATAAAATCATTATCCAGTATGGCGGTTCTGTAAAGGCGGATAATGCAGCCCAGCTCATGGCCATGGAAGACATTGACGGAGCCCTTGTTGGCGGCGCATCCCTTAAAACCGAGACATTTGTACCCATAGCCAAGTTTTCGTGATGTAATGTAATGTGATGCAATGTAACTTCTAAAAACTTCAGTTTTTAGAAGTTTTCTTACCCTATGGAGAAAACTGTATTATTGTATTTCTTTATGCAATATAGAGAATTAGCAGTTTTCTCCAAGGGACATTTAAAAACCCAACCGGGGTTTTTAAATGTCCCAATACTTGCAATAATTATAACAATTTGTTATTCTCTTTGATTAATTAAAGTAAAACTTTAAAGTTTTACATCCATTCAGGAGGATTTATGTCAAGTCAAACCTCAGGTGGCCGCGCCCAATGGGCCACAAATATCGGCTTTGTTCTGGCAGCAGCCGGATCAGCCATAGGATTGGGTAATATATGGAAGTTCCCTGGTAAAGCCTATGAAGGCGGCGGGGCAGCATTTCTTATCATTTACCTTGCTATCGTAGCTGTTATTGGCACCACTGTAATGTTGGCGGAATTTGTAATTGGCCGGCACACAAAGAAAGATACCATAGGTTCTTATGCGCAGCTTCGTCCCAAATGGAAGGGCTGGGGTATTCTAGGTGTTGTTACTGCCTTTATTATCCTTGCTTATTATTTCCAGGTAGGCGGCTGGGTCATTTATTATATATTCAGCTATATAATTAATTCTGCAGGAGTTTTTGAAAATCCGCTTTTTTATTTCTATAATATGCTGGGTTATGATGCTGCGGCTGGAACCACCTTCTTCCCCTGGGCAGGTGCAATTATATTCCCGCTTATTTTTATAGGTTTAACTGTATTTATTGTTATTCGCGGAGTTGAAAAAGGCATTGAAAAAGTCAGTAAAATTGGAATGCCGGCTCTATTAATTCTCCTTGTCGTCCTTTTGGTACGTGCTGTAACACTTCCTGGCGCAGGCGTAGGTGTTGCATACATGCTTACACCTGATTTTTCAAAAGTAACAGGTGAAACCTTCCTTGTAGCTCTTGGACAGGCCTTCTTTTCACTGTCTCTTGGTATGTCCATTATGATCACATACGGCTCCTATGTTAAAAAAGAAGAGAACCTTGCCAAAAATACAGCCATGGTCTGCGGTCTGGATACTATCATTGCCATCCTGGCTGGTTTTATGATCATCCCGGCAGTCTTTGCAACCGGCGTTGCCCCTGGTATGGGCGGTGGTTTTGCTTTTGCTTCACTTGCAACCGTATTCCAGAATATGCCGGCAGGTGTATTTTTTGGCGGACTTTTCTACCTTCTTCTTTTCTTTGCAGCTTTAACTTCAGCCATGTCTTTGCTTGAAGGCCAGGTAGCAGCAGTAACTGAGAGGTTAAATGTCAGCCGTACAAAGGCAACATTGGTTCTGTCTGGAGCCATGTTTGTGGTTGGTGTTTTCTATACCATATCCCAGGCTTCTATTAACCTTCAGGGTGTATGGTATGATGTTGTAAAAGGCATTCAATTTGTTGAATTGGGTGAATTTATGGAAAGATTAACAGATCGTATTCTCATCCCGATCAATGCTTTGACAGCATGTTTATTGGCTGGCTGGGCATGGGGCGCAAAAAAAGGTGTTGCAGAAATTCAGCAGGACGGGAAATTTCCGTTCAAGCTGGCAGGTGCCTGGTCAATATCAGTTAAATTCATAGCTCCTGCTGCTATCATCGTTATAATCATCTTTGGTCTTATTTTTGGTATGGCATTGAGCTAAAGCAAATCTAGCTCTTTAGCACATTTACAAAGCCCTGCTCTGCGGGGCTTTTTTTATATATTATCAATTGACATGTATGTAAAATGTATGTAAAATGTATGCAGGAGGAATTATGCCATTATTGCAAGTTAGGGATTTTCCCGCTGATATTTACGACGAAATCGCCTTTGAAGCCAAAAGGCAAAACAGGTCCATTGCCCAGCAGACCATTGTGCTAATTAAAAAAGGTCTTGGAGAAGAAGTCTCTAACCAGGAACGCAGGCGGCGCTTACTTGAGGAAGTAAGAAGCTGGGATGTTTCAGAAGAAGCTAAAAAAATAGATGTTGTAAAATGGATACGTGAGGACAGGGAAAGATGATCATTGTAATTGATGTTTCCGGTGCAATTGAAATTTTATTACACAAGGAAAAATACGAAAAGTTCAATAATATTTTGCAATCATCTGCCAGGGTGATAGCTCCAGACTTATATGTTTCAGAACTAACAAATACCCTTTGGAAATATTATATTGCAAAAATTCAAACTAAAGATGAATGTATAAAGTATATGCAAAAAGGTATTGGTTTTGTTGACAAATTTATCGACAGCAAAGATTTATGTCAGGAAGCCTTTTTTGAAGGTATAAACAATAATCATTCAATTTATGATATGTTTTACATGGTTACTGCCCGCAGAAACAGTGGAACATTGATTACCAATGACCAGATCTTGGCAGAAATATGCAAAAAGAACAGGGTGCAGGTATCTTATTAATTAATTATGATATTCAATAATAGGTCTTGAATAAAAATTCAATTTTACAGTAAAATATATAAATAGAGTTGTTCGGAAACCTCAGTTTACGAACAACTTCCTTATTGAAACAGCAATTTTGCAGGCTATGAGCCGAAAAATTGCAGGACTTGCGAGACAACCAACCGGGTTGACTTGCAAGTCCAATAATTGATTTTCGGAGCAATTTAGATGGGTATACTTGGAATTGTATTATTGGTTATATTTCTTATTGTTGCAGTGCTTTTGATCCTGCTGGTTCTTGTTCAGAATGAAGAAGGGGACAGCCTTGGCGGTATTTTTGCGGGCGGCAGCGGTTCTGCCTTTGGTTCACGTTCAGGTAATGTACTTACAAGAACAACTACGGTTTTGGGTGGTCTTTTTCTTGTAATCAGCCTTAGCCTGGCACTTATTAACCGCACACCAACAGGAACCGGAGTTGAAGAAGCAGCAAGGCAGCTTGACCCTGGCACAACTACAGAATGGTGGCTTGAAGACCCAATAGCACCTGAAACCCTGTTTTTCCCGGAAGAGAATCCGATTCAGGATACTTCATCAAATAATGATTTTGAAATGTGAGGCTTTTTCACCTTATAGATATTTTAGGGGGTGGGATCTGCTATGTTTCTATATGAATTATTTCCGCCTGAATTAATTAAAATAGACCTCGAATCAGATGATAAGGATGAAGTTTTTGAAGAAATGGTAGATGTTTTCTGCCGGGCAAAACAAAGCAATGCCAGAAAAGAGATTCTGGAAGCAGTACATGTACGTGAATCTAAAATGTCTACAGGTATATTTAAGGGCATAGCAATTCCTCATGGAAAAACAAATGCCGTTGAAAAAATTCATGGTGTTCTTGGAATTTCCAAAAAAGGCATTGATTATGATGCCCTGGATAATCAGCCGGTATATCTTATTTTTTTGCTTTTAGCACCTTTTAGGGAATCCGAAAACCACTTGCGCATTTTAAAAAGAATGGCAAATCTTGTCATCCATCCGCATTTTTATTCAGAACTTCTTGATCAAACAAATCCCAAAGATGTGCAAAAAACAATCAGAAAATACGAGGATATATTAATTTCTGAGTAAACTATGAGCAATAATAATGGTATAAATATATTTGACCATCTATTACAGATGGAATCCCAGGCCCAGGAAATTGTAGCGCAGGCACAGGCCGAGGCGGATCATCGTATTTCCGAAGCCGAGAATCGCAACCGATTAAAATATGAAGAAATAAATGCAAAAGAAACCCAAGCTCTAAAGGCAGCGTATCAGGAAGAAATAAGCGCTGCAAAAGAGGCATATAGTATAAAGCTTACAGCTTACAGGGAAGAGTTGAAAAACAGGCCCTTGGAAAAAACTGCTTTTTTTAATTTAACAGAGCAATTTTTAAGGGAGTGCTGAAATGCCCGGCACAGGAGAACGAGCCTATGCTTATGCCAAAGCCTGCGGGATAATTGGCAAGTCATTTATTGATAAAAGGGCAAGGGCATTAAGCAAAGAAAACCGCGTCTCAGGCCTTGACAGGCTTATATTCCCTGACAGCTCCCGCAATTTGCCGGAAAAAGAACTTGTAAGAGACTTTGAAAAAAGAATTAACAAACGCTATCTGGATGCCATGCTTGCTATAGTAAATTCATTCAAAAAACCGCCGGACTTTTTAAGTCTTTTAATCCGCAGCTGGGAATATGAGGACTTAAAAAATGCAATAAATATTTTTGCAAATTACAATTCCCATCAGCATCATAATCAGGAAATTGAAAAAATAGATTTTTCTGATTTGGGACGCTTTGGAACAATTGATTTTTCTGCATGGCCTGATATAAAAAAAATGCTTAAAAATACAGAATTTGAATTTCTTTTAAAAATACTGGAAAAGAGCAATTTCCAGATACAGGAAGAGCTGGATAAACATTATTACAACTCTCTGTGGCAGGCTCTTCTAAAGCTTGCGAAAAAAGACAGAAAAGTGAGTGTAAAAATTCTTTCAGAAGAAATAGCTCTTCGTAACTGTGTTGCTGCCTTAAGATTAAGGACTTATTATCAGCTTGGGAGGCAGGAAATAAGATCCCATTTTATAGATATTAATGCACAGGACGCCATAGCTTCACTTGTTTTTCCGCTTAATGACAGAGAGAGATGGACAGGATGGAAAAGGGAAGGCTTTTTAAATCCAATGCAGGGATATAACGCGCTTTCAGGCAGGCAAGAGCCTGAATCAAATATGCCATGGAGCGCTGACCCAAGATATTTTCAAAACAAGGCTGCTCTTTACATTTACAAAATGGCCAGAAAAGCTTTTCATTTTTGCCTTTCTTCTCTTGATCAAATATTTTGTTTTTATAAGATAAAACAGTTTGAAGAAGAACTGATTTTATCCCATGTTGAAGGCGTAAGTACAGGGTTAAGCCCAGAGGAAGTAATATCCTTTATGGGCATGGAGACTTTATGAGCCTGGCTTTACCCCGCAGCAATAAATTACGTCCTGTAAAGATGAAGCAGATCGAGCTTACAGTACTCTCAAAAGATTTTGACAATGTTATTGAATTCATTGGTAAGAGCGGGATCATGCAATTCGCACTTAGCTACGCCGCTGGTAGCTACGCTGCGAGTGCGAGTGCGAGCGCTGGAAGCTTCGCTACGAGTGCGAGCGTTGTGCAAAATACTGAAACCAGTCAAATAAAAGAAGAATTGGATAAACTCTATGATGCAGCAGCATATCTTTCCATTTCTCCGCCTTTGGAACCGGAAAAAGACTCCAGCTTTCCTGGTGAAGCGGAAAAAGCCCTTGCCAGCATGATTATAAATACCATAATGTCTCTTGGTCAGGAAGAAAATGAAAAGATACAGGAAAAACAAAAATTAGAAGAAACATTAAATGAAGCAAAAGCCTTTTCAAGTCTTAAGGCATCTTTTTCGGATTTGGATAAGTTGTCTTATCTGACGTTCAGGGTAGGACGTCTTGATCCCCGCTATCATGATTAAATAAGGGCAAACCTTTCTGACCGCGCAATAATAATCCCCCTTGAGAAAGATGGTGACAGGGTAATGGCTGCTGCTTCAAGAAAAGGCAGGTTTGCTCTTGATACAGAACTCAAGCGCCGTAATTTTTCTTCAATAATTATTCCGGAAGGTTTTAAGGGGATCCCAGAAGAATTGCTTATTGGATTGGAAGCCAGCCTTAAATTGGCAGAAGAGGAACTTAGAAAAATAAATAATAAAAAAGTAAGGTTAAAGGAAGAATACTCCAAAAGCCTTGAATCCCTTATTGCTTCATATTTATTGGCTAATATTATTGAAGAGCTTAAGGCAAGGTTTACTTCCACAAAAAGTGCGTATCTTGTTTCCGGCTGGGTTCCGGCAGATATAATTAAAAACTTTATTCATGAACTTGAAACATTAACAGAAGGCCGTATTGCTGTACGCTCTTTTAATCCTGACGAGATAGAAAGCATTAAGGAAGGAACAGAAAAAGTTCCTGTATTCCTTAGCCACGGTAAGTTTGTAAAAGGTTTTGAAGGTGTTGTTTTTTCCTATGGAGCACCTCTGTACGGTACAATTGATCCAACACCATTTGTAGCTGTGTTTTTTACAATTTTGTTTGGGATAATGTTCGGGGATCTTGGCCAGGGTCTTGTACTTTTTCTTTTAGGTGTTTTGACAGCAAAAAGCAGCAAGGGATTTTTTTCAAAGTTTAAAAAGTTTTCAACACCGCTTAAGGCAGTCGGCATCTCTTCAATGGCCATGGGTTTATTGTCAGGTTCTGTTTTTACAAACGAGCATTTGCTTGTTGCTCCTACAAGGGCAATTACCGCATACATAACAGGAAGGCCTTTAGATCGCATACTTACAATAATGCCATTGCACGAAAGCGGCGGGAGTGTAACAAGGCTTTTTTATTTTTTTGGCTTTACCATCAGCGTGGGCATTATTTTGAATTCCATAGGCCTTGCCATAAACATCATAAACCTTTTTTCCCGGAAAATGTACAGGGAGGCCCTGTTCTCCAAAACAGGACTCGCAGGAACCCTGTTTTTCTGGTATGCTTTATCAATAGCAATACGGTTTCTTTTAAGTACCCTAAACCCAGGAATGCCGCCTTTTATTTTCAGCTGGTATGATGCGTGCGGCCTTGTTATTCCTGCGCTAGGTATATTTTTAGGGCATGAGTTATTCAGGATTATAAAAAAAGAAAAACCGGTTTTTAGGGAAGGTTTTATGGTTTTTTTTATGAAAGGAATTGTGGAAATCCTTGAAACCATTTCAACCTATGTTTCCAATACTGTAAGTTTTTTAAGGGTCGGTGCTTTTGCCCTTTCCCATGCAGTATTGTCGTTTATTGTTTTCTTTTTTGCAGAGAGGGTATCTGGAATTGCTGCAGGGACAGCAATTGCGATATTTATTTTTGTTATAGGCAATATGATCATTATCCTTTTAGAAGGTTTGATTGTTGCTATACAAGTAGTACGTTTGCAGTATTATGAATTTTTTAACAAGTTTTTTGATGAGACCGGTTCAGAGTTTATCCCGTTCCGGTTTCGTAAAGATATTTAAGGAGTGTTTAATGAAACGTTTTTTGGTAATTATTTTTCTTTTTGTGATGGTAGCTTCTGTAGCTGTTTTTGCACAGGATTCTGCAAGGGAATCCTCTAATGAAGAAAGCTCTTCCATGTGGAGATATATTTCAGCAGCTCTTGCAGTTGGTATTTCCTGTATTGCAGGTGGAATTGCAGTCGGACAGATAGGTTCGGCAGCCATGGGAGCAATGAGCGAGAATCCCGATCTGTCTGGAAAAGCCCTGCCTTATGCAGGACTTGCAGAAGGGATTTGTCTTTGGGGTTTTCTTGTAGCCCTTTTAATTCTGGTTATATAATTTTGTGGATTATTATTTTATAGGGGATCCGGAACTTGTTATTGCCTTCCGTTTTATCGGAATAAACGGTCAGGCTGTAGAAGGGGCTGATGAAGCGCTTGCAGCTTTCCGCAGAATGACAGAAGGCTGGGATTCACTTACTGGAATGATTATGCCTGGAATTGAAAAATGCCGGGTGCTTATTCTTACAGAAGAAGTTGCCAACTGGGCAGGGGATTTTCTTATCCAATGGCAATTATCTGATAATTATCCGCTGATCGTAGAGATTCCGGGAATGATGGGATATCTTCCGGGCCACAAGAGCCTTGTTGATACCATAAGGGAAGCAATAGGGATTCATGTTTAGGATTTATTTTTAATGGAAGAACTGCGTTCAATTGAAGTGCTGTCAGGAGAAATTCTTGAAGATGCACGAAAAAAAGCAGCTAAAATTCTCAAAACCGCAGCATTAAAAATAGAATCCCAGACTGCTCAGTGGGAAGAAAAAACCAAAAATGTCATTGAAGAAATCCATGAACATTATAAAAATGAAACAAAGAAAACCATTGAAGAAATAAATATTAAAAGCCCCATGGACAAGCGCCGGCTGCGCTCTGAAACAGCGGAATTTTTTCTGCATGAAACAATGATAGAATTTCTTCAAAGCCTTAAACACGAAGACCTGCTTTTGATTCTTGAGCATGAACTGGAAAAACAGATGAGTCTGTGCGGTCAGGGTGATTTTAACAACGAAGAAAATGTAATTCTGGAATATTATAATATGAATGAAAATGAAGCAGAAAATATACTCAAAGAAATCCTTTCAAAAATAGAAGTTTTAAACGGCTCTATGATCAAAAGCTGGCAGACAAAAGCCGGAGAAAAAACCTTGTCCTCTTTTCCTGTACTGATTGTAAACTTGCCTGACATTAAAATAACAGCCTCTGTCGAAGAAATTGCCTTAAACCTTTTGCTTGATAAGCGCGCGGAACTTGCTTCTGCCTTACTTGGCATGGAGGTTTTAAATGATTAGCGGCCGCATAACCCGCATTTCAGGTCCCATAGTCCGCGCAAAAGGTCTTTCCCATGCAGGTCTTTATGATCTGGTTGAGGTAGGCAAAAAACGCCTTATAGGAGAGATAGTACGCCTTGAAGGGGACGAGGCCATGATTCAGGTTTACGAGGACAATACCGGTTTGATGATAGGAGCAAAAGTTCAATCAAGCGGCCGTCCTTTGGCTGTGTTATTGGGGCCTGGAATCATAGGTTCTGTTTATGACGGCATTCAGCGTCCATTGAAAGTTATTTATGAAAAATCAGGGCCTTTTATGGAAGCAGGCTCAAGTGATATTAATACAAGAACTGAACCATTGGACACAAATAAAAAATGGCTTTTTTCTCCTGATCCGGATTTGGCCTCAAGACTTGCAGCACATGAAAAAATCCCCGCATGCCCGGGCTTGGTTCTTGGAACAGTCAGGGAAACAGAAAGCATAACCTGCAAGATCATGATCCCGCCCTCATCTCATACATTAAGCCGCCTGTCCCATATTTCACCTTCAATAGATATAAGCCCTTACGGATATATAAGCAGCCTTGCTCAAGAAGGGGAAATGTGCTGTTTTGATATTGTTGCCCGCATAGACAATGGCAAAGAAATTAATCTGGCCCAGTGGTGGCCTGTGCGTGTTCCGCGTCCCAATGCAGAACGCCTTGCACCTGACATTCCGCTTATTTCCGGGCAGCGTGTTATCGATGTGTTCTTTCCGCTTTCCAAGGGCGGCACAGCAGCAATCCCAGGCGGTTTTGGCACTGGAAAAACTTCTGCCCAGCATGCAATAGCCAAATGGTGCGATGCTGATGTTATCGTGTATATTGGCTGCGGTGAGCGCGGCAATGAGATAACCGATGTTTTAAGCGAGTTTCCGCAATTAAAGGATCCAAGAACAAACCGCTCCTTAATGGAAAGAACAATATTGATCGCCAATACATCAAATATGCCTGTTGCAGCACGCGAAGTCTCGATATATACAGGTGTTACTCTCGCGGAATTCTACAGGGACATGGGTTTACATGTTGCGATCATGGCAGACTCCACAAGCCGCTGGGCAGAAGCCCTAAGGGAACTTTCCGGCCGCATGGAGGAGATGCCTGCAGAAGAAGGTTTTCCTGCTTACCTTCCAACACGCCTTGCCGGGTTTTACGAGCGAGCTGGAAGGGTAATGACGCTTAACGGCCATGAGGGTTCCATAAGCATAATAGGTGCTGTATCGCCGCCAGGAGGTGATTTCTCAGAACCTGTTACACAGCATACAAAGCGTTTTATCCGCTGCTTCTGGGCATTAGACCGCGACCTTGCAAGCGCACGTCATTATCCGGCAATCTCCTGGACAGAAAGTTACAGCGAATATGCTGTGGAAATAAAACAATGGTGGGAAAGCGTTAATCCTCAATGGGACATAGTCAGACGAAAAGCTCTTGAACTTTTAAAAAAAGAACAGAGGCTTGAAGAAATTGTTCATCTTATAGGCCCGGATGCATTACCGGATGATCAGCGTCTTATACTTGTTACAGCGGAAATTTTAAAAAATGGTTTTTTACAGCAGAATTCTTTTGATGAAGTTGATATGTACTGCTCTCCTGAGAAACAGGTTCGCCTGCTTGAACTTATCATGGAGTTTTACGATCGCTGCAATGTCTGCATTAAGCTTGGAGCGCCCCTTTATAAAGTTAATGCCCTGCCAATAAAGGAGGAACTTTCAAGACTCAAAAGCCTTATAAAAAATGATGAGCTTGAAAAATTCGCTGATTTTGAATTTAGGTTCAAACAGAGCCTTGAGGAACTGGAACGCAGTTACCGTACTAAGGAAAGATTATAATGAGAGGCATTGAATACCGCGGCCTAACCCGTATAGAAGGGCCTGTTATCATAAGCAGTCGCAGCCGCAATGTCGGGTTTAATGAAGTTGTGGCTGTATACGATCGTGATCACAACCGCCGTCTTGGGCGTGTAATTGATATGGACGAGAACTGGACAGCTGTTCAGTTATTTGGCAGCAATGCCGGCCTTGCAGCAGATGACTCAAGGGTGGAGTTTCTTGGCAAGCCCATGGAACTGAGGGTAGGGCCAGGGCTTTTGGGCAGGGTTTTCAACGGCCTTGGCGAACCCATTGACGGTTACGGAGAAATTTTTTCTTCCCAAAGCATGGATGTAAACGGCCTCCCCATAAATCCATGGGCAAGGGTTTACCCTCGTGACTTTATCCAGACAGGCATCTCCGCCATTGACGGTATGAATACACTTATACGCGGCCAAAAGCTGCCGATTTTTTCCGGCAGCGGACTTCCTCATAACCGTCTTGCAGCACAGATTGTGCGCCAGGCAAAGATTATAAATCCAGATGCAAGCCCCGGCAGCGCTGTTTTAGAACCATTTGTAATCGTGTTCTGCGCAATGGGCGTTAAATACGATGTTGCGCGTTTTTTCCTGGATGATTTTGAGCATTTTGGCGTGTTAGCTGATGTTGTTGTTTTCCTTTCTCTTGCAGATGCTCCCAGCCTTGAACGCCTTGTCGCGCCAAGATGCGCTCTTACTGCCGCAGAATACCTTGCTTATGAAAAAAATATGCATGTCCTTGTTGTTATGACTGACATGACAAATTACTGCGAAGCCCTAAGGGAAGTCTCCTCCATACGGGGCGAAGTCCCAAGCCGCAAGGGTTATCCCGGCTACCTTTATTCGGATCTGGCAAGCCTTTACGAGCGCGCTGGAAAAATCAAAGGTTCATCCGGTTCCATAACCCAGCTTCCAATACTTACAATGCCCAATGATGATATAAGCCATCCCATACCTGACCTTTCAGGTTATATAACAGAAGGGCAGATTGTTTTGGATCGTGAGCTTTTCCAGCGCGGTGTTTACCCGCCTGTAGCAGGCCTCCCAAGCCTTTCCAGGCTTATGAAAGACGGAATAGGCCAGGGCATGACCCGCGAGGATCACAAAGACCTTTCAAGCCAGTTATTCGCAGCTTATTCAAAAGTAAAGCATGTAAGGAATCTTGTTTCCATTATTGGGGAGGAAGAGCTTTCAGACACAGACAAGCATTATCTGAAGTTCGGGGAAAAGTTTGAACAGTCTTTTCTTTCCCAGGGTGAATACGAAAACCGCAGTATAGTGGAGACACTTGATTTGGGCTGGAAAATGCTTTTAGAACTTCCAAGGGATGAACTTCTGCGTATTAAACCTGAGCTTTTGGAAAAATACCTTGCCCCTGCTCTGTATTTATAATAATTGTTCTAAAACTTCAGTTTTTGAACAAGTCAAATATCCTTTGGCCGGTTGTCAATAACACGCTTTGCCTTGCCTTCTGAGACAGGCAGGGAGCCGCTTTCATGCAGATCAACCTTGGCGTTAATCGTAATTGTTGCCTGAAGGGTCTTGCGTATCTTTTCCCTTAATGCATTGAGGGGCCTTGTATCATCCATAAATATATCCGGCCCAACTTCCACTTTGACAACAAGTCGGTCAAGCGCGCCCTGTTTCTCAAGCACAATAAGGTAATTGTTACCTATTTCCTTCATGGACATTATTACTTCTTCGATCTGGCTTGGGTATACATTGACCCCGTTTATAATCAAAAGGTCGTCCGTACGGCCCTTGATCCTGAAAAGCCTGCGATGTGTTCTTCCGCATATACAGTCATCTGTATAAAAGCCTGTCAGGTCCCTTGTGCGGTAACGTAAAATGGGTGTCGCCTCACGGCACAGGCATGTAAGTACAAGCTCTCCGATCTGGCCGTCAGGTAAAGGCTCAAGTGTATCAGGGTCTACGATCTCGCCTATATAGCCGTCCTCCCAAAGATGCACGCCGGCTTTAGCCTGACATTCAAAAGCCACGCCCGGGCCGTTCATCTCGGAGAGGCCGTAGGAATTATAAACATCAATACCAAGAAGTTTTTCTATGCGAAGCCTTGCGTCTTCTGAATAAGGTTCTGCGCCTGCAAAAGCCTTGCGCAGATTTAGACTTTTTCTTTCAACACCTTCTTCCTTCATTCTTGATTCAACATGCAATAGAAAACTCGGCGTTGCGTGAACTACTGTTGTTCCATAATCCTGCATAATCCTGAACTGCCTTGCTGTGTTCCCTGCGCCTGATGGTATGACCATCATGCCTGCTTCTTCTCCGCCTGCATGCAGTCCAAGGCCGCCTGTAAAAAGGCCGTAACTGATCATGTTCTGGAACACATCGTCTTTTGTGCAGCCTGTTGCCTCAATGCTTCTGGCTACATAATTTGTCCAGCGTTTAATATCCTGTGAACTAAAATAAATTGTTGTGGGAATTCCTGTTGTGCCGCTTGATGAATGAAGGCGCACAACATCCTTAAGCGGAATACTAAGGAATCCGTAGGGGAAACCTTTTCTTAGATCATCCTTTGTTGTAAAGGGAATGCGTCTTAAGTCTTCAAGGCTTTTTATATCATCAGGGCTTTTTATTCCAATGCCAGAGAGCCTTTCTTTGTAAAATGGAGTGCGAAGGCTGACATTAATTATGTTTTTTAGTTTTTCAAGCTGCAGAGCCTCAAGTTCCTTTCGAGGCATTTTTTCAATTTCTGGTTCGCGGTACTGAAAAGCTTTTTTGTCGAGAGTATCAGCCATTATGTTGCCGCATTCCTTCCAAGATTAAATGCTTTAATATTTGCTTCTACTGTGGCTTTGTCTTTTTGAGAAAACATCTTTTCTATTGTTTTTTCAATTGTCGCGGTTTCTATGGGCAAAAATGCCGAGGCTGCTCCGACCATGACAACATTAACCGAGCGTGCAAGACCTGCTTCCTTTGCCAATGCCTCTGTCTCGACAATTTTATTAAGCGGGAAACCTCTTATTGCCTCATGAATTTTTTCGATTTCAGGATAATTGGGTATATTTACAAATGGTTCAGCAGCGCTTATCAAAGCGCCTTTTTCAGAAAGCCAATCAGCATAACGCAGGCTCTCAATTGGTTCCATTGCAAGTATTAGATCAGCTCTGCCCCTGGGAACAAGGTCAGACGGGATGGCCTTGTCTGATATTCGCATGTGCGCAAGAACCGCGCCGCCGCGCTGCGCCATGCCGTGTACTTCTGACTGGCGCACATTAAGGCCTTG
>Ga0099364_10009170_pt1 | contig 13767 bp, 9 predicted proteins | sample TergutTh196P3_FD_73070 | JGI IMG/M metagenome (GOLD analysis project Ga0099364, IMG submission 73070) | Microcerotermes parvus P3 segment gut microbial communities from Pointe-Noire, Republic of the Congo - Th196 P3 | ecosystem: Host-associated > Arthropoda: Insects > Digestive system > Gut ...
TGCTTTAATGGGAGCACATTTGATTATGTTTTCAAAAGGTAAGCAGTCTAAAATACCAATAGCTGTTTTATATTCAATTATCATTCTATGGATATTGGGCCATGTATGGAACGAACAGAGTATAATTTGGAGGGGCGGAAACAGTCCCCTCTATAGAAATCTCATGGATAATGCAGCCTATGTCAAAAATGGTTTTGATCTGAATGAAATTCAAATGCTTACTGAAGATTTTTTCCATGACCCTGACACCTCGTCTGCATGGAGGCTTTTTCAATCTTCGCCCTTAATAATCAAAAGCTCCCCCATGAGGAATCTGCCCAAAAGAACTTACCTTTCTCCCAGAGGAAAGGATGCTGAAGAATTTACGATAATAATCCCGGTAGAAATAAACAACAAGGCATTCGAATATCTTAACAACGACACTTCTATTCTGCCGAAGGGGAACCTTGCCCTGCAGGCTCAGCGGGTTCCCGGAATTTACCTTGCCGGCATAGGGGAAAACTGGGAAATATTTCTAAATGGTCAGCTGCTTCGTTCAGAATTAGCGGGCGCTCGAACCTGGCGAGACATTCATTTTCCTCTGGACAAATCTCTCATCGTTCAGGGGATCAATATTCTGGCTTTTAGAATCAGAGGAGACCCTGCATATTCACAAACTGGTTTTTTCCACACAGTTCCTTATTATCTGGACGACTACGAGACTATTCAAAGGCAGCACCAAAATCTTTTGCTTGTGATTCTTACCGGTGCTTTTGGTTTTATCGGCGTTTATTATCTTTTGCTCTTCTTTTATGTAAAAAACAAACAGGAAAGCTTTAACCTTTACTTCGGCATCTTCTCCATCTTGCTTTGTATTTACTCATTTACCAGGCATTACACGATTTACTATATGATTCAAAATTCCAATATAGTTATACGCCTGGAACACTTTTCCGTGATCCTTCTATTGCCTGCGCTTTGCATGTTCCTTGAAAGCCTCGTTATGGGAAAAATAACAAAAATAACCCGAGGCTACCTGGTGTTTTGCATCTACCTTGCCTTTACCCAGATTTTTTTCTGCCTCCAATACGGCCAGGAGATCATGGAAATATGGAATATAAGCGCTCTACTCTACTATAGTTATGTTTTTATTCACCTTACTTACTATTATTTTTGGGATAAAAAGGGCCCGATAAAAAGCGGCACTGCCAAAACTTCACAGTTACCCATTGGCAATATTGTTTTTTGCATGACAGTAAGTTATATCTGCGGCATACTCGATGTTTTGGAAGCCATTTTTTTTCATACTTCTTTCGATCTCTTTATATACAGTACCTTTGTAATTCAAATAGGAATGGCCTTTTCCCTTGCCCGGCGTTTTACCGGAATGTATAAAGGGCTGGAAAGGTCCAATATCATCCTGGAAGAAAAGGTAGAGGAACGAACGAAAAAACTGCAATATTACAATAACCATCTTCGAAAAGCTTTTTCAACATACCTTTCAGGAGATGTGGTTGATGAAATTATAGCCGATCCCACCCGTTTGCAGCTCGGAGGTATAAACCGGCAGATGACGGTCATGTTTACGGATATTAAAAACTTTTCAAATATATCGGAAAAGCTGCACCCAAAAGAACTTGTATCGCTTTTGAACGAATATCTTTCTGCAATGAGCGACACAATACTCGAACAAAAGGGGACTATTGATAAATATGTAGGAGATGCCATTGTCGCTTTTTTTGGCGCGCCTCTGGAACAAAGCGACCATGCAAAGAGGGCATGCGCTTCGGCTATTTCCATGAAAAAACTGGAGAAGGCCTTGAACCGTAAATTCCTTGAACAGGGTTTAAGTCATGTACCCTTGTCGAGCAGAATAGGAATAAACACAGGGGATATGGTTGTAGGAAATATGGGAACAGAAAAGAAAATGAATTATACCGTTATGGGCAATTCCGTAAACCTTGCATCCCGCCTTGAAAGCGCCAATAAAAATTACAAAACGTGGGTTTTAGTATCCGAAGAAACGGTGAAGAATGCCGGGGAAGATTTCCTTTTTCGCAAACTGGACAGAATAAGGGTTGTCGGAATAAACGAGCCTGTCCGTATTTACGAACTTTTGGAGAGGAAAGAGGAAGCACCGGAAGCGTTATTTGAGCAAATAGAATTGTTTCATAAAGCGCATGAACTTTTTGAAGCGCGGCAATGGAAAGAGGCGGAAAAGGTATTTAATACGCTAATAAAGCTTAATCCGGAAGATACCCCATTAATTGCTTACAGGAATCGCTGTAAAAAATACAGGTCCCTTCTGCCAAAAGCAAACTGGGACGGAGTTTATAATCTTGGAGAAAAATAGGAGTCTTAAGACAATGATTGGAAAAAAAACTGTTGCCCAACCCCTCGTTTTGAGCTTTGCCATACTTTCTTTTACCTCCTGCGCCAATACTCCGGCCTTTGACGAGGCCGAATGGCTTAAGGCAATTAAGGCTCAGGATCTAAGCTCTCTTTACGCCCCGCATGTAAACCCTGACGGAACATTTTTTAACCCCTGGAACTCGACAGCGGAGCACTTTGGATCGCATTTCAGGAGCGGCAGAAGTTTTGATAGTTTTCCCAAAGAAAAATACACCCATGTTTCAAATGATTATTCCTACCTGGCAGACAGGGATTTTGACAGTATTTCCTACGTTGGTCATGCATCAACAATTATCAAAATGGACGGAGAAACGGTATTTACAGATCCTTTTTTTTCCAATAGGGCGCTCGTTCTGTCAAAAAGTGTAAAGTTAAAATTCGATTATTCAAAAATTCCTCTCCGGCCCGTGGTATTAGTCAGCCATAATCATTACGATCACCTGGATAAAAAATCTGTCAGGGAATTGATAAAAAAGAGCGCTATTTTTCTGGTTCCGCTTGGGCTGAAAGATTTTGTTGCAAAACTGGGCGCAGAAGAGGTCTACGAATTTGACTGGTGGCAAAACCTCGAGATTGGCCCATTAAAGTATACATTTTTGCCTGCCCAGCACTCATCCGGGCGCATAGGCCAAGGGGCCAACTCTACCCTTTGGGGCGGCTGGCTCATCCAGGGTTCCAAAACTGTATACTTTTCCGGAGACACTGGCTATTTCTGCGGCTTTGAGGAATTCGGAAAACGCTTTGATATCGACTATGCCCTTTTGCAGGCAGGAGCATACGAGCCAAGAGGCTTCATGTATTACTCCCACATGAATATTGAAGAATTCTTCCGTGCTTCAGATGATCTTAATGCGAAGACGACCATTCCCGTCCACTTCGGAGTTTTAAGGGAAACCGGCACTGAACCCCTGCTCTATACTCTCTACGAAATTGAACAGTTTATTCAACAAAACCCTGCGTATCAACAACGCATTCATTCCCTTCGCGTAGGGGAGTACCTTGGGGTGAAATAAACAACCTCGCCCTGAAGTGCGAGGTATTAAACCCTTCGCATACAATAAAAAACGCCCTTTGGGCCCCTTCGTCGCCCGCGAAGCCCTCGACCCAGCGTTTAAATACCATCCAGAGCAAGCTCCCATCTTGATCGATCAATTTTTGTGTAACGTAGATCACAAAAACAATCCCTTCCTGCGCAGCCCAGAAGAGCTTATGGAAGCAGGCGTTGAGCATCCCTATCGGGTGTTGGTTTGATTAAAAGGAATGAAGACCCCCGCCCTCCAATCAGAAATTCAAGCTATCTTCCTCAAGCAGAAAATTATACATTCCTATGGTTACAATGCCGTCTTCGTTTCTTCTCGCTTTTATGTTCTCGCGAACTACAAATATTTTTTTAAAGGAATCTCCTATACTGAGCAGCGGTCTCTCTTCTTGCTTAATCTTGTTTGGATCATTCATGGAGAAAGCCGACTGTATATAGTACTTTTGACTTCCTTTTGTTGCGATAAAATCAACTTCAAGCCGGCGTTTACTGCGCTTTCCGTCGCCATTTTGTGCGTAATACTCCACAACTCCAACATCAACACGGTATCCACGTATGCACAGCTCATTGTATAAGATGTTTTCCATAATGTGGTTTTCTTCCATCTGTCTAAAATTCAGCCTTGCATTACGTAGCCCGACATCTTCAAAATAATACTTGGCAGGCGAGCCAATATATTTCTTCCCTTTGATGTCAAAACGGACAGACTTGCTGATCAGAAAAGCGTCGATCAGATAACCGATATAAGCACTCAGAGTTTTATCACTGATTGTTTTGTTTTTGATGGTTTTATACGTTCGTGCGAGTTTTGAAGGGTTTGTAAGCGAACCGATTGAAGATGATAAAACATTGACCAACTCATTAAGTTCATCCTTATTCCTGATTTTATGCCGGTCAACTATGTCGGACAGATAGACCTTTTGGAACAAAGTCTGAAGGTACTCCGCTTTTTCCTCAGGAGTCTTGATTGAAAGGATTAATGGTAATCCGCCGTAGTTAAAAAAATCGTCCCACGCTTCATCAATGGTACCCTTGTAAACTGAAGTATACTCACGGAAACTCAAGGGATGGACACGGATTTCGTCTCCGCGTCCGCGAAACTCGGTAATAACGTCAGAAGAAAGAAATCGGGAGTTGCTGCCAGTGACATAAACATCCGCGTTTCGGATGTGGAGAAAACTGTTCAGCACATCCTCAAACTCGCCAAGCAACTGTACTTCGTCAAGTATTACATAATATGTTTTTTTGTCCTTAATTCTGCCTTTGACATATTCCAGCATATTATCGGGATCGCGAAGCTTTTTTTTGCTGCGATCGTCCAATGCGATTTCGATGATATGAGATTCGGGAACGCCATTTGATAGCAAGTGGTTATGAAACAAGTTAAACAGCAAATAGGTTTTCCCGCACCGGCGAACACCAGTGACTACTTTTATCAGCCCGTTTCGTTCCTTGCCGATTAACTTGCTAAGATAACCATCTCGTTTTATGACCATAATATAACCTCTTTTCCTATTACGGTATTTGGTGATATATCACCTTATTTCGTAATAGATTATAGCTTATGTGTTGGCCAATGTAAACAACAATACTAGCCCAAGCCTGCCGGGTATTGGCTTGATTAAAAGGAATGAAGAACCCTACAGTGGAAGGGGATGCTACGGCTTTGTACTTATAGAAAGTATTAAAAGAGTTTCCGGGGCCGGGTGAAGGTATAATGGAGCTTTTCAGGTTTCAATAAAAAATATATAATGATCGTATGAACAATATCAAATTTTCATTATATAAAATTATAGGTGTGGTTTTATTTATGATTGTAAACGGAACGGTTGATGCCCAGAATCTTGGGGATGGGTTATTTGCGAGAATAACCACCAACAGGGGAGATATTACAGTACGCCTGGAATATCAGAAGACGCCTCTTACTGTTTGTAACTTTGTGGCCCTGGCCGAAGGCAGGATGAACATCAACAGGGGCAGCCGCTTTTATGATGGGCTGATTTTTCACCGTGTTATTTCCAGGGCAAATGGCGATGCCCAGGACTTTATGATCCAGGGCGGCTGCCCACAGGGAAACGGTATGGGCGGGCCCGGTTACCGCTTCCCCGACGAGATTGTTTCCGACCTGAAACATGACAAGCCGGGTATTCTTTCCATGGCCAATGCCGGTCCCGGCACGAATGGCAGTCAGTTTTTTATCACCATTGTTCCCACGCCCCACCTGGACGGGCGGCATACAGTCTTTGGCCAGGTTGTCGCAGGGCAAAACATTGTTAACACCACCAGGCAGGGAGATAAAATCGAAAGAATAACTATTATCCGCAACGGTCAGGCGGCAACTGCATTCAGGGCGGATCAGGAAAATTTTGACAGACTTCTTGCCCAAATCAATGAATCTGCCTCAAACAGGCTGCAGACCCAGCGTAATGCGGACATAGCCAGAATAAATACACAATATCCAAATACAACGCAAACCGCATCGGGAATTCGCTATACAATTCAGAGGCAGGGAACTGGCGTTAAACCCAGATCGGGGCAGACAGTAAGGGTCAATTATACGGGCAGGCTTCTTTCCGGGACAGTTTTCGACAGCTCTGATATTCAGGGGCGCCCAATTGAATTTCCGGCCGGAACCGGCAGGGTCATTGCCGGCTGGGACGAAATGATTCTGGATATGAGGATAGGCGAAAGACGTTTGGCGATTATTCCGCCGGAGCTTGCCTACGGCAGCCAGGAAGTGGGCAATGGCGCCATTCCGGCAAACAGCTTTCTGGTTTTCGAGATGGAATTAATTGGCGTAAGATAACATGGTACGTATTGTTATTTCGCCTTTTACGCCTTAAAATTTATTTATGAATAATGTTTCGGAAATTCAGGGAAGGAAGATATTCTTCCTTCACCCTGCGGTAGTTGTCCAAAACCAGATCGTAGCAGAGTTGGTTCAGCAGGAATTTGAAGTATACCTTGTTAAAGATCATGACACAATCAGAAAGGCAATTGGTAAATATCCGGATTCAATAATATTTGTGGATATTAACGAAATGATGGCCGAAACTGAGTGGGAAAAATGGATTCGCGGAATGATGAAGAATCATCCTGATATTTCTGTCGGGATTATTACAGCCAATCATAGTGAAGATCTTATGCGCAAGTACATCAATTCTGTCAAGGTGGACTGCGGCTATACAGTGCTGAAAGCCGACCTGAAAAAAAGCATTGCGCACATTCTGGAAATACTGCTACACGCAAATGCCAAAGGCCGGCGCAAGTATATCAGGGCCAATACCGAAAATGAGACCTCGACAACCTTAAACCTGCCGCACGGCGGATCTTTTATAAACGGAGTGATCAAGGACATTAGTGTTGTTGGTATGTCATGCTCTTTCGATCACGATCCGGAGCTGGCAAAAAATTCACTTTTCAGGGATATTCAGATTAAACTGCAGTCAATGCTCCTGAAAACCGAGGGCATTGTCTTTGGCTCACGCATGGACAGCACCTCCAAGATTTATGTGTTCCTGTTTACCCAGCGGATCGATCCGGAAGTCCGTACCAAGATCCGCAAGTATATTCAGCATAATCTGCAAAGTAAAATGGATACAGAGTTAAAGTGATTCCCTTGCAGCCGTCGCTTCAGGCAGCCCGAACAATTTAATCCCCTCTCCGGGAAACTTTTCTTTCACTTTATCTACGGCGCGTTTTACGCCAAACGCCTCATCTTCCTCGCACCATATAACCAGCGCAAAATTTTCTTCCGGCCAAACCGCGTCCCCCATGCGTGGGCCGGCGGAACCAACCCCGAATATATTGGAATACTTTGTATAAAATTTTCCCGCCTCTTCCCTGGCGAGGGCTTCCAGGATATTCTCCTCGACAGAATGGTTCGCGATTATTTCGATACGGATCATATTTCTCCCTCCGCTTTTGTAACCAGCGCAATGCCTGTGCCGGCAATTTGTGCGCGCCTGGGTTTCTTTTTCCCGCGTCCTTCGCCCGCTGCGATTCTTTCACGCCGCGCTATGGCTCTTGCGTCTCGCTCATCGGAACGCCTGTTGATTATCGCATACACCGTCGGCATTAGGAACAGTGTCATCAGCGTGCCGAAAGAAAGACCGCCAAGAACGGTCTTGCCGATTGGGGCAACAAGTTCCGAACCTTCGCCCGGGAAAAATGCCATGGGTACAAGGCCGAGAATTGTTGTAAGGGTGGTCATCAGAATTGGGCGAAGGCGGTTGCCGGCGGCTTCGATACAGGCCTCGTTCAGCGAATAACCCCGCTTGCGCAGAAGATTGGTGTAGTCTACGAGTACGATTCCGTTATTTACAATGACTCCAATCAGTACCAAAAGACCGACTGCGGTAAGCACATTAAAGATTGTGTTTGTGATCAGGTAAATAGTTACAATGCCGATTACCGACAAGGGAATTGTCAGAATTATTATGAACGGATCCCTGAACGATTCAAACAGGGAGGCCATTACGCCGAATACAAGAAAAACCGCCACGATACAGATCAATATAAACCGGCTAAACAGTTTTACCATCTCGGCATTGTCGCCGCCGTATTCAATAATTACATCATCTTCTATGGGGATTTCAGTTCTTATTAAATCCTCTACACGGCTTTGCAGCACATTCCGTTTTGTACCAGGCTTGGCTCCGGCTGTAACATGGGTAACACGGCTTTGGTTCTCGCGGTTGATAGTCAGGGGGCCGGCTCCTTCCTCATAGTGGACAAAGCTGGAAAGGGGAACCCTTCCGGCTGTCTGGCTGTTGATAAAAATATGATCCAGCGCAGGCAGCGTACTGCGATCCGCTTCCGCAAGAATAAGCAGTACGTCGTAGTCTTTGCCGCCCGACTTGTATCTGGTGGCGACAACGCCGTCAACCGCAGCCTTGATCTCGTTGCCCACCGTAAGGGTGTTAAGGCCAAGCGCATACATTTTTTCACGATCGATAATGATTTCGTACTGAGGCACGCCGTCCTGTAAATTAACCTGTGGTTCCGTAATAAAATCGGAAAGTTTCTCTTCCAGCAAGTCGGCTATCTTTTCGCCAAGGGCCTTGCCCTTTACCAAATCGTCGGTGCGCAGAATTATATCTACCGCGCTTCCTCCGCCCATATTCATCATACCGCCGCCCATGGAAAATATGACGCCGGGGAACTGGTTCAGATGCGGCCGCAGTATCTCCTTTATCTCACTTGCGGTTTCAATCCTTTTGGAATATTCAGGCAGGTTGATCCTTAAAGAACCGGAATGGCTGTTGCTGGCGCCCAAACTCATTATACCGCCGCCGCCGGCACGCAGGACAAGGCGTTCATAACCCTTGATTTCCCTTTCAACAATTATCTGGAGCTGCCGTAATACGGCCTCGGTTTCATATAATGATGTTCCCAGCGGCAGGGTTGCCGTTATGCTTACATTGTCGTCTTCCTGCTGGGGCATAAATTCCCAGCCGATTATTGGAATTAATACAACGCTTACAATGAACAAAACAAGCAGGGAGACAATAACAACGGCCTTGTGTTTCAGCACCTTTTTTACGGCGCCCCGGTATTTATTGTCAAGCCATTTGAAAAATCCTTCAAACTTTTTGTCAATTACACCAAGCCTGCCTGTTACGGGTTTTTGCTTTCGCGTAACAAGAGGCAGAAAGTGGCTTGCCAGTATGGGTACCAGAAAAACGGCGGTAATAAGTGATATTGCCAGCGATATTACAACAGTAAAAGCCAGCCCCGCAAAAAGTTCGCCGGATATTTCCAAAAGGCCCTGGAACATTACCAGCGGGGCAAAAACACAGATCGTGGTAATGGTCGAAGCGGCAATGGCGACTACCATTTCCGAAGTGCCCAGTACCGAAGCGGTCTTTAGTTTTGCTCCCTTTTCCCTGTATGTATATATATTTTCCAGAATGACAATGGAGTTGTCCACCAACATTCCTATTCCCAGGACAAGGCCTGCCATGGTCATTAAATTGAGCGTAAGCCCTGCAAAATACATAAACAACAATGTTACGATGATGGATATGGGGATACTCAAGCCGATAATCAGTGTCGGTTTAAAGGAGCGCAGAAAAACAAAGAGGATTAGAATCGCAAGTATTGCTCCGCTGACGGCGGTATTTGTTACCTGTTTAAGTGAATCTTCGATGACATCTGTGGTATTAAATGTTTCCAGAATTTTTATGTCTGGCGGCAGTTCCAGAGCCATCTTGTCCAGTCTTGTACGCAAATCCCTTGCGGTCTGCACGGAATTTTTTCCGCTCTGTTTCTGCACCATCATCATTACGGCAGACTGGTTGTTCACATTAACAATGCTGGATTCATCACGGTAACCCTCGAATACATCGGCCAGGTCGCGCAGGTAAACTTGCCTGGGCATTTCCACCTGCCCGCCGGCGAAACCGCCCCCCCTGTAGGTAACAACCGTGTTTCTGATTTCATCGAGCGATGTATATTCACCCATGGTTGTAAGGATGTAGGACATGCCTCCTTCGGTAATGGTTCCTGCTCCGGTCTGCATGTTCTGGACTGCAAGCATCTGCTGGATTTGCGTTATTGTAAGGCCGTAGGCTTCGAGGCGGCTCTGCGGAATTTCCACACGGATAATTTTTTCCCGGCCGCCATTTACCGAAGCTGTGGCAACGCCCGGCGTCTGCTCAATGCGGGGAACGATTGTATCTTCGGCAATTTCGCGCAGTTCTTCCGGGGTGCGTTTGTCCGAAGTTATATTAAGGCCCATAATCGGGATCATGGCCGGATCGGCCTTGAAGATCATCGGCGTATCTGCGCCCTGCGGCAGGTAACTCCTGATGCGTTCAAGAGCGTCTCTTATGGAATTGGAAGCGTCGGATAAATCCGTACCATAGGTAAATTCCAGAATTACCAGATTGGAGCCCTTGTTCGAAACGGAAGTGATTTTTTCAAGACCGGATACGCCGGACAGAATTGCTTCCAGGGGGCGGGTGATGGATCGTTCAACTTCTTCGGGGCTTGCACCTGAATACGAAGTGAATACCGCCATAATAGGGGGATTTATTTCCGGGTAAAGATCGATAGGCAGATTTACAAGGGCAAAAAAACCCAATCCTATAAGCAGCGCGAAAATTATTATAAATGTTGTTGGCCGGGCAACGACTGTTTTTACCATGCTCATTTTTTTCTCCACTTTGCCTAATTAACGCTCAGCGGCATAAGGCGTTCGATAATGTTAACTCTTGAACCTTCATCAAGCAGGGTCTGGCCGCGGATGACAATTTCTTCATTCGGCACAAGGCCGCCCTGAATTTCCATCACGCCGTCGATAAGGATACCAGGCATGATTATTCTTTTTTCTACTATATTGAATTCCGGATCTTCCGGGTCTTCTTCTACGGCATAAACATATTGTTCGCCAAAACGGTTTATAACAGCCGATGCCGGAATTTTGACAATATCTTCTTTTCTTTCGGTTATAATTCTAACCTTTGCAAACATTCCCGCCTTGAGTTTGGAGCCGGGATTGTTAACATTCACCTTTACTTCCATTGTTCTGGAGGCAGCATCAACAGTGGGAGATATTTCGCTGATGCTTCCCTGAAAAACTTCGCCCGGCCAGGCATCGAGTGTAATCTCGCACGGCAGATTTAACGCCATCTTGGAAATAAAACGTTCGGCTACATACAGCCGTATTTCCAGGGCGCCGCCGCCCGCTATTCTTGCAAGAGGCACTGCCTGGCTTATTGTCATTCCCACCTGGGCGGGCAGGGCGACAACTGTCCCGCTTATGGGAGCGGTTGCAATCCCAATCCTGAAATCCATTCCCGGGCGGGAAGGGTCAACCGCAGCGACAGGATCGCCCCTGTTAACCCACTGGCCGACAGAAACATAAACCTGAGCCACCCTGCCCGCCGCGTCGGAGAACGTATCCACCGAAGAGCCCGCGACAATGTCGCCGGAAAGAGCGATATAATCCTGAATCTGGCCCTGTACGGCAAGGCTTGTATTCACCGCGAATACGGGCTTTTCCTGAACTCCTGTATCGGCTTTGCCGGGCCTGATTTTCGCATACGCTTCCTTTATTCGCTCACAACCCGATAGCAATATAATCCCCAATACCAATACTCCCAAAAATTTTTTCATTATCTGCTCCCTTTTGATAGTGTTCCGAAAGGAACCCCGATGGAATATTCAAGATCGATTAATCCGTTAAGATAATTAAACTGCTGCTCCAGCATCTGCACACGAGCCTGCCGCAGCGACTGTTCCGTGTTTTGAACCTGAAACAAATCCTGCAGACCCGCCTGGTAAGCCTGCTCCGTCAGCCGGTAAGACCGTTCAGCCAGATTCACTGTCTGCGCCTGCGCCTCTGCGCTTATTCTGGTTCTTTCCAGCGAAAGCACGATATTATAAATTTCGATTTCTGTTCCCTGAATCATCTGGGCCAGGCCGATATTGGCGGTTCTTATACTGTCATCCAGGTTTCTAATTGCCTGAAAATCCTGGCTGAACGGTATCAGCGAGTGCAGCCGTAGCCCCAGCGAAATTGTAAGTGAGCCGGATTTGTTCCAGTCGTCCTTGCTGTCGAACCAGGGATCATCCCAGGGGTCTTTGATAAAGGCGGAGGTTGTACTCCAGCCCAAACTTAAAGTGGGGGTCAGTGAAAACGCCTGCGCTCTGCGCGCGCTTTGCAGCATCATTATGCTCAGCCGCAGCTCCTGAATGTCCGGCTTTGCCGAAGACGCCTTCGATATAAATTCCGCAACATCAAGAGGAATAAAATCGGTCTGTTCATCAACAGGAACAAGTTCAAACGGCGTATCATAGTCCATTCCCAGATACATAGCAAACTGCGCCATGGAAAGTTTAAGCCCGTTTTCAACCTGATCTATAACCGGCCGCATGTTCTCTCTTGCAACCTGAGCCTGCAGCAGGGTCAATTCAGGCGCAAGGCCTGCATTGTAATTTGCCTGTGCTATCTGCACCTGCCTTTCAATATTTTCAAAACTCCCCCGCAATAGGGCGATGTTTTCCTGCAGCAGCAGCATATTGTGATATGCCTTGCGCACATCGCGTTCAAGCTGCGCCCTGGCCTTTTCGTAACTGATCATTCCGCCTTCGTAGTCCAGACGCAGGCGCCTCATGTTTTCGAACATTGCGATATTGATATTCAGTGAAGCCTGAATTGACCCTGCGACATGCCATTGGGGAATGTCGATAGGATCGCTGACAAAAAATTGGGGGCCAAGGGTGCCGCTAATCCCATTGTATGTAATTGGTGTTCCGGAACCAGGAACGGGTACTGTGGCAGAAGTCTGACCTTGTTCATTGTCTCTGATCAGGGTGCCGGCAGCCGTAACACTCGGAATAAATTGATTCCACGAAAGATCCGAAGCGCGCTTTCTTGTTGATGTACCGATTCGGGAAGCTTCCAGGCTAAGATTGTTTTTTATTGCCCGTTCAACAGCTTCATCGGGGCCAATCAGTAAGGCTTCCGGCGAAGCCTGCCCCTCCTGAGCGGGCAGGGCGGCGCATATCAGCGCGCCCAAAAACAAGACCGCATACACCGGACGTCCAAGTCCGCTTGTATTCCTTTTTCCAAGGCTCATAATGTGACTCCTTCTTCTGGCCCGCATAACGCGCTGCCATTATTCCAAGGCATGCAAAGCACTGCCGGGCGGCACTTACATTCGCTCCGCCTATTATTGCGATTGAAGAGATAATAGCATTTTTTCATAATTGTTTAAATCCCCTTAGGCCCAAAGTAATAAAACGGAATAAAGAACGAATATCAGTATTTTTTACACTTCCCTCTTTTCCGAATCTGATCAATGTATTGATAATCAAAAACAGTATCCAGTGCGAAACATGCTGTTTTTCAATTTCTTCGCAGATCATAATCGGCTCAATTTCAATGTCTACAAAAAGCTTGAAATATTCTTCCATCTCCTTCTCGGATTTGCCAATGTCCAGTTTTCTTGTACGAAGCCAATCAAGGGCTGTAAGAATTTCCGATCGTGAACGCAGGTAAACGGCGATGGAAAAAATCCCAAGATAAAGCTGCTCGGCAGGTTTTGGGGATAACCCGATTCCCTGCCGGGCAAAGTCCAGTATCCGCTTGAACTCGCCTATGAAAAGACGGCGGATCATATCTTTCCTGTTCTTAAAATGTCCGTACAGGCTGCTTTTGGAAAGCCCCAGCCGCTGGGCAACCATTTCCATTGACGCCCCCCAGGGGCCCGCCTCGGCTACCGCTTCGGCGACAGCCCTGAACAACGGCTCAGGCTCAGTGTTACCGAATGTGCTGTCGATCTGCTTTTCCAGTGCTGCAAAATTCAGGGGAGCTATTACGTCTGTTC
>Ga0099364_10009171_pt1 | contig 13766 bp, 11 predicted proteins | sample TergutTh196P3_FD_73070 | JGI IMG/M metagenome (GOLD analysis project Ga0099364, IMG submission 73070) | Microcerotermes parvus P3 segment gut microbial communities from Pointe-Noire, Republic of the Congo - Th196 P3 | ecosystem: Host-associated > Arthropoda: Insects > Digestive system > Gut ...
GCACCAGGTACGAGGTTCTGACCTCGTACCTGGTGCGTTACCTCGCACCTCAGCCCAAGGGGCTGGTTGTCTGGCAGGCTGGTCCTGTGGCCTCATCGCGTCGTTCCCGAGTCCGGGGGTGCAGCTGGCGTGAGGCAGCGCCCGCCCCGGTGGTCCTTGTCACCGGTTCTGAGGCGCTGCTGGCCGAGCGGGCCGCCGACCGGGTGGTGGCCGCGGTCCGCCAGGCCGACCCGCAGGCCGAGGTGGTCCGGCTGGACGCCCAGGAGTACTCCCCGGGAGAGCTGACCGTGGCCACCAGCCCGTCGTTGTTCTCCGAGGCGAAGGTCGTGGTGCTCGCCGGGCTGGAGAAGGGCACCGACGCCGCCCTGACCGACGCCCAGGCGTACCTCGGCGCCCCGGACGCCGACGCGGTGGTCGTGCTGCGCCACGGCGGCGGCCAGCGCGGCAAGCGGTTCCTCGAGGCCGCGGCGGCGGCCGAGGTACCGACGGTGACCTGCGACCAGGTGCGGACCGACGCCGACAAGTCCGACTTCGTCGCTGCCGAGCTGCGCGACGCCGGGCGCCGGGCCGAACCCCGGGCGGTGCGGGCCCTGGTCGACGCGGTCGGTGCCGATCTGCGCGAGCTGGCGTCGGCCTGCGCCCAGCTCGTCGCCGACACCACCGGCCTGGTCACCGCCGACGTCGTGGACCGCTACTACGGCGGCCGGGTCGAGGCCACCGGTTTCCAGGTGGCCGACGCCGCGGTCGCCGGGGACGCGGGCCGGGCGGTGGCGCTGCTGCGGCACGCGCTGGCCACCGGCGTCGACCCGGTGCCGCTGGTCGCCGCGCTGGCCGTGAAGCTGCGCACCCTGGCCAAGGTCTCGACGGTGCGCGGTCGGGGCGCGGCTGCCGCCCGCGACCTGGGCCTGGCCCCGTGGCAGGTGGACCGCGCGGCCTCCGAGCTGCGGCACTGGACCCCGGAGGGCCTGGCGGTCGCCATCGCCGCGGTCGCCCAGGCCGACGCCGACGTCAAGGGCGAGAGCCGCGACCGGCACTACGCGGTCGAACGGGCCGTGCTGCGCGTCGCCCGGTCTGCCCGGCAGTAGGTCTTCAGGTCGGCAGGTCTTCAGGTCGGCATGGTGACGGCGGGGCCCAGGGCGTCGCCCTGGAGCATGTCGAACCCCACACGCACGCACATCTCGACCAGCTCGGTGGTCTCGACACGTTCGGCGATGAGCGTGGCACCGTGGCGCCGCCCGATCTCGACCAGCCGCAGACCGTCGGGCTTGACCAGGTCCCGGCAGTCGACCTTGACGAAGTCGGCGTGGGGGAGCATGGGCATCTGCGCCTCGGACGCGGTGAAGTCGTCGATCGCGACCCGGTAGCCGCGGGCCCGCAGGCGGCGCAGCCCGAGCACCACCCCGGGGTCGCCGGGGACGGACTCGACGACCTCCAGCACCAGCCGACCCAGGTGGGCCGGCAGCGGCCGGTCGCGGACCAGGAACGACCGGGTGACGTTGACGAAGATCAGCGGCCCGTCCGCGTCGGCGGCCGACTCCTCGAAGACGGAGCGGAGCACCGAGGCCGAGGCGACGTCCTGCCGTTCGGCGCGCCACCGGTCCACCCCGGCCGGCCGGCCGATCCGGCTGCGGTACAGGTACTCGTGGCCGACCAGCGCCCCGGCCGTCGTCCAGATCGGCTGCCGGGCGACCGGGGGCCGCTGGGTGGGCACGTGAGACAGGTGCGGGGCCGGAGGGTCGGACGGGAGCGGTGTGGACGCTGCGTCTGCTCGTGGCACGGTCACCCGCGCCGCCATCTTTGCCGGATCCATCATCCGCCTCACCCGCTCCCGGTCCGGAGGTCTAGAGCCCGACAGGACGGGCTGCAGCGCGGTCCACCGTCGTCGCCCGTCCCAGGTAGCTGCCCTGGAACAGGGTGAACCCGAGGTCCTGGGCCAGGGCCAGCTGCTCGGGACGTTCGACGAACTCCCCGACGAGGGTCGCACCGGCCGAACGCGCGACGCGAACCACCGGCACGCCCTCGACGTCGAGGTCGCGCACGTCGATCTTGACGAAGTCGACCAGCGGCAGCAACTGGCGCTGCTCCGGCTGGTCGGAGAACGCGGGGAGCGCGAACCGGAAACCCCGCGCGCGCAGGTCGGCGATCCCGGCCCGCACCTGGGCATCGGGTTCCAGGCCGGGCGGCAGCTCGACGATGAGCCGGTCGGGGCGCGGCGGCAGCGGCAGCTGGTCGACGAGGTACCCGCGCGGGCAGCGCACCATGACGTGCCGACCCCCGACCAGCGACTCCAGGTCGTCGCGCGCGAACGTGGCGCGCAGGACGTGCGAGGTGGCACGTTCGTGCACGTCAGAGGTCCAGCTCTCGGGGTCGGACCGGTCCTGGGAGCGGAACGACAGCTGGTAGGCGAACACGGCACCCTGGGCGCGGAAGACGCCCTGCCGCGCGACCAGGACGGGGGAGGCGGCGACGTGCTCGGCCCAGGCGTGCGCGAGGTCAGCCGGGATCGCCGCGTCGACCGCCGCGGCGAGAGGCTCCAGCCCGAGGTGGTCCACGCCATTCACGAGACCATGACACCACAGACCCACAGGGTGGACCACGGCCCGGCGGGTGGAATCTCCAGGACGTCAGGACGGACGTTCCACCGGGGCCAGGTCTCGGACCAGCACCGACACGCCGAAGTGCACGACACGCCGATCTCGGTGCAGGCTCGAAGCGGCAACTCACCCAGATGTGGTCATACTGGCACTGACCGGTGTCCCCTCATGAGTTACAGGAGGCAGTACCATGACCCGAGTGTCCAAGATCGTCGCTACCGCCGCAGCAGCGCTGCTGGCCGCTGGACTGTCGGCTACAGTGCTGGCTGCGGATCCGTCGAACACCGCTGGTGGCGCCGTCGGCTGCTGCCGCTGGACGCGGTGAGGCGGAAGTAGACGGGTTCGGCGTTACCCCGAGGCGTCGAACCGACCGAGGGCCGGTGCACCGCGCACCGGCCCTCGGTGCGTCCCCGGTGCGTCCTCTGTGCTCGCTCCGCCGAGCGGGTGGCACCAAGTCGGCGGCGCCGGGTGCCGCTCGCCTGACGCGCTCGGCCGGAACGGGTCGCCCGCTCGCCGCGCCCTGCTGTGCGCCGGATCGGTGACGCGGCCGACGATCTGTCCAAAAAAATCACGATTTCGCCCACACCGTCCCCTCGTCACGGGTATGATGACCGACCATGACGACAATTGGTGAGCGCGTCCGTGAGGCGCGACAGGAGAAGGGCCTGACCCAAACCGACCTGGCGGGCGACAGTCTGTCGCCCAGCTACGTGTCGCTGATCGAGTCGGGCCGTCGTACCCCTACGGACAAGGCGCTGAACGCTATCGCTGGTCACCTGGGTACCACGTTGGAGTACCTCAAGTTCGGCGACGACGGTCCGAACGAGTCACGGGTACGGCTCGAGCTCGACTACGCCCGGCTGTCCCTGGCCGACGGCGACCCGGCCGCCGCCGAGCACCGGATCGACGACCTCGACCTCGGCGTCGTCACCGGTCAGCTGCGGTACGAGGCGCTCTTCGTCAAGGCGCAGGCGCTGGAGATGGCCGGAGACATCGAGAGCTCGATCGGCATCCTAGAACCGCTGTACGTGGACCGCGAGGCGATCGGCGACTACCTCGAGCTGGCCAAGGTCGCGACCAACCTGGTGGTCTCCTACCTGGAGTCCGGCGACCTGATCCGTTCGGTCGACGTCGGCGAGCGGGCGCTGACCGCGCTGGAGGGCGCCGGCCTGGCCGGTTCCGACGAGCACCTGCGGCTGGGTTCGGCGCTGCTGTGGTCGTACGTGGAGCGCGGTGACCTGCTCTACGCCACGCAGCAGGCCTCCGAGCTGATCCGGGTGGCCGAAGAGCTCGGCTCCCCGCGCGGCCGGGGCAGCGTGTACTGGAACGCGGCCGTGGTCGTCGGCGAACGCCGCGACTACGACCGGGCCAAGCAGCACACCCAGCGCGCCCTGGCCCTCATGGGCGAGGGCGACGCCGACCGCGACGTGTCCCGGCTGCGGGTCCACTACGCCTGGTTGCTGCTGCGCTCGGATCCGCCGCAGCCCCAGGCGGCGCTGGACCAGCTCGACCGGGCCGAAGGTCCGCTGTCCGTGCTGGGCGCGGTCGGCGACCGGGCCGCGATCGAGACCGAACGGGCCCGGGCCCAGATGCTGCTCGGCAGCCCTACGGCCGCAGTCGACCACGCCAAGGTCGCGCTCGCCCTGCTGGGCGACCTGCCGCGGCTGGAGACGGCCAACGCCCTGGTCGTGCTCGGTGACGCGCTGATGGCCCGCAACGAGGTGGAAGCCGCCGCCGAGGTGTACGAGCGGGCCGCGTCGATGCTCGGCATGATGTCGGCCACCCGTCAGTCCGCCCAGGTGTGGCGCGACCTCGGTGACCGCTACCTGTTCCGCGGGCAGACCGACCAGGCGGCGCTCGCCTTCGACCACGCGCTGCGTGAGGCGGGCGTGCGCTCGACCATCCCGACGGAAGCGATGCTCGGCAACCCGTTGCACGAGAACCGTTCCGCCGACCTGTAAGGACGCGATCGAGGGCGACGTGCGCCTGCGGAACGCAGGCCACGTCGCCCTCGTCATGCTGTGCGGGGCCCAGCCCCGCACCCGCCAGGGGGGACCAGTCCCCCTGCTCGGCCGGTACCCGGCCGTCGGATGGCGATGCCTGGGGCGCTCAGACGTGCGAGAGGGCGTCACCCCACCGGGGTGACGCCCTCTCGCACGTCGTGCGGCTACATCGCGTTGACCGCCTGGGCCAGCGCCGACTTCTTGTTCGCGGCCTGGTTGGCGTGGATGACGCCCTTGGAGACAGCCTTGTCGAGCTTGCGCGACGCGGCAGCCAGCGCCGCCGTCGCCGCGTCCTTGTCCTGACCGGCGACGGCCTCGCGCACCTTGCGCATGTAGGTCTTCAGCTCGGACTTCACCGCCTTGTTGCGCTGCCGAGCCTTCTCGTTGGTGCGGATCCGCTTGATCTGGGACTTGATGTTCGCCACAGGTGACTTCCTCGTACGTGCTGACAGGTCTACGGGTGCGGTGATGACGACCGCGTCCGCGAGGACCGGAGTCCTAGGCCAGGACCACGACCCTCGGAACGCAGGACACCGCTGGTGCCCATGGCGGGCACGAGCGGCAATGCTACCAGTTCGCCCCGCCGGTCCGCTCACCAGACTGATCGCCCGGCTACCAGCCCGGCCGGTGCAGGACCTAGTGCCCGGTGCAGGACACTGGCTAGTCTCACGGCATGGACCTCTTCGCCGACTATCCCGCAGGTGCGGCCTGGGACGAGATGGTCGACGGCCAGCAGGCGCGCGGACCCTACCGTCAGGTGCACCAGGTGCTGACGGCGATGTCGATCGGTGATGTGCGGGTCCGGGCCGACTCGCTGGCCAGGTCGTACGTGCGCCAGGGTGTGACCTTCGACGTCGCGGGGGAGGAACGGCCGTTCCCCATCGACGTCGTGCCCCGCGTCATCGGCACCGACGAGTGGGCGCAGGTGGCACCGGGGGTGAGCCAGCGGGTGCGGGCGCTGGAGGCATTCCTGGCCGACGTCTACGGGCCGCAGCGGGCCATCGACGACGGGGTGGTGCCCCGGTCGGTCGTGGTGTCCTCGACGCACTTCCACCGGGCGGCCTGCGGGATCGACCTGGCCAACGGGGTGCGGGTGCACGTGGCGGGCATCGACATCGTCCGGGACGCCGCCGGGGGCTGGCGGGTCCTGGAGGACAACGTCCGGGTGCCTAGCGGGGTCAGCTATGTGCTGTCCAACCGGCAGGCCATGACCCAGTCGTTCCCCGAGCTGTTCGCGGCGCTGCGGATCGCGCCGGTCGCCGACTACCCGCGACGGCTGCTGGCCGCGCTGCAGGCGGCGGCACCGTCCGGGGTGGACGACCCGACGGTCGTGGTGCTCACCCCGGGCGTGGGCAACAGCGCCTACTTCGAGCACACCCTGCTGGCCCGGCTGATGGGTGTGGAGCTGGTCGAGGGCCCGGACCTGTTCTGCGCCGCGGGGAGGGTGTGGATGCGCACCACCCAGGGCCGTCGCCGTGTCGATGTCGTGTACCGCCGGGTCGACGACGACTTCCTCGACCCGGTGGTGTTCCGGCAGGACTCGCTGCTCGGCTGCCCCGGCCTGATGACCTGCGCCCGCCAGGGCACGGTGACCGTCGCCAACGCGGTGGGCAACGGGGTGGCCGACGACAAGCTGGTCTACACCTACGTGCCCGACCTGATCCGCTACTACCTGGGCGAAGAGCCGATCCTCGCCAACGTCGACACCTGGCGGCTGGAAGAGCCCGACGGGTTGGCCGAGGTGCTGGACCGGCTGGGTGAGCTGGTCGTGAAACCCGTGGACGGGTCGGGCGGCAAGGGGATCGTCGTCGGGCCGTTCGCCACGCGGGCCCAGCTGGACGCGCTGCGGGCCCGGCTGCTGGACGACCCGCGCGGCTGGATCGCCCAGCCGGTGGTGCAGCTGTCCACCGTGCCCACGCTGGTCGCCGAGGGGCTGCGGCCCCGGCACGTGGACCTGCGGCCGTTCGCGGTGAACGCCGGGGACCAGGTGCACGTCCTGCCCGGCGGTCTGACCCGGGTGGCGCTGCCCGAGGGCGAGCTGGTCGTGAACTCCTCCCAGGGGGGCGGGTCGAAGGACACCTGGGTGCTGGGCGACTTCTGGGTGGGCGAATCCCGGTCGGCCGAGCCGGTAGCGCAGGCGGTCGGACCGCGAGAGGTTGCCTCGGAACATGCCGTGCCGATCGCGGCGAACCCGCACGACGGCAGCACGATGGTCATGCAGCAGCAACAGCAGCAGCAGGGCGAGTGCGAGGAGGAGCCATGCTGAGCCGGATCGCAGAGTCGCTGTTCTGGATCGGCCGGTACGTGGAGCGGGCCGACGACACCGCCCGGATGCTCGACGTGCACGTGCAGATGCTCCTGGAAGACCCCTGGCAGGAGGAGGACCTGGCCTGCCGCTCTCTGCTGTCGGTCATGGACCGTCCCGCGCCGGAGCCGCCGACTCCCGCCGGCCGTCGCTACGTGCTCACCACGCTGGCCTACGACTCGCAGTCGCCGTCGTCGATCGCCGGGTCGCTGAGCGCGGCCCGGGAGAACGCCCGACGAGCCCGGGAGATCATCTCCTCCGAGCTGTGGGAGGCGCTGAACGCCACCTGGAACGCGCTGGCCGGGCAGGTGGCCGGTGTCCGGCCGCACGACTTCTTCGTCTGGGTCCGAGAACGGGCCGCCGTGGTCTCAGGGCTCGTGGACTCCACCGTCTCCCGCGACGACGCCTGGCAGTTCCTGGTCCTGGGCCGCTCGATGGAACGGGCCGACATGACGGCCCGGCTGCTCACCACCCGGGCCCTGGCCGGGCCGAACGGGCCGTCGTGGATCACCTTCCTGCGGTCCTGCGGGGCGCACGAGGCGTTCCTGCGGACCTACCGCGGCACCGCCTCGGACGAGCGAGCCGCCGGGTTCCTGCTCCTGGACCGGTTGTTCCCCCGGTCCATCGTGCACGCCCTGGGCCAGGCCGAGGAGTGCCTGACCGGCCTGGAACCGGTGACCGACCGGGCCAGCCTGGACGACGCCCGGCGCCACCTGGGGCTGACCCGCACCTCGTTGGAGTACCGGCCGCTGTCGGCCGTCCTCGACGACCTGCCCAGCCAGATGGAACAGGTGCAGCGGGCCTGCGCCGCGGCCTCGGAGGCCATCCGGGGCCGGTACTTCCCGTCCGGCTCGCCCGCCCGCTGGCAGGGGGAGGCGCTGTGACCAGACCGGCGGACACCAGCCCGGTCCGGCTGCACATCGTCCACACCACGACCTTCGCCTACCCCGAACCGGTCGTCGTGTCGTACAACGAGGCCCGGATGACGCCGCTGTCCTCCGGCGCGCAACGGGTCGTCGCCTCGACACTGACCGTCGACCCGCAGACCTGGGCCACCACGTACACCGACTACTGGGGCACCCAGGTCACCGCGTTCGAGGTGCTTGCCCCGCACCAGTCCTTGTGGATCGTCGCCGAGCACGTGGTCGAGGTGCGCCCGCCCGCACCGCTGACGACCACGGTCGGCTGGGACGTGCTGCGCGCCGCAGCGACGGTGGACCGTCGGGCCGAGTACCTGACCGACGTCCCGGTCACCGTGCCGCCGGACGAGGTCGTCGCGCTGGCGACCGAGGCGGTCGTCGGCCTGGACCCGGCGGAGGCCGCGCTCGCGGTCTGCGAGGCGGTGCGGGCCCAGATGTCGTATATCCCGGGCGTGACCACGGCTCACACCCCGGCGTCCGAGGCCTGGGCGGCCCGGGCCGGGGTGTGCCAGGACATCGCGCACCTGGCGGTCGGCGCGCTGCGGGCCGTGGGTATCCCCGCCCGCTACGTCTCGGGCTACCTGCACCCGGCCCACGACGGCGGCCCCGACGACGTCGGCCGGACCGTCTCGGGCCAGTCTCACGCCTGGGTCGAGTGGTGGGTCGGCGGCTGGTCGGCCCACGACCCGACCAACTCCGTCCCGGTCGGCACCCACCACGTCCGCCTGGGCCGGGGCCGCTGCTACGACGACGTCGCCCCCCTGCGCGGTATCTACGCCGGCGGTGCCGCCGCCGACCTGGAGGTGGAGGTCCGCATCACTCGGCAGGCGTGAGCGCAGGGTCCCGGCCTGGTCGTCTCGGGCTGCTGCTGGCCTCTGACGGGTGTGGGATCATGGGGCCGCTGATCTGCTGTCCCCTGCCCGCAGCTGGAGCCTGAGCCGTTGCCCCCGATCCCTGGTCCCGACGCTGCCGCGCGCATCCGCCCGGCGGCGACCCCGCAGCACCTGCTGCGCAACTTCTGCATCATCGCGCATATCGACCACGGCAAGTCGACCCTGGCCGACCGGATGCTCCAGGCCACGGGCGTCGTCGAGGAACGGGCCATGCGGGCGCAGTACCTGGACCGGATGGACATCGAGCGCGAACGCGGGATCACCATCAAGTCCCAGGCAGTGCGTATGCCCTGGCAGGTCGGTGACACCGGGTACGCCCTGAACATGATCGACACCCCCGGGCACGTGGACTTCACCTACGAGGTGTCCCGCTCCCTGGCCGCCTGCGAGGGTGCGGTGCTGCTGGTGGACGCCGCCCAGGGCATCGAGGCCCAGACCCTGGCCAACCTGTACCTGGCCCTGGCCGGGGACCTGGTCGTCATCCCGGTGCTGAACAAGATCGACCTGCCCGCCGCCCAGCCGGACAAGTACGCCGAAGAGCTGGCCGGGCTGATCGGCGCCGACGCTGACGACGTCATGCGGATCTCCGCCAAGACCGGCGAGGGTGTCCAGGACCTGCTGGACCGGATCGTCGCCGAGGTGCCGGCCCCCGCGGGCGACCCGGAGGCGGCGTCCCGGGCCATGATCTTCGACTCGGTGTACGACACCTACCGGGGCGTGGTCACCTACGTGCGGGTGGTGGACGGGTCGCTGACCGCCCGGGAGCGGATCGCCATGATGTCGACCAAGGCCACCCACGAGCTGCTGGAGATCGGGGTGATCGCACCCGAACCGGTACCCACGACGGGCCTGGGCGCGGGCGAGGTCGGCTACCTCATCACCGGGGTCAAGGACGTCCGCCAGTCGAAGGTGGGCGATACCGTCACCGACGCGGCGGTTCCCGCGTCCGAGGCCCTGGCCGGGTACTCCGACCCCAAGCCGATGGTGTTCTCCGGGCTGTACCCGATCGACGGTTCGGACTACCCGGACCTGCGCGACGCCCTGGACAAGCTCAAGCTCAACGACGCCGCCCTGACCTTCGAACCGGAGACCTCGGTGGCCCTGGGTTTCGGGTTCCGGGTCGGGTTCCTCGGGCTGCTGCACCTGGAGATCGTCCGCGAACGGCTGGAGCGCGAGTCCGGCCTGGACCTGATCTCCACCGCCCCCAATGTCGAGTACGACGTGGTCATGGAGGACCGTTCCGTCGTCCGTGTGACCAACCCCAGCGAGTTCCCCGGGGGCAAGGTCAGCGCGGTGCACGAACCGGTCGTCAAGGCCACCGTGCTGCTGCCCGCCGAGTTCGTGGGCACGGTGATGGAGCTGTGCCAGCAGCGCCGCGGGGTGCTCACCGGCGGGCCGGACTACCTGTCCACCGACCGGGTCGAGCTGCGCTACACCCTGCCCCTGGCCGAGATCGTCTTCGACTTCTTCGACGCGCTGAAGTCCCGCACCCGCGGGTACGCCTCCCTGGACTACGAACCGGCCGGAGACCAGGTCTCCGACCTGGTCAAGGTCGACATCCTGCTCCAGGGCGAGCAGGTGGACGCCTTCAGCGCCATCGTCCACAAGGACAAGGCGTACGACTACGGCGTCACCCTGACCGCGAAGCTGCGCAAGCTGATCCCGCGCCAGCAGTTCGAGGTGCCGATCCAGGCCGCTGTCGGGTCGCGGGTGATCGCCCGGGAGACGATCCGGGCCATCCGCAAGGACGTGCTGGCCAAGTGCTACGGCGGTGACATCTCCCGCAAGCGCAAGCTGTTGGAGAAGCAGAAGGAAGGCAAGAAGCGGATGAAGACGATCGGCCGGGTCGACGTCCCGCAGGAGGCCTTCATCGCGGCCCTGTCGTCCGAGGAGCCCAAGAAGAAGTGACCTCACGCCAGGTGTCTGGGGTTCGTACCGCTGGTCTGGGGTTTCAAACCCCAGACCAGCGGCACGAACCCCAGACACCTCAAGGCCGGACGAGATGAGTCCGGCGCTGCCCGAGGGTGATCCGGCACCGCCTGACGGGGCGCTGCCGCCGCAGGTCGCCGACGGGGCAGGGACCCGGGCGTTCGGGGTGTACGTGCACGTGCCGTTCTGCCGGGTGCGGTGCGGCTACTGCGACTTCAACACCTACACCTCCGACCAGCTGGAGGGCGTGACCCAGACGAGCTTTGCCGCCGCCGCGCTGGCGGAGATCTCCCTGGCTGCACAGGTGCTGGACGCTGCGGGTGTGCCACGCCGTCCAGCCAGCACCGTGTTCTTCGGCGGGGGCACCCCGACCGTGCTGCCGCCCGGCGACCTGGCCGCGGTGCTCGGGGCAGTGCGGGAGACCTGGGGCCTGGTGCCTGGTGCCGAGGTCACCACGGAGGCCAATCCGGACACCGTGACGCGCCAGTCGTTGGCGGCCCTGGCCGAGGCCGGGTTCACCCGGGTGTCGTTCGGCATGCAGTCAGCAGTGCCGCACGTGCTGGCCGCCCTGGACCGTAGCCACGACCCCGCGCAGGTGCCGCGCGTCGTCGACTGGGCCCGGGCGGTGGGGCTGCGCTGCTCCCTGGACCTGGTCTACGGCACGCCAGGGGAGTCCCTGGCCGACTGGGGCACGTCGGTCCGGGCCGCGCTGGACCTGGGGGTCGAGCACCTGTCGGCCTACGCCCTGACCGTCGAACCGGGCACCCGGATGGGCGGTCAGATCCGGCGCGGCACGCTGCCGTCGCCAGACCCGGACCTCCAGGCGCAGATGTACGAGACGGTCGACGACGCGGCCACGGCAGCCGGTCTGCCCTGGTACGAGATCAGCAGCTGGGCGGCGCCTGGCCAGCAGTGCCGGCACAACCTGGGGTACTGGCGGGGCGCCGACTGGTGGGGGGTCGGCCCGGGGGCGCACAGCCACGTCGGACTGGTGCGGTGGTGGAACGCCCAGCACCCCCGGGCCTGGACCCAGGCCCTGGACGGCGGGCGCAGTCCCGCCGTCGGCCGGGAGGTGCTGCGCCCCGACCAGGTGGCGGCCGAGCGGACCATGCTGGGTGTGCGGCTGAGCGACGGGCTGCCGCTGGCCGCCCTGGGCCCGGCGGCGCGGCACCGGGTGGCCGGGCTGGTGGCCGACGGTCTGGTGGACGGACCGGCGGCGGTGCGGCCGGTCGCCCCGGCGGTGGTGCTGACCCGGACCGGGCGGCTGCTGGCCGACGTGGTCGTGCGGGCCCTGGTCTGACAGGTACCTCCACTGGGCGAAGCCCGAGGACCGATGGTCCCAGATGCCCGGTTCTGGGGTCCGAAACGGTCCTACAGGACGATCCCCTCAGGAGTGTTTGGTGACCAGACCGTGGTGGTTCTGGTATGAATAGTCTTCGTCCTGACCCGGGGGCCAAGCGACCGGGCGGACCGGTCCAGCACGGAGCGGTCTGGGACGCCAGATCGACCAGAGGAACAAGCAATGAGCCAGCCACCCATGGGACCCGAGTCGCAAGGACCCGGAGCCCCGCCCCCTCCTGGGCAGCCCTACGGCCAGCCCCAGCCCGCCGCGGAGTCCGAGCAGAGGACCTGGGCGCTGCTCGCCCATCTCTCCGGGATACTGAGCATCATCGCCACGGTCATCGTCTGGGTGGTCTTCAAGGACAAGGGCGACTTCATCCGTGATCAGGCCACCGAGGCGCTGAACTTCCAGATCCTGGTGACCGCCTACTCGGTCGTTGCCTTCATCATCACGCTCGTCACCCTTGGGATCGGTGGCATCCTCTACCTCGCCGTCATCGCCGCTCTGGTCTTCATGATCATGGGTGCGTTGGCTGCGAACAAGGGCGAGCGGTACCGCTACCCGGTCAACTGGCGGCTGATCAAGTAAGACGCCACGTAGTTGTCGATGACGAGACCTCCGGCACCTGTGCCGGGGGTCTCGTTCTGTGCTCGCTCACGGGGTGCCCCGCCGCTGTCGGCTTGGTGCGAACGCACGGGGCCGTTCACCTCATGCCTGAACTGACGGTGACGAAGTCGATGAGCTCTTCGACCCGGCCCAGGAGCGCGGGGTCGAGGTCGGCGTAGGTGCGGACCTGGCCCAGGATGCGGGCCCAGGCCCGGGCGATATCGGCCTGGGTATCGCACGGCCAGCCCATGGCCCGGAGCACACCGGACTTCCACTCGGTACCCCGGGGGACGTCCGGCCAGGCGTCCAGGCCCAGACGCTGCGGGCGGACGGTCTGCCAGACGTCCACCCACGGGTGGCCCAGCACCAGCACCGTCCCCGCTGGTGCGGCCCGCACCGCCTGGTCGGCCAGGCGGCTCTCCTTGCTGCCGGGCACCAGGTGGTCCACCAGCACCCCGAGACGCCGGTCCGGGCTGGGGGCGAAGGCGCGCACCGCGTCGGGCAGGTGGTCCGCGCCGTCCAGCCGCTCGACGACGACGCCTTCGACCCGCAGGTCGTCGCCCCAGACCTTCTCGACCAGCTCGGCGTCGTGCCGACCCTCGACCCAGATCCGCGAGGCCCGGGCCACCCGGGCAGGGGCGGCACGTACGGCCCGGGAGCCGGAGGCAGTCCGGCTCGGGGCGGCCGGGGCGGCCGTGGGCCGCGGTGGGACGAGCACCACAGGCTGGCCGTCGATCCAGAACCCGCCGCCCAGGGTGAAGCTGCGGGTGCGGCCGTGCCGGTCCTCCAGCTCCACGAGATGCTGCCCACCGGACTTCTCCACCCGCACCACAGCACCGACCCAGCCGCTGGTCACGTCCTCGACCACCAGACCACGATCAGCCGGAACCTCCGGGGCCTCACGACGACAAGACCCAGCCAGCACATCAGGTCCATACCGGTCAGCCACCACAGCAGACTACCCGCGCCAGCCCCCACCCCTGCCTGCCAGCCCCCAGCCCCCAGCCCTGCCCCCACACCCCTGCCTGCGCCCACCCCACCCTTGCCAATTCAAACCGATAAGTACGTGCCGAGTCGTGGGCTCCACGCCCTTCCCCCGTTTCAAAACGGTGGAACGGCGGGGAACCCCCGAACCAGAACTCTCTTATCCGTCGACCGCCGACAGGGGGGGGCG
>Ga0099364_10009172_pt1 | contig 13766 bp, 8 predicted proteins | sample TergutTh196P3_FD_73070 | JGI IMG/M metagenome (GOLD analysis project Ga0099364, IMG submission 73070) | Microcerotermes parvus P3 segment gut microbial communities from Pointe-Noire, Republic of the Congo - Th196 P3 | ecosystem: Host-associated > Arthropoda: Insects > Digestive system > Gut ...
GGCTACCAGCTCATTGACCGCTTCATGCCCGTATACACCTCTATAACTATCGTAGTTCGATAGCTTTAAGTAATACATTGCACCGTCAATCATCATCTCCGTTTTCATATATACGCCGTCTGTCGCCACGCTGCCTGTTGTCTTGCTCCAGAACAGACCACGAATATCCCAAGGCTTATCAGATGCTATGTTCAAAATGACCATCCCTCTTTTGATTTGCTCCCACAGTATACGTTTTTACTGAATTTTTACCGCCTGTGCCTGCGCTTTAACGGATAGCTCCGCTGCCTTGAAGGCATGTTCCTGCGTCATCGCGTTTTCGGTTCGGTTTAGGCAATCCACAATCAGCTGCCCAAAGAAGGGATATCCAACCTTACCGCTCACTTGATAATGGGTCTCCTCATGGTTGTTCGCCAGAAAAACATGACCATCGCCGTCTTTTGTGCCAATATTTATGTATTTGCGCTGTTCTATAAAACCCTCGGTTCCCAGAATAAAAGTTCTGCCATCTCCCCATATCTGCAATCCGTCCGGAGTGAACCAGTCCACGCGGAAATAATGTGTCGCGCCGTTATCGCCAACCAGCGTCGCATCGCCGAAATCATCAAGTTCAGGATATTGGGGATGATTGTAATTGGCTATTTGGCTATGCACAACCTTTGCGTCTTTAACTCCCGCATAGAAAAGGAACTGCTCGATCTGGTGGCTCCCGATGTCGCAGAGTATGCCGCCGTATTTTTCCTTTTGAAAAAACCATTCCGGCCGCCCTGCTGCGCCCAGGCGGTGCGGCCCTATGCCCAATACCTGAATTACCTTTCCAATGGCTCCTTGTTCAATGAGCTGCCCGGAAAAAACAGCGCTTTCAACATGGAGTCGCTCGCTGTAATAGACCATATATTTTTTCCCGGTCTCTTTCGCTTTCGCCCTTGCAGTCTCAAGTTGTTCCAGCGTTGTCAGTGGTGCCTTGTCAGTGAAGTAGTCCTTACCCGCTGACATCACGCGGAGTCCAAGCGCGCACCGCTCGGATGTGACAGCCGCCCCCGCAACCAGCATGATTTGCGGGTCGGAAAGTATCTCCTCCTCGCTCCCTGCTCGTATAGTACCTGGGTACGCTTCACAAAAAGCGTCTACTTTCACAGGATCAGGATCATACACGCTTTTTAACTCCGCCCCGGCTTCAAGAAGCCCATTGCACATGCCGTAGATGTGACCATGGTCCAATGCAATCACCGCAAAAGTAAATTCGCCTTTTTCCACAACCGGACTAGGCTTACCCTTAGGCGCAAAATTCATACCGTCAGATATTAATGCCATATCGCACCTCCTAATCAAATAACAAGTAACAGTTATCAATTATCTGTTGTTCACCGCTGGTGGTTATTGGCTGCCCTGCGGAGACTTTTCATGGCATATTTGACACTACCTGATTGCGGTCCGCAGACTGCATTATACGGTAATACTGTCATCACCCAGTCTTTCAAGCGATGTGCTTTTTTCGTAGAAATACGGCACATTTTCCAAGATTCCCTGCGCAGTGTAAAATGGATCATCCTTTTTTATAGGAAGCGAGACCATGCGATGCTCGGTGCCAGCTTTATAAATAGCGGTTATAAGCTCGATTGTCAGCCTTCCGCTTTCACCGTCTATCAAAACATCGCTTCCGGTCTCAATCGAAGTCATTACATTGTCAAACTGACCTTTATGCGTGATATGCCCTAGCTTGGGAAGCGCCTCATAGTAATCGTTGAGTTCCTTTGCAAGTTGCTGATTTTCCTCCGGGAAACCATTGGTCTTTTCAACAGAAGCATAGACTTTCCAAGGGGCGGATATGCGGGCTTTTTCACATTGGAAGATGATTTGCTGCTCCTCACCGTGGTGGATGACGGAACTGGTCACCTGCGCCAGCGTACCTTTGTCATACTGCATGATGGCTATAGATATATCCTCCACCTCAGAGTTATCATGCGAGGCGTTGCTGATCATTGCGCTCACGGCTCTTGGCATTCCAAGCATCCATCCCAACATATCAATATGATGCACAGCATGATTCAGCGTACATCCTCCTCCCTCTTTCTCCCAAAGCCCGCGCCACCACAGGTCATAGTAGCTATGCCCTCTCCACCAGTGCGAATCCACCTGCGCGTGAACGACCCGTCCTACTTTCCCAGAATCCAATATGGTTTTTAGATTCATTATGGGGTCACGAAACCGGTTCTGGGCGATGACGGAAAAGACCTTGCCGCTCTTTTTCGCCGCCGAGATCATTGCGTCGCATTCCTCCAGCGAAGCAGCCATGGGTTTTTCCACTATTACATTCTTACCCGCGTTTAGAAAATCAATTGCGATTTCCGCATGTGTGTACGGAGGAGTGCATACGCTGACCAAATCGATACCCGGGTCATCCACAATCTCTTTATATGAACTGCATACTTTTGCACCGAGATTGTATTCCTTGTTTACCTTCTGAGCAGTATCCGGAAAAATGTCTACCAGATGCGTTATACTGCATCTTTGAGGAAAGTCAAGGCAGGCTTCAATATGAAACTTTGAAATATTCCCGGTACCAATAATGGCTACATTGAGCATAAATGCATCCTCCCCATATCGATTCCTTTGCTTTTATACCAACCGTCCTCGCGTTGTGCTTATACGTCCCCTCTATTTTGCTTCAACAATGACTCAAAATCATCAACGGGCATAGGCCGATTGATGAAATAACCCTGAGCATAATCACAGCCTATGGATTTCAAAAAGTCAAAGTGATGCTGCGACTCCACGCCCTCCGCCACGGTCATAACCTTAATGCCTTTCGCTAAAGTCATGATGGTTTCCAATATGACTTTATTGGCGGGGCTCTCATCAAGCCGCATGGTAAATGATCTGTCTATTTTCAAATAATCCACCGGCAGCCTCGCAATATACTCTAAAGAAGAGTGCCCGGAGCCGAAATCGTCAAGGGCGACGATAACACCCAACGCGCGCAAATCGTGGATAACTTTGACCGCAACGGCAAAATCTTCAAGCAATATACTCTCCAGCAGTTCGATTTTCAACTTTGACGGGTCAGTGGAGTTGCGCAACAGGGTTTCGCTTACTTTGCCGCAAATAATGCCATCCTCGAAATGCTTTGGAGAAATGTTGACACTGACCGCTAAATCATACCCCTTGTCCTGCCATATATTTATCTGGCGACATGCCATATCCAGCACCATACTGTCTATCTGGGTGCTGTAACCATTATCTTCGGAAAACGATATGAAATCACCCGGAAATATCAAACCTTTCTCGGGATGCCGCCAACGTATCAGGGCTTCTGCTCCGATGATAATACCGGTTTCTATATGCATCAGCGCCTGATAGAACAATTCAAATTGATTAGCGGATAAAGCTGTTGGCAGGTTGCTGCTGAGAAAAAGCACTTTGTCCGCATCGCCTTCCATCAATTTCTTATAAAATCTATATCTGTTTGGTCCTTGCTGTTTTGATGCGTTTTTAGCTAAATCTGCTTTCCTGAGCAAATCTTCTGCGGTTTCGCCGTGATATGGGTAAATACTAACTCCGATGTTTGTTGACAAATAAAGTTTATAGCCGCTTATTTCTACATATTCGCTGGTGTTATTGATAATGGTTTCGCAGTATGCTTCGAGGATGCTGCCAACAGAGTTTTCGTCCTCGCTATCAGCCGGCAGCGTCAGAAGAACAACGAAATCGCCACCGCTCAACCGCCCGACCAACACATTCAAAGTGTTGTCTTTGGATGTAGCGGCTGATTTTATAAGCGTCCCCATTTCCTTGAGTATGATGTCCCCGGTGACTATACCGAGCGAGTTGTTGATGTTCTTCAGTCCGTTGACCCTGATTATCAGGATTGCGAACTTCGTTCCATAGAGCTCGGCGGTCTGCAGAGAATATACTATAGACTCATAGATATATGAGCGGTTTGGCAGGTCCGTCAGATAATCGTTCATGAGAAAATGTGAGAATCTCGCGTCGTTTAGCTCGTTTTGACATGTAAGAGAAGCCAGTTTCAGCGCCTTTGAAAGAAACGTAACACGCGGGCTGCCGACTTTGTGCGGCTCCGTACTTTCGTCATAAAAAACTACCGCGAATCCGCAACCGGTGGAGGCAGAACCAACTGGAACGACAAGCGCTGAGAATTTGAGTCCGCTGTGCTCGCCGCCAGCTGCTTGTATATCATCACATGTCAGTACCCACGGCGTGTCTCTGGGCATGCTTTCAATTATTTTAGCTACCGCTGACAAAACCGGCTGAAATTCATCAGCGGTGTAAGCAGATGACTCAAAAAAGGAAGTGTATAACTTGCTGTCCGCTTCAAAACCTTCATGCCGGAGAATTGCAAAGCCTGCTGAGCTGTCGGAAAGCTCCAAAACAGATGAAAACAAACGTGAAATACAGGGAAACAGTTCATCAAACCCGCCTGACAGCCCTGAGATTGTGTCGACGAAATCGGAAATTGCGCTGCTGTACAAGCCATAGAGATTCGCTTCCTTGTTTTCTGAACCGTTCTTTTTCGTTTCCATGTTCATCTTCCTCCGGCGCCGCCTTCGATAGCCTCAAGCTCTCTCTTTGCCCGCAATCTGTTGCCTTCGTTTGTAGTGTTTTTCAGTACGCTGTCCAGTTTTTGCCGCGCTGAGTCATATTGTCCTTCCTGTCTGCTTAAAATTCCGTCAAACAGTATCGAATCATAAATCAAATGCGGCTGCTTATGCTTGGCTGACAGTTCCCGGATATCAACATCCAGCTTCCTGTGGAGTTCCCTCGCAGCTGCAGTATCACCTCGTCTGGTTGCTATATCAGTCTGCACAAGCAATACCATTGCGCGATCCATTTGCTTCAGTTTATTCATTTTTGACGTAAACCGTTCAAGCTTCCGCTCTGCGCTGGCGAATTCGCCTAATGCACTGAGGGCCAGAGCCTCATATATATAGCAATCGTTAGCAATTTTAATGCCGGCACCCTCAGCGCCTAGGTCGTCCACCCTTGACTTCGCCCGCACGGACAATGCCAAGGCCCTTTCCAAATGATTGAGGGCAGATTTATACTTTTCAACATCCATATAAGACGACGCTAACGCGTACAGTATCTTCATTTTTGACTTTATCATGCGTTTTGGCACGTCATCGTCATTTTGATCGAGAACTTTTGCTTTCAGCAATTCTTCTTGAGCGTGAATTTTTTTGCGAATATCAGCGATAGCCATGGTTTTTTTTAGCTTCAGTACGTACCAGTTGTTAATAAGGTACTTAATAATCGCCGGGAGCAAAAACAAGATAGACATCAGCACAATCACTGGTATTATCGGGTCAAACCGATTTACAAATGCCCAAAAAGCATCTTCCAGATTGTTTGTACTTAAGTAATACATAAGGGGTAACGCCACTGCAACAAGCAACGCAACCCCTACTACCCAGTAGAATTCTACAAAAAAATTGAGCAGCCTCCGTTTCGCTTTAATGTCAGCGCGGGAGGTGATTTCTTCCTCTTCACGAAACGATGGCGCGGTATGGTCAGCGGTTGTTCCCGACGGCGCGGGGGGAGGCAACGGTTCCCGGCGGTGCGGGGGGGCAACGGGTCCCGACGGCGCGGAGTGCGCAACGGTTTTCGGCGGCGCGGAGTGAGCAACGGTTCGCGACGGTGCTGGATGAGCAACGGGTCCCGGCGGCGCGGAGTGAGCAACGGTTCGCGACGGCGCGGGGGGTGGGGCGCTCCATTCTCCGCCGGTTTGCGCATTTTTCGCCATAGCCAGTTCAGCTTGCGCACATTGGATTATTCTAATACCCCGGTTATCAAGATATGACAGCCGGGATAAGAGCGGCTCAAGTTTCTGTTCGGCGCTGATGGTTTCCCCTTGGCGGCTGAGCAATATGGAAGTCATCGCAGCGCACTCTTCGCGTATGTCAATATTGGGAGAATTTACATCCGCTGATTTCATGCGGACGGTCATCGAAGCTATCCTTTCTAAATTATTGAGGGCAACCCCGTATTCTCCTTGGTTTGCTATGTAAGCCACCCTGTCTTTCACCAGCCGGGCTTTGGGCTCTATAAGCCTCTTCGATATCAGGGAATCGCTTACATTGACAGTAATGGACTTTAGCAGTTTTTCTGTTTCTATGATCCGTTCTTCCGCGTCTTTAATCATCAATGCGGTCTTTGCTTTTTGAATATATCTCTTTTCAATTATCGTGAGAATTATAAATAACGGTACTCCTACAACCACCGAGAAAAGCAGCGCGACACGATCAGTACCCCAATCTTCAAAAAATGCCAATCTTCTCACTGTTAAAACTGCGGGCAAAACTGCGGCCAATGCGATAAGAACAGCGATGTTCCAAGGGTTTATAAACTTTTTCATTAATTATTTCCTTAGAGACTATGTATCTTCCGTTCGGTCAGTATTTTCCGAAGTCCCCATTATTTCCCGTGGGTGTGTAGCTTGTCCTCTCAGGCGGGGCAAAGCGTTTCTGAGCAGCCTTTCCACCATCCGACAATCCGCCATACAGCACTCCGCTGTTTTTCAGCTTAAACTGAGCGATTAGGTCTTGCAGCATAGTTGACTGCGAGCTCATTTCTTGCGAGGCGGCGGCGCTTTGCTCCGCTGTCGCGCTGTTTTGCTGCACGACTTGAGCGACTTGGTCTATGCCGATATTTATCTGATCTATACCCGTCGTTTGTTCTTCGGAAGATTTTGCTATCTCTATGACAAGGCGGTTGCTTTCATTGATGCCGGATACGATTTCGGAAAGGCTCTCTGCTGTTTCGCCTGCAATACGCACTCCTAAGTTTGCCTTTTCTATAGAATTTTCAATCAGGCTGCCTGTATCTTTCGCCGCTTCCGCGCTCTTTGCGGCGAGGTTGCGCACCTCTTCTGCCACGACCGCAAAACCTTTTCCGTGCTGACCTGCCCGCGCCGCTTCCACCGCAGCGTTGAGGGCAAGAATGTTCGTTTGGAACGCGATATCGTCAATCGATTTGATGACCTTGCTGATAGAGCCGCTTGCTTCATTGATTTCATTGACAGCAATAATCATCTCGTCCATTTGTGTGCTGCCTTTTTCCGCGCTTTGCTTAATTGTCTCGGCAAGCTTCGCGGCTTCTTCTGCCAAAACCGCGTTTTCTTTTGTGCTGTTTGCTACTTCGGATATTGAACTTGCAAGCTGTTGCACGGAAGCCGCCTGCTGGGTCGAGCCTTGCGCGAGGGACTGGGCACCGTCCGCAACTTGCTTGGAGCCTGTGGACACCTGACTGGCAGATGCATTTATTTCCGAGAAAGTGTTATTGAGATTGTCGGACACTTTTTTGAGCGACAGACCTAATACATCCAAGTCGGAAAGCACCCTGACACTCTGCGAAATATCGCCATTTGCCAGCACATCCAAATCTTCGCTGACCTCCGTTATGTGTTTTATGTATCCGGCATATGCTTTTATTGTCTGCCCTATCTCGTCCCTGATCTGCGAGTACTTGTTAATAGTTTCGGTTTCATGTTGGTTAAGCTTGATATCACCCACGCTGCCGGCTTTGTCCATTATCGAGGCAAGCTGGATGAGCGGTTTGCTGATAAGACTAGAAATGTAAAACGCCAGTATAACGGCGATAGCGACGGCCAAAACTAATACGACGATGATAACGATTAGCATCCTCTCCGCTGCTTGATCATTCCTGATGGAGTTCTCCCCTGCCGCATCGACTTTCATATTGAGCAGCGTTTCAAAGCCGTCGGCAATTTTGTTGTAAATATCTGTGACGGCAGCGATGTCTGCGCGTATGCCGTCTGTGTTCCCTTCCTTTGCGAGCCTTGAGACCTCGTCCAAATGGGGCGCATATCCGGTATTTAGTAAGCCTCTGGTTTCTTCAAACAGTGCCATTGCTTCCGGCACAATGATCGTCTCGACATAGAGGTTAAGATGCCCGGTAATGCTAATCTTGAGCGCCGCTACTTCCCTGTCGATTTCCTCCACCCTTGACATGTCATTGTAAACCGAAGCTATGTAATACTCGCGCACGGTGACCCTTAGTTTCTGGAACTCCTCGAGTATTTTCGCAATATACGGCATGGGCACAGTCTGCATATCATACATCTCTGTCGACGCATTGTTGATTTGCTGCATACCGACAATGCCAACAACTCCGACTACCGCAGTTAAAACGGCCACCAGCAAAAAGCTGATTATCAGTTTCATCGATACTTTAAGGTTCTTCATACAAAGGACTCCTTTACAAAATATTCACGGGTGTATTTTATCACAATAAAATCAAGAAAACAATCATAAATTTTATTCAAGTTATTGAAATTTATGTAGATTTTATATGAATTCTGATAACACGAATGTATTTATTATGTGAATAAACTTGAAAGTAAGTGGAATTATTTTACATACCATGATAAAATGCTTGCAATTCTGCACATTTAAGAAAGGAAGAATAGTATGAGTAACATTCTGGCAAACGATTTAAGGGCGCAATACGCCAAGGCATTCGCTACCGTCAGGGGAATTTTGGATACATTTCCTGACGACAAGTGGATGGAGCCCCATGGAGATGTCTACTACATCCCCAGCCGCATCGCTTACCATTTGACCGAGTTCATTGATGGCGTGGTCGGCGGCGGCTACAAAGACCCCGAGTTCCGCAACAACCTCCCATTCGGCCCGTGGCATACCGGCACCCCCGAGACTTTGCCGAGCAGACCCGCGCTTATCACCTATTTTGAGGAAGTGATTGGCAGGGCAAATAAGGAGCTTGAGGCAGTCGATGATGCATTTCTGGCCTCTGCTATGCCGGAAGAGTTGGCCCGGATGGGCGCAGCCAGAATAAGCGCGCACATCCTTGCAATGAGAGAAATATCCGCCCACACAGGCGAACTCAACAAGATGCTGATAGAAAACGGAAAAGACGACGTCTGGGTGTCGCGGTAGAGCAGGCGAGGGAGCAAGTAACAGGTAACAGGGGTCAGGGATCAGGGGTCAGGGGTTGGACTGACTTCACAATTTGCCTCACACCATCCTACCCCAAATAATTAGTACCCCACGTCATTGCGGGCTTGAGCCGCAATCCCCTGCGGATTTCGGGGGATTGCGGCTCACTGAATCAAGTTCAGTGCAGGCTCAGGCCGCAATGACGAAAATTGTGACTTTTTTTGTTCGAATTTTGGAACTTAGTTCCTACTATCCTCTCTCCTCTCCTCTTTCCTCTTCGCTCTATTCCTCAAATATTGATATATCGTAGTACCCGCTGTCGATTAGTATGTTTTTGTAGTTATCCTTTGTTACCAAGACCGGGTTGCACACGTAGGTTGGCACGGTTTTCACATTGTTGTGGTACGTTGCCAAATCGTTGGTTTCGGGCCACTCGCCGAGCAGGATGTCATCAATCATGCGGAAAGTGTGGTCTGCCAGTGTCCTCGTGTCTTTAAACACAGACATGACTTGCTCATCGCTTAACATGGCTTTTACATTCTCTATGTCGCTATCCTGCCCGGTCAGCAGCGGAAAAGGTTTGCCCCCGCTGCCAAAACCGAAATCCCTGAGCGCTTCTATTATCCCCATAGCAAGCCCGTCATTGGGTGAAAGAATCGCATGCACAGGTGTGCCGTCGCTGTAAAAATCACGCAGCAGGTCAGCCATCCGCTCTTTCGCGACGTCTCGCAGCCAGCCCTGTATCGATGTGTCGCTTATTTCGACTTGTCCGCTTTTGACAACCAGCTTGCCGCTTTTTATATACTGTTTCAAAACACTCATGGCGCCATCGTAGAAAAAAACTGCGTTGTTGTCTGTCAGCGCACCCGCAAATACCTCAATGAAAAACGGACCGTCGCAGTTTTTTAGATCAAGCGCTTCCTCCAAGTAAGCCCCCTGCAACCTGCCAACCTCATAGTTGTCAAAGGTTACGTAATAATCCACATTCAATGTGTCCATTATCAGGCGGTCATATGCGATGACCTTTATATAATTTTCTGCTGCTTTTTGGAGCACATCGGCCAGTCTCGTTCCATCATGGGCAGCAATAACCAGAACGTCGCATCCGCCGTCGATCATCGCTTCGATTTGGTGAATCTGTCTTTCGACATCTCCTTCCGCATTTTTGATTTCAACCGAATAGCCTTTTGCTTGCAACTGCCGCATGAGGCTGTCGCTGTCCTGCGTCCAGCGCGGTTCATTCTTGGAAGGCATAAAAATACCGACCTTTTGCGGCCTACTCCCGTTGCCGCATGCCACAGCAAGCAAAACAAGCACAGCGGCGCATAACATCGAAATAACCCTAATCCCTTTTTTCATGATAAAATGCATCCCTTTCGTGATAGTTTCAAGAACTGTAATTGCTCAGGAGGTATCCGTGAGAGTGGCTATTTGAAGCTTTCCTAGCCAATAATGGGTTATGTGGGCAGTGGCTACCGCCTCCTGCCATAGACAATCGCTTCAAAAAGCCACTCTCACGGGTACCTCCTGAGCAGTTACCAAGAACGCTCCTTCACCTGACTCCTGAGCACCGGTATCTAATCCCTGCTCACTGAACCCTGCCCTCTGACTCCTGATCTCTCGACCACAGCCGCGCCCGCAGCTGCACCATTTTTTTACTTTCTTCATGCACATAATAAAATCTATCGGTTTTGCAATATGATCATTCATGCCTGCAGCACGGGCATCTTCTATGTCTTCCTTTAGCGCGTTGGCCGTCATGGCTATGATCGGGATGTCGTTGTCCGCGCGTCCGCATGCGCGAATGGCTCCGGTGGCCGTGTATCCGTCCATTTTCGGCATTTGAATATCCATCAATACGCAATCAAAATACTCTTCAGGCGATTTTTTGAACTTCTTTAAAGCCTCTTCCCCATCGCATGCCTCCTCAATTTCTACGCCGGTATCAGAAAATATTTCCGATACGATCATTCTATTTATGTCAATGTCGTCCACCAGCAAAATCCGTTTCCCCTCCAAAGAAATCTCAAAATCACCGGCAATGTCCCCGTTTTCCCCGTCTTGTGCCAACTTCGCAATGTTAAATGGAATATTGAATGAAAAGCGGCTGCCTTCCCCAAGTTTGCTCTCAACTGTTATATCCCCTCCCATGTGCGTAACAAGGTTTTTACTGATCGACAGCCCCAGCCCGGAACCGGTATACCTCCTGCTCAGGAATGAATCTTCCTGCTCAAATGGTGTGAACACTTTATTTAAGAAATCCTTGGACATGCCTATCCCCGTGTCGGCAACAGTGAATTGAACCACGCAGCTACCTTCGTCCCGCTCGGTTACCGCAATATCAAGGGCGACATGCCCCCTTGCGGTGAACTTGATGGCATTTGACAGCAGGTTTAATAGAATTTGCTTAATACGAAACTCATCGCCGACCAGCACAGCCGGAAGATGCGGGTCGATGGAGCTTTTGAGCGCGATGCCGTTTTCCTGCGCTCTGAGCGTGAGAAGCTCAATACATTCTTCCGCTGTTTTTTTCAGGATCATTGGCTCCTGCTTGATTTCGGTTTTACCTGATTCCATCCGGGACATATCCAGCACATCGTTGATTAGGTCGGCCAAATGACTTGAGGATGCGACTATCTTTCCAAACCTTTCCGAGCTGTCCTCCAGCCGTTTGTCGCCCATCCCCAGCTTAGCCATGCCTAGGATCACATTGAGCGGGGTTCGGAACTCATGGCTGACGCGGGATAAAAACTCGCTTTTCGCTTTATTTGCGGAAAGTGCCCTGTCTTTCGCCGTCACTAATTCCGTCGAATCGGTCATCACGACGATCGCCCCGTTTGTATTGCCATCGCGGGTGACCCGCCTGCAAAGAAATGACAGGCAACGCTGCTCCCCTGATATGTCAAACCACCCGAGTGTGGAAATATCTTCATGCTCCAAATGTTCCGCCAGCTGCTCTTTCAAGCTGCCCCGAACAACGTCGTCTTCTGCTCCCAGAAGGGTTTTATATATTTCGCTATCATCGACTCCCGTGAATGTCTTTTTGAACTGCTTGTTTGTAAAGACGATGTCAAACTCGGAGTTGAGTATCGCGACCGGGCCGGGAATGCTATCCAAGTAGCTGACTATAACCCCCAAGGTATCGTTGATTTTGTTTGCCAGTTGCGCAAAAAAGCCTGCTACCGATGCCGGGTTGCTCCGCGTATCAAGCCGCCCGGACATGGCTGCCTCGAACAGCGCGTCGCTTTTGCCGAGCAACTCAAGCAAAACCCTGCTCATTGACGCATAGGACTGCCCAAGGATGCCCATCTCGTCTTTCCTGCCCATGATCCATGCAGGTATCTCTCCGTAAACATTCCCTGAGGCAATATCCCTTGATATGGCGGTCAGCTTCTTAATGGGTCTGACGACCAGTCTGCAAATCGTGAAGTACATGACGCACACCAGCACCAGCGAAACGAAAATTATAATTGTGACGCTATGAAGCACAAAGGAGTCGAGCTGATTTTCAAGCGACTGCATGTTGATATCCGTTCCAATGATAGCAATGACACTGCCGTTTTCATCTTTTATAGGGACAAGAGAATAATAGGACTTATCATGATGATCATGGTTGTTATTGCTCAAAACAATAACCGGCTCGCCTGTTATGAAAATCTGTTCGGCGTCAGTAAAAAACAATTTCGGGTTCGGCGTCCCGAAGTCCTCGCTGAATTCACCTGCCGGCTCGCCTTGGTACACTGCGTCAAAAATATGTATGTACATATCGGGCACACCTATATCAGCAAATATGTGCAAATTCGCAAGCCCCGCGCCTACGCGCAGCTCCAGCAAGCGTTTTTTTATAGTATGATACTTTTCATCCTGAAACTCCGACAGAGCCTGTGCGTACTCCTCCATTCGTTCTTTCGCGCTGTGGTATTCGCTTGGATACTCCTTGTCCGAGTGCGTTTTTTCAATGTCTAGGACATATTGCCTGTCGTTATAGTATTGCAAGCTTTCCGCCGCAAAATTGCTGCGCTCCTTCAGCCCGTCGATATAGGGCAGTATATCCTTGTAAGTGTACTGCGCTAAAAATATGCGCTCCGGTATTAGCAGCTTATCCTCATATCGTTTTTTGAAAACCGAATGGATCATAGCGCTGCTGAATATGGTAAGCAAAGCGGTCGCCGTGATGATACCAATCAAGTTAATGAGCAACAGCTTTGTGCTTATTCGGTTTTTCACCCTTTGAAGCAACATAATAAAGAACTCCCTGATCTCTATTCCCTGACTCCTCGCGGCCTATGGCCGCATAAGCATGCTACCATATATATAAGAACAATCATAGCCCCCCGTTTAAGTTGAAAAAACAGTCACAAATCAATTAAATGTGACTGTTTTTCATGGATATAACATGTTAGAACCAGTTATTCAATCGTGAATTATTAAACACGCTCAAAACAGTCACATTCCGCCATTTCTGTGATTGCTTTCATGAGAACTTCTCGTGACCATTTTGGCGTTCACAACGAAATAATTAGCAAATTTATGTAAAAAATATTGTAACTACTCACAACCTTGCGCTCGGACAGCAATATCTGTTCCCGCAATCGCTCACTGGCGCATCCATGCGCCAATTCGCGAGCACTCCACCGTCCTTGGTTGCGTTTTGCGTGAACATATACAGCTATCCTCGCGTTACAAGTCACAGAGAGTGTAAGCTTTTGGTGCGTCGCTAGGAAAAGGTGGTACTTATGCGCTCCTTTTCGCTCAAAGGCGCTTCCATGCGCCTATTCGCGCGCTCCGCATCCTTGCTCCGCTTCTCGGATCGCATAAATACCACCTTTT
>Ga0099364_10009173_pt1 | contig 13765 bp, 12 predicted proteins | sample TergutTh196P3_FD_73070 | JGI IMG/M metagenome (GOLD analysis project Ga0099364, IMG submission 73070) | Microcerotermes parvus P3 segment gut microbial communities from Pointe-Noire, Republic of the Congo - Th196 P3 | ecosystem: Host-associated > Arthropoda: Insects > Digestive system > Gut ...
TGGATCTACACCAAAAGTTTTTTTGGAAAAGTATACCCCGCTTGAGAAGATAGAGTGATTTATGATATAGCGTTTTAAATATTACTTTTTTTAATAAAGCCATTTTTATTCTTAAAGTGCTCATTTCTATCTTTCGAAACTATAATAAGGATAGAAATATGCATAAATTAATAATTTTATTACTCGCAATCTTTATTGGCTGTGCCAAAAATATAACTACAGATCCAAAACTTGAAGAGGACAAGCTTCATGCATTTTTTAGACGCGTAAAATTAGATCTAAATAATTATGGAAACATTGCAATACAAGAAGATTTTATTAAATTTTTAGGTCACTTTCAATATATGGATTCTGGAGGCAAAAGATATTATTTGCTCGAAAGAGAAAATATAACAAGAATGGTAGAATCTGTAACTCAACAAATATACTCTGATTACATTTTAATTAATAATAGGGGAAATGTAGTTTATAGCAGATCAAATAATTATATTTTTGCAAATAATATTGGTCAAAGAGTAAGTGACACCTTATTCTTAACTAATTTACTTAATAACAATTTTAGATACTATATTGCAGGTCCTTTAAGAATAGAAGGTTCTCCGTCTAAAAGGGTTATTCTTGTTTGCAAACGAATTTCAGGTGCAGAAACTTTTCCCGGTTTTGCAATACTTCAAATTGATCTCGATAAGATAAATTCACTTTTAGAAGAAAATGAATTTATCTTAAACACTAATGGTATGTGCCTATTTGCAAATAAAACTCAATATGTCGACAAAGCTTATAGATATTTTTCACATTTAGAGATAGATAATTTACAACCCTCAGAACACAATATAGTTCAAATAAATAAAAACCTTTCACTTATATATGGAATGTTTTCTATGGAAAACATTAATTGGGTTGTCGTAAAAGAAATAAGAAATTATGGAAATTCTATATAGTGTAAAAAGCAAAATCTAAGAATTCATTTATAATTGCGTGAACATCTCCAAATATTCCCGGCATTTTATAGTTTTCATCCATTAAGGCAGATATTTTTTTTGCAATTTTATCTATATTATCATTTGTAAAACTTTTGGCTCGAACTGTTCTCATTCCCAAAAGTAATCCCGGATAAATTTGCATGCATTCAATTTCATCAATTGCTATTAGTTTTCTTGCACCTCTTTGTTTACATAATTCAACTAATTCGGGCCAAATTAAAGATGAAATTATTATTTGTCCGGGTCGCATTTTATTTAATATCGAAATATCCTCATCTATATTTTTTAGTATGAGAATATCACTGTTGGCTACAATATTTTCAGGAACAGTTGTCATACCGCCCTTGTTTTCAAAGGTCATGAAATTTTCTTCATTTTCATCATAACCCAAAATTCTCGTAAAGCCCATTTGCTTCAAAATTGATGTTATTCTTATAGTAGAAACATCGAGTCCAAGTATTCCTATAGCCGAGAGAGATTTATTCATATTATAATTTTCAATTATTTTATGCAATAGAGCCATTAGATATATAGGTAATTCATCGTAATCTTTGATAAGCATTGGAAGTTTGCACGATGATTTTATTTTTTCAAAAAGCAAATCGTTCGCACCATCAATATAAATTATTCTAAAAACAGAAAAACTATTCTCAATAGAATTAAGAAAACTAATTATCTCTTCGGTTTGACTAAACTTAATAGAAATAGGGTATGCATTTAATGCAGTAAAATTTGAAACAATTACAGCATCTCTTTCACATAAAGAATAATATTTAGAAGATTTTATATCTATATCTTCAGAATATGTGCTTATAGCAGAAATAATTGCTACAGCATTAGAAGCTCCGCTTAAAAAGCTTTCACCTGATTTTATTTTAGATAAAAGAAGTTCTGTAGCACCAAGTAATCTTATTTCTAAATCGATCACATTTTCAAATGGAATTTTGGGTGTTACTTTTATTAGCCCGCTTGAAATATTTTCATTTAATTTATTTTCAAATTCAATTATGTCGTGTCCATATTCTTTCTTAATTTCTTCTACACATTTTATAAATGATGATTTCCCACCATAAATAAGCTCAATATCATAAACAATCGAATCATCTTTTATTTCAAAACAGTCCATATGTCTAATATTTATTTCGTACTTATCGAATAGTTTTACGAAATCATGTAAACTGTTATCAGATTTATTTACGGTTATTCTAATGTCGGCAATGAATTTCATAATTTTTTCATTAACTTTTTTAAATATTTTTCTCCTGTTTTTGCAGCATATTCGCTAATATGTTTGGGAATATCCGCAAAACTATCAGCATTTTCAAACAATAATGATTCGCTTTCATCAAACGATGCACTTACTGTATTAAAAAAATGCTTAACCGTAATAAAAGTTCCTGTAAATACACTTTTGTAATTAGAGCCGGCGACACAGCATAAGACCCCTATCTTTGGAGAAATGGTGATTCCTTCTCTTTGCTTTTTCATCCATAGCATTTGTGTTCTATCTATCAACATCTTTAACTGTGCCGGCACTCCTGAAAAATAAACAGGGCTTGCAATAAGTACCAAATCCGAATCAATAATCAATTCTATTATGTGCTGCATATCATCTTGTATTGAACATTTATACTCGCATCTGCATATCCCACAATCTATACAAGCAGATACATTTGATTTGGCAACATATATTTTATTTATATTTATTTCCGATAATGTTTGAAACGCAGACAAAAAATCACCTGCTATGCTTGCAGAAAAACTGTTCTCTCGAGGGCTCGAAAATATAGCTGTTATATTTAGTTTAGATGTCATCTATTTAATTAGCAGTTATAAATTATTCCTCTTCTTTTTTTGCTTTATTAGCCGATAAAATTTCAGAGAGATAATTACCTGCTTCTTCAACATCCATATCTTTTACTAAAGCTATTTCGTGCATAATCATTTGATATGCATTTTCATAAAGTTTTCTTTCCATTATTGAAAGTTCTTTTACACAGCCTCTTTTATATAAGTCTCGAACAACTTCGGCTACTACAAAAATAGATCCGCTTTTTACTTTATCTATATTTTGCTGATATCTCAATTTCCAGTCATCTTCTTGAATAATATCATCTCTTTGCAAAATCTCGGTTATTTTTTTGAGATCTCTTTTGCTTATAATACCTCTAATACCTACACCTTCAACATTATCCACAGGGAACATTACTTTCATTCCACTGCTTGTTATCGAAACTATATAGTATTCGGTTCTTTTGTTTAAAATAGTTTTTTTCTCAATTGCCGAAATAACACCTACTCCATGCATGGGGTAAACTATTTTATCGCCAATATTAAAAACTGTAGGGGCTTTAGATTTTTTTGCCATTAAATTCACCATATTATATATTAGTATTTAATATCAAGTAAAATATACACATCAATTATCTCGATGTTAATCCTTCTCTTTCAAGATACATATCTAAAATTGATCTCGCTCTAAAATGTTGACCATCACAAACTTGTCTGGCTGCTCCACTTCCGGGCAATCCAATATCAGAGCTAAATTCTCTACACATAGGACCGGGAATTAAACCGGTATACCTGCAAACACTGCTGTGACTTATACCCGGAGGTCTTGCAGGAAAAACAGGATTGGGCATTCCATTATATACTTCTCGCATATAATTTGCCCATATAGGAGCCGCTAATCCCGAACCTGATTGGTGTCTGCCTAAAGACATAAAAGGTCTATCATATCCCACCCATACAACTGCTGCTATATCAGATGTGTAACCGCAAAACCAAGCATCTGTCCAATTAGATGTTGTGCCTGTTTTGCCGGCAGATTTTTTCAGAAAATTAGCATCTCTAAGAGCACCGGCAGCCGTTCCTCTCGAAGCAACATCTTGCATCATGGAAGTCATAATATATGCAACCTGAGGCGATATTACCTGAATTGATCCATTCAATTCTTTAATTGCTATTGCTCTCCCAACTTCTTCTTCGGTATTTGAAATAACGTTGCCATCTTGATCAGTTACAAATCTTACAGCAAATGGTATTACGTCTCTCCCTCTATTTGCATATATTGCATATCCTGTTGCCATTTCAAGCGGAGTTAGCTCTGAAGCTCCCAAAGAAAGTGCAGGAGTTGGAGTAAACCTTTGAGGATGAACTTTGAGCATTCTTGATGAATGGTCTATAATTTTATCGGCACCTATTAAATCGAATATGCGAACCGATATAATATTTATCGAAGCAGCCAAAGCTCTCCTCATGCCAACCATACCAACAAAATCACCATCATAATTACTGGGTACCCATGTAGAACCTAAAGCATCCATATCCATAATGGGTGCATCGGGCAATACCGTAGCCACATTTATTCCCTTCGATTCTATACCTGCTCCATAAACAAAAGGTTTAAATGCCGATCCGGGCTGTCTTCTGGCTTGTACCGCTCTATTAAATTGATTGGACACACTATATTCTGAACCGCCTACCATTGAAGTTATATAACCTGTACTTGGCTCAATGGCAATCATTGCCCCCTCTACATTTAGAGCAGTAGATATTCCCGAAACAGATGTTCTAAAAGTTTCTACTACCTCAGCTACTTGAGGAGAATCAACTAACAGAGCAAGTATATCTAATGAATCAAGATGGTTATCCACCATATTTCTCTTAAAAATAGTATCTATATCCCTTCTTATGGAAACCCCCGGCAAATTAAAAATCATTCTTAATTGTTCATACACAGAAAAAAGACTTCTATCTAATCCAGAGGTGTACATTGTATTAAGTCTTGCCGAAATTGCATTTTGCCTTGTAACTCCTTCTACAAGATACTGTTCGGCAACTTTTTGACGTTTAAGATCAAGAGTAGTATAAACATTTAATCCTTCATTGTATACCATATCTCTTCCAAATTGAGCTGTAAGTATTTGCCGCACATAATCGGTAAAGTGAGGAGCTTTATCTACAATAACCGTAGCCGCAGTTTTTGTGGGATACTCGGTTTTTAATGATTCAAAAAACTTAGGCCAAAATTCAATAAAAATTCTTTGGGATTTTTCTTCATCTAAAAAGCCCGCCCTAACCATTCTATTTAAAGTATCTCGATTTTTTTGGCTCGACTCCCGAGGAAAACGTAAAGGTGAAAATCCATTAGGTCTCGACGGCAAAGATGCAAGTATTGAACTTTCTATGACCGTTAAATGTTTTGAGTTTTTATTGAAAAAAAACTGTGATGCCGATTCAATGCCATGGCATCCATGCCCAAGATATATTTGATTAATATACATCTCAAAAATTTGCTCTTTTGTAAACATTTTTTCAATTTGAAGGGTAAGAATCATTTCCAAAATTTTACGCGATAGTCTTCTTTCTCCTGTCGTAAAAAGTCTTTTTGCAAGCTGCTGGGTTATAGTTGAACCGCCTTGAGTTACGGTAAGGTTTCTGTCTTTTATACTGGCTATTATATTTTTCCCCATAGCTCTTACAATAGATAAAGGAGCTAATCCAAAGTGGTTGAAAAAATTCTTATCTTCTGCTGCCAAAAACGAGTTAATTAAGGACTGGGGCAAATCTTGGTATGCTACCAAATCTCTTTTTTCAAGAAAAAGTTCTGATATTAATTCCCCATTGATATCATACAATCTGGTAGGTACACTGGGTTGAAATTTTCTTAAATTATCTATTCCGGCAAAATTTTTTACTTGAACATTGACATAACCGAATATAATCCCCCCACCAATGGAAATTAAGAATACTGCAATTAACATCCAATGTTCAAAAGACATTTGTCTAATTTTTTTGATATAATTTTTCAACTTTCGCATCGAGGTTTCTCAAACAAGTAGTATTTAATATGAATGAACAAAATACAACTCATTATTTATTAATCAACAATTATTTTTCTATATATTTATACACATAAATTAAATTATCTATTTCTTGGCCTTTCAGACAATACAATATTAAATTCCATTTTTGCCCCAGAACGCCATACTGAAATTGCTATTTCTTGACCTACTTGGGAGTTATTTATAATACTTTGAAGTTCTCTATGACTTCTAAGCGGCACACCATTTACTTCTAAAATAACATCACCTACTCTCAAACCACCCTGTACAGCCGGACCATTTGGCATTAACTCATTTATAAGATATCCACCCGGTGTTTCTAAACCCAACTCTATAGCACTTCTTTCTGTAAGCCCAATTATGCTTAATCCCAAAAATCCCCTTCTAACTTCACCGTATTTTTGCAAATCTCCCAGCACTATTCGTGCTAAATTTACAGGGATTGCAAAACCTATACCCATATGTCCGCCGCTGCTTGAATATATCATTCTGTTTATTCCTATAACCTCTCCATAAATATTTATAAGAGGTCCACCTGAATTACCCGGATTTATTGAAGCATCGGTTTGAAAATGAGATGTTCCCAATGCATCTATATCGCTTCGACCTGTAGCACTTATAACGCCTACGGTAAATGTTCTATCAAGACCAAAGGGGTTTCCTATTGCAACAGCCCAATCCCCAACATTAACTTTATCTGAATCTCCAAAGTAAACGGGTTTTAAACCCTCTACATCTATTTTGAGCAAAGCTAAATCAGTAATTTGATCAACACCTACGATTTGAGCTTGATATTCGGTATCTTCAATTTTAACAAAGATTCTATTTACTCCATGAACTACATGAAAATTGGTGCAAATGTATCCGTCACTTGTTAAGACAAATCCTGTTCCTAAACCTGATCTTCTTCTAAGCCCTGAATGGCCATAGTATTCTCTTAACCAAGGGTCATTAAAAAAAGGATTTTGAACTCTCACTATTTGTTCGGTCGTAATAAATACCACGCTCGCACTATATAATTCGTGTATTTGCCCAAAAACACCTTGAAGCTCGACAAGATGCGATGCTTTAATTTTTCTCTTTAAAGGGGATTCTTGATTATTTCCAAACATATCTGTACGAACAGACGTTTTCTGGCACGAAAGCGAAGAAAATATCAAGAGTATAACCAATAATAAAAAGTGAATTTTAATATTTTTAAAAATATTCATTATCTTATGATTACCATTTAAAAGGTATCTCTTTTGAATCTCGTTTTTCTTTCATTTTGCTCTATAATCATTTGTTCAAACTGAACTTTGTCATTAATAGAGCCATCATCATTTAGCATACGAATCTCAATTGTATTCGATTTATCCGACGAACAATCAATTATATTTAATTTACATGGAATAGCTTTCCATACTTCAACATTTTCAGGTCCACAGCCCATTGAAATAAGGCATATTATCAACGCAATGAAAAAAAATAATGTTTTTTGATAATTTGACATTGCCTTAACTATTTTAGTTTCTGTTTAAGGACATCCTCAGGTTGCACGCCCATCATTCTTTCAACTTCTTTTCCTTCCTTAAATATGATTAATGTAGGAATTGAAGAAATGTCGTATTTTTGTGCAATTGAAGGCATTTCATCGACATTCACTTTTGCTATTTTAGCCGATATTTCACCGTTTTCGTCAACTCTTTCAAGAATAGGGGCCTGCATTCTGCAAGGACCACACCATGGTGCCCAAAAATCAACTAAAATAGTCCCATTATAATTAAGTACTTCTTCTTCAAAATTAGATTCTTTTATTTCCAATAAACTCATAATCATCTCCAATCTACATTAAAATATCATGTATTATAACTTAGTCAAGAATTATTTTTAAATCTCCCTTATTAATATATAAATTTATAAATAAAGAAGATTTAATTTATTTATATTGACAAAAAACACACTAATATTTTGTCTTAATAGACAATTATATAAATAAGGAGACTTAATAATGAAGAAAATGAAAAAAGATACTAAATGGCTCGAATTTAAGGCAGAAACGGCAAAACTCAGAAGCAGTTTAATGATATTATTTGGGGGACCAATAATAATAATATTTACCATATTGATGTTATCACCATTGGGTGAAGGTCTTATGCCGATATTTGGTGCTATAATGCTGTTTTTGTTCAGCTTAATTATGATATTTACTCATAAAATATCAAGTTTAATCACATATATGCTAAGAAATACAAAAATTAGTCCAAATATGGTAACTATTGCATCGTTTATTGTTTTTCTTATAGGAATGCCATTCTTTTTATATAAATATAATGATCATAATTTTTGGTATTTAATAACCGCATCTGCAATAGTTTTAATTTCTTATATACTATATTGTGCAGGCAAAGAGCTTACTCTTTATAAGAAAATAGCCAATCCGCTATGGGAATGGCTTAATTCTATATTTGATAGACTTAAAGAAGCTATTCTTTTCTCAATTATTACTCTGTACGCATTTTTAAAATATGTTGTAACCTTTCCGGAGACAGCTGCCATGCAAATAATGGCAGGTTTTGTTGCTTTCATCAATGTTTCTATTGTTAGATACATAAATAGTGCAAAAAACAGTCTAAATATTGAGAAACCCGATTATTTTATAAAAATAGGCAAAAAATATACATTATCTTATACCGAACTAATAATTGCCGGAATAGCAGTTGCAGCACTTTTTGATAGATTTGAATTTATTTTAATGTTTTTTATGTTAATAGGACCGGTATTCTGGATAACTCAAATTATAATGCTTATACTTAAACATAGACGAAACTCATAAAAAACAATAGCTCAAATAAAATAAATAATTGACACATAGTAGCTAAAAAATATTTCCTACAAAAAGAGGTCTATAATAATGGTTATTGATTATACAAAATCTGAATACATTAAATATCTTGAATCGAACAATAAATTCGATGCAATAAAAGAGCTGGCTAAAGTTTTTAACAATTCCAGTATATGTAAAGATACTAAGGTTTTAATTTCTGCTTTGCATGAAAGAGAAGAAATAATGAGTACCGGAATAGGTTTGGGAATAGCAATACCCCATGCCAAACTCGATTGCATAAATGAAATGGCTTTTGCAATAGGTATTTCAAAAAAAGGAATCGAGTTCGATTCACTTGATGGAAACCCGGTACATCTAATTATACTTGTTGCTGCAGGAGAAAGTCAACATAAAGATTATTTACGTTTGCTTTCTAATATAATGAGAATACTAAAAAACGAAAAAGCAAAAGATAAAATAATTAATGCATCTACGCCTGAAGAAATAATGGATATAATAAGACGTGAAGCAAGAAAACTTACTTAACACCAAAAATTTCCTACGTCTTAATTAAAAGGATTATCCAATGAACACAGAAGAAAAAGAATATTGTTTTACTGAAATAGAAACTCAATGGCAAAAATATTGGGATGATAATCAAGTAAATTTAAGCAAACCTGATCCAAATAAGGAAAAATACTATGTGCTGGAAATGTTTCCATATCCATCAGGAAACCTTCACATGGGTCATGTAAGAAATTACACAATAGGCGACATTATCGCTCGCTTTATGCGAATGAAAGGAAAAAATGTATTTCATCCTATAGGATGGGACGCATTTGGGCTTCCTGCCGAAAATGCAGCAATTCAGAACAATATTCCCCCTGCAAAGTGGACGGCTTCAAATATAGAGAAAATGAAAACCCAGCTTAAAAGATTGGGAGTATCTTATGATTGGACGAGAGAATTAGCTACATATCAGCCCGAATACTATCGCTGGAATCAGTGGATTTTTTTGAAGATGCTCGAAAAGGGATTAGTTTACAAAAAACAGTCTTCAGTAAACTGGTGCAATTCATGTCAAACTGTATTGGCAAATGAACAATCAGAAAACGGATTCTGTTGGAGATGTGAAACTTTAGTAGAGCAGAAAAATCTCGACCAATGGTTTTTTAAGATTACTGCGTATGCCGATGAACTTTTAAAAGGACATGAAGAGCTTCAAACAAATTGGCCCGAACAAGTTATAACTATGCAAAAAAACTGGATAGGACGATCAACCGGTTTAGAAATAGATTTTAAACTTGAAGACGGAACACCCTTTCCGGTTTACACAACAAGACCCGATACCGTTTATGGAGTTACCTTTATGGCAATAGCTCCCGAACATCCACTGCTTGAAAAAATTGAAAATTTAGAGCTTAAAAAATTTATCGAAAAAGTAAAAAAGCAATCTTCTCTTGAACGCACCTCAGAAGATAAGGCAAAAGAAGGATTTGATACCGGTCTCAAAGTAGTAAACCCATTCACAGGAGAAGCGGTACCTCTATATGCAGGAAATTTTGTACTTATGGAATATGGAACAGGTGCAATCATGAGTGTGCCTGCACATGATTCGCGTGACTTTGCTTTTGCAAAAAAGTACAATATCCCCATTAAAATTGTAATAGACGATCCAAACAATCCTCTTGATGTAAATACCATGACCGATGCGTATGTTGAGGATGGCATAAATGTAAACTCTGCCGAATTTAGCGGAATTTCAAATACAGAGGCAAAAGAAAAAATTTCTGATTATGCCGAAAAACAAAAATTTGGAAAAAGACGAGTAAACTATCGCCTAAGAGATTGGGGCATTTCACGTCAACGCTACTGGGGATGCCCTATTCCTATTATATATTGTGAACATTGCGGAGTGTTGCCTGTTCCTGAAAAAGATCTTCCGGTTGTGCTTCCTGTTGATGTAGATTTTAAAGAGGGTTCTCTTTTTTCTTTGGGTAAACTTGACTCGTTTTTAAAAGTCAAATGCCCTAAATGCGGGGTAGATGCAAAACGTGAAACCGATACTATGGATACCTTTGTTGATTCGTCATGGTATTATGCAAGGTATACATCAAACAGCAATACCGAAATCTTTGAAAAGAAAGAGGCTTCGTATTGGATGCCTGTAGATCAATACATTGGTGGAGTAGAACACGCCGTCTTGCATTTATTGTATGCCCGCTTTTTCTCGATGGTACTTCACGATTTGGGATTGTTAAATCAAAAAGAGCCTTTTGAAAAACTGCTCACTCAGGGAATGGTTATTAAAGACGGATGGAAAATGAGCAAGAGCAAGGGCAATGTTGTAGACCCCGACGAAATCATTTCAAAATACGGTGCCGATACAGCAAGACTATTTATATTGTTTGCGTCACCTCCTCAAAAAGATTTAGATTGGTCAGACAAGGGAGTAGAGGGTGCTTTTAGGTTTATAAATAGGGTATGGCGATTTATAAATAAACATGCTAATTATGCGGATTATAAAACCCCATTGAGCGATAACTTAAACAATACTTTAAAATCCATACGAATAGAACTTCACAGAACTTTAAAAATAGTTACAAGCGATATAGAAGACAAAATGCAATACAATACCGCCATAGCCAGAATGATGGAGTTTACCAATTCTCTTTATTTGATAAACGAAAGCGAATGGCAAACGGTGGAAGGCAAAACTGTATTGGGAGAAGTTTTCAATATTTTCATACCAATGCTCTTTCCATTTGCACCTCATGTGGCAGAAGAACTTTGGAAAGAAACAGGTCATCAAAAAAGTTTAGCATTTATTATGTGGCCTAAATTTATAGATGAGTTAACTGCTCGTGATGAAATTGAAATAGTATTTCAAGTAAACGGAAAAATAAGAGGAAAAGTTAACGCCCCTTCTGCAATAACAAAAGAAGAAATGGAAAAAATGGCAATGTCTCATGAAAAAATAGCCGAGGCTATTTTGAATAAACAAATTATAAAAACTATAATTGTACCGGGCAAATTGGTAAATATAGTTGTTAAATGATTACACCATTTTCTTCAATTTAGGCTTAACTATAGTATCAACATCAAATTCTTCTGCTGGGACAGGTTTAGAATAAAAGTAGCTTTGTACCATATCGCATCCAAGCGAGCGTAAATTGTTTACTTGCTGTTCGGTTTCAACACCTTCTGCTATGCTGTATAAGCCCAATTCCTTTATCAGTTTTAGGACATTTTTGAGAACAATATTTGATCTGTGTAAATTGGTTTCATCGTCAAAAAAACCCTTATCTATTTTAACAATATCAAAGTGTGAATTTTTCATCATTCCAAGTGATGAGTATCCTGTACCAAAATCATCAATAGCCAAAACAAAACCGGCATCATGGAGCTGGGTCAATACCATAGCAGAAAATTCAGGATTATCTATAAATATCGATTCGGTAATCTCAATTTCAATGTATTTACTGTCAACATCCATTTGTTTTGTAATCTTAACTATATTATCAACAAAATCTTCATGTAAAAGATGAAGTTTTGAAAAATTTACCGATATTGGAACAATACGCTTTCCCTCTTCTTGCCATTTTTTTATTACTTGGCAGGCTTTTTTAAGCATATAAAAGTCAAACCTTATTATGAATCCGGTTCTTTCAAAAATAGAAATAAAAGTATTAGGGCTAATTATTTTACCATCGGGCTTATACCATCTTACAAGTGCCTCTGCTGCAACTATGGTTTCATTTTTTAATAAAACTTTAGGTTGTAGATATATTTTAAATTCATCATTAGCAAAAGCGGTATCCACCTCGCTTTCTATAATTTTTCCTTGCACCATTTGTTCTTTTAATTCATCATTGTATTCGTGCAAGGGCTTTGAAATTTTTCTTTTTGCCATACGATGTGCAATGTTTACTTTTTCAATCGCAGAAACTATATCGACTTCACCTTTTTCAAGATAATATCTGCCAATTTTAAATTCTATTTGGTATGTTTTTATATATACTTCAAGAATCTTTTTAACATGATGTTCAAACTCGTCACGTCTATTTTTATTTTCTTCTTTATTTTCACTAATAAATGAATCTAATATCAAAAACTCATCATTTACTATCTGGCAATAATATCTGACAGGAGTAATAAATCTTTGCTTAAAGAAATCAGAAATTACTCGTAAAACATTGTTGCCTATTTCAAATCCGAATATATCGTTTAAAAGAGCAAATTGCCTTATATCCAACTTTATAAGAACAAAATTAAGATTTTGATTTGCTTCTATAATTTTTTTGGCAACTCGCTTGAAATTATATAGTGAAGGTGCTCCGGTAATAACATCCCTATTTTTAAGATAATATAATTTCCTTTTATATTTTATTATTATAAAAATTAGATAAATTATACTTATTATAAGTATAATCAAACAAGTAATTTCAACTAAGTGAAATATCCACCACGATCTTTCAGATTTGTGGTATAAAGAAATTGCCTCAAATAGTGTCATTTCGATTTTACTTTTAGTTCCATTAAATAAAAACTTAAATTGAGTTCAAATAAAAAATTATGTTTTTAATAAAAATTTTAATTGATTAATATACAAAATAGATATAAGGTCTAAAAATTGAGGGATATTATGAAAATTAAAATATTTGTTTTACTGTTTTTATTTGTATTTTTTATAAGTTGTGCTTCTAACAGCGAAACTCATACATCTAAAAAAACTATTAGATTTACATATCAAGGTGATATTACACCCGGAACATGGCTTAGAAATCTAAATATAGCCTATACCTATGAAGGAAACGAGTATAATGAAACAATTCAAATATACTTTCATAGAAATTATAAATTAGGTGAAAATTCTCGGGTAGTTTTTGCTCTGCATGGATGGAATGCAAATCATCTCGAATGGTCATCAAACTCAAATATATCCGCTTTGGCAGATAGATACAATATGGTAATAGTTTGCCCTAACATGAAACGTTCACTATATGAAACTGTTTATTTTAGTGAAACTACCAATAAATGGTCGGGAATGCCGGGAGGTAAATATTTCGGTGAAGTTTTAATTCCATATTTACAAAAAACTTTTGCACTTGTCCAAAATAGAAATAAAA
>Ga0099364_10009174_pt1 | contig 13765 bp, 15 predicted proteins | sample TergutTh196P3_FD_73070 | JGI IMG/M metagenome (GOLD analysis project Ga0099364, IMG submission 73070) | Microcerotermes parvus P3 segment gut microbial communities from Pointe-Noire, Republic of the Congo - Th196 P3 | ecosystem: Host-associated > Arthropoda: Insects > Digestive system > Gut ...
CTGTTTATTTAATCCTATACTATCATCAAAAATAAGTAATGTGAATATTAACTAGCATAAAATAGCTTAAAAAAAAATAAGAAAAAAAATAAGAAAAAAAGAAAAAAATAATAAACCTCTGGAAAAAAAATTATAGTAAAAAAATTTAATAGCTATTTAAGAGATTTATTAAGGCGTGCTTTCTCCCTATTAATTATGTTATTCTTACCTTTTTTAGATTTGTAGAAAGATTTAAGACTTTCATTAGTTCTATGAGTTTCTACAACTCTATTTTTTAATGCTACTTTTATACTATTACTACTTTTTGTGATTATAAATGTGTCAAAAAGATCGTCATAATAAAAATCAACATAAATTCTGCCATTTAAACTGTTGGCGAAATAACTTACTTTCTTACCACGAACATTAAAACTACCTTTGTCCAATATATTAACATTAGTACCATCTTTATAGGTAATTGTGTTTTTACTTGTAGAAAGTATTCCATTAGGACCATTAGATATTGCATTGTAAACTTTACCTGCAATATTATTTTTAAATTTACAGTTGGAAACCGATAAAGTAGCATCATCATCAAATTTTTGATTATAGATAGCTCCACCAGAAGAAGATCTGACTCTGGCAGTATTGATGTTGAATGTAGAACCACTAATAGTCATTTGACCATTATTTTTAACAGCCCCAGCATTAACACCCATATTATCTATGAATTTACTATTAGTTATGGTCATTGATGCCCATTGCTGATTTTCTATAGCTCCAGCACCTCCAGCACCTTTATTATTCATAAATACAGAATTTGCTATTTTCATTGTACCATAATTAGTGATAGGCATACTTCTACTATTTCTAAAAGAAGATTTAGATAATGTTACAGATCCTCTTAATTCGTTACTAATAGACACTCCATCACTTGTAAAACTACAGCTAGTCACACGAAGATTAGCACTACCTCTATTTTGAATAGTGGTTAAGTATCCATTGTCAAAATTTTTTATCTTTAAATTTTTTAAATTTACTAAAATAGGACTAGGATTAGAGTTTGAAGCTGATCCAATTTGGAAAAGCTGTGCACTTTTGCTGTTTCCATCAATTACAACATTTTTACCTGTTCCTTGAATAGTAATATTTTTATTAATATTAATACCTCTGTTATTTCCACCTGTATAAACACCATCTCTTAAATTAATCGTATCTCCATTTTTAGCTGTAGAAATAGCTTTTTTCAAACCACCTGAAGTGGTAGGACCTATAGTTATACTAGCAGCACTAACTGTTTCTACAGCAGCAATAGTTAGTATAGCTATTAAAAAAATTGAAATTAGAAACAAAATGTTTCTTCTTTTTTTAGAATATATCTCATTGAACATTTAATCATTCCCCTAATAAATACTATTATTTATTATTAGTGTCCTTATTAAATTTGTTTATTATGCAATTATTACCTAATGTTGGAAAAAAATAACAATGTTTTATTAACTTTTTGTTATTTAAAGATTAAGTTATAGAAAATGATTTTTATAAAAATTAAAATAAAAATTTAATATGTTAATGAAATGATTTTTTTATAATACAAACGAGGAAAAAATTATTTTTGTTTAATGAGCATATATACAAAAATAGAAAATGTTTAAAACATTTTTATTTACAAATTGTTGTTAAAAATTTTTTCCAAACTTTTATCAATGTTCAGCAAACTCATAATCATTTCTCAGCCCCAATATAGGAAATAAAGTTTTCAAAAAATGTTTATGAAAACTTTTTAATATTCGTTTATTAATTAATTTAACTTATTATGGCTTATATTTCTTAATAAAAATGATTATTAGCTATTTATTTTGAAAATTAATATTAATAACGAAGATTTTTAGAATAATCGAACACTTAACTCTTGTTGTTATGATTCATTGAAATATATCGCAATATCCCCATTTCATCCATAATCAAGAGGCAAACAAATAACACCTGGCTCGGATATTACTGATAGTATAGAGTACATAAACAACCCTACAAACCATTTATTATTTCACCTCTCAATACTAAGCATAACGAGTATATATCACATTAACAATCGCAAAACTGTATAATCCCTATTTTACAACACATTGTAAGGTTCACCTTAAACCCATTAGCAACCATTTTATCTATTATGTGAAGAAATGGATTATCTTCATAATTAACAGAGAGTGAAAAAGCTTGACCTTTCCATTGTTTCCTCCTCAAAATCAAGGCAATATCTGGTAGGGGTGTTCGATACCTGCTCCTATGAGTTCTTCGGGGCTATGCAGGAAAGGGTTTTTTGCGTGATCTACGTTGCATAAGAATTGATCGAGCAACATGGGGGCTTGTTCTGGGTGGTAATCGAATGAAGGGTCGAGAACTTCGCGGGCGACGAGTGGACCTCGGCGTTCTTCTTCGTGGTCGTTGAAGATGTCCTCAAAGGGGTCGTCTTCAGGGGCTAGGTAAAAAGTGAGTAGCCTGTCGGTTACTGTTTTTAACCAGTTTTCAAAGGGTTGGGTGTCGGGTAGGACGTGCATGGCCAAAGAGGAGAGGTACATCAATGCAACACGCAAACTTAAGGTACCATCAAAAAGAAACGCCAAATACGATATGGCACATCCCAAAGGATTTTGTACAGGACCACAATAATCCGTGGGGTCGAGTTCTATACATTCTTCGATATAGGCTGCTCTAATATTGCCCCACCAAGCGGTTTCAGCGATTTGAAACGCCACAGGATCATCCGAAAGACAATGAAACCGCCAGACTATCCACTCATAAACCCCAGTACACAATGCGGTTTGTGCACGAATAGTCACATTTCCTATTTTGTCTGCGAGATCAGAAGCATCATATTCATGTTCGTGATTGAGGTAACCTTGTGTATCATCCCAGACATAATCCAGCACAGGACTAGGCTGACTTTGATTGATTAAATAGTACGGGAAGGTATAAGTCATGCGTTAAACCTCATATGGCGTGCCTTTGAAACCCTTTGCCAACATCTCTTCTGGTGTGCACAGCCAGGGATTATTGTTATAGTCTAAGGATTTCAGAAAAGCATTCAAAGTATGTTTCGCCGCTTCTTCAGAATATTCAAATTTTGGATCAAAGAAAAACTCACGTGGCACAGGAGCATCGGTAGAACAATCGTAGTCAGCATCGTTGTAACTAGAGTCCAGATCAGTAGGATCATAAGAACACGGAAATACTTCCGCTGTCTTGCGCAGCGTTTCCGCAAACCAGTTATCGAATACTTTTTTATTTGGCATTAGGTGACGAGTCAATAATGATAAATTAACCGGGTAATCATAGACATAATACGAACTCTCGACATATTTTCCCATTAGGAGTCTAAGGATAAACCAGTTTGTTGCGTAGGGAGATAAGACTCCATTTTCATCAAAATACTTCCAATCGAATTTGAAAGTTTTTAAATAAAGCGGGTCAATTGCAGCCGCCCATAAAGCATTTATTCTTAAAAAAAACTCCTGCTCAACATCGACGTTCGGAAAGAGTCCTGTTAACTTTTTCTGAATAATTTCAGTTAATGCAACAACAATTCCTGCCACTGCTTTATACCCAACTTTTCTTAATATATTAAAGAGACGAGCATTTGTTAGCCCCCTATCATGAAACCTATCGTGATAGCCTATACCCCATTCTATCTCGTCTTGTGAATTATCTAGATTCAAAATTTTTACTATATTGTTTGTGTTCGTCATGAATAGTTACTCCTTTAAAAAAGGGAGTTTTAAAATTGTGGGCTAGGAAATTATCATAATATCTACTTTATTTTCAATTATTTATCATGAATATTTTCATTTTGTTTACACTTTAAGAAGATTAAAAGATAATTTGGTGAATAATCCTTTTCTTCACTCAATCTTCTTACTGTTCCTAGCACTTCTTATATTATCTTTTTATTAAAACTTGAATATAAATTTTAATTTTTTCACAATTTTAAAAATCAATTAGTGTTGATGTTCTTTAATTGCAATTTTTCTAATTGAAATATCTTTAAATTCTTTTTTATAATTAATAATTTAAGCTTCAATAATTTTTACATTTTCTAAATATATTTTATTAAAAAATTAAATTTGATAATTATTTCAATTGTATAATATTAAATAAAAATAGTTATTCATGAGAAAATTAAATTATAAATAAGTTATTTATTAAATTAATAATTTTTAAACTTTAATTAGAAAAATACAGTTTTTAAAAAGATAGATATAATATAAATAATTTGTTGGATTAAAAAAAATTTTATTATAATTAAAAAAAAGTTCTCATTTACTTATCTTTAAAACTCTTGGATCCCTATTCATCAATCAATACCTGGTAGGGATACTCGACACCTAATTCTATGAGTTCTTTGGGACTGCGTAGGAAAGAGTTTTTTGTATAATCTACACTACGTAGAAATTGATCGCACATTGCAGGGGCTTGTTCTGGACGGTAGTCAAATGAAGGATCTAGGACTTCGCGGGCGACTAGGGGACCTCGACGTTCTTCTCGATGTTCATTAAACAAATCATTGAATAAGTTATCTTCTGGAGCAGGATGTGTTTTAACCAAACGATCGATAATTAAACTTAACCATTCCTCTAAGGATTCAACTTTGGGAGTGATATGCATAGCTAGTTGATATAATACATAAATCCCTGATTGCCACTCTGCCTGAGAATCATCCGAATAATAGATTAAGGGCATTAACCATGTGTTTGCCAGCCATAATGGTCTGCGAATTGGTCCGCTATAATTTTTTTTATTAAGTTCAATATCTCCTGAGTATATGTTCAAAATGTTACTGCACCAAGCAGCCTCTGCTATCTGATAAGGCACAGGATCATCAGAAACATGATGAAATCCCCAGACAATCCATTCATAGATACCAATCCCTAATGCGATTTTTCCTCTCAAGCTAACATTGTCCAATTTTTCAAACAAGATATCTGAATCATGCTTAAACACTTTCGCTACAGTTAAGTCATCCCATTGGTATTTTAAAATAGGAGAACAAAGATTTTCTTCACTTAAATAAGCAGGTATTGTGTAGACCGAATTAACCATGCTAACCTCCCTATTATCTAGAAATTGTATATGGAATGCCAGTAAACCCTTTTTCTTTCATTTCATTGGGAATTCTTAAATAAGGGTTTTGTTTGTAATTTAACTTTGTCAAAAACTCATTCATCTCATTTTTAGTACGTTCTTCATCATAATGAAAATTTCCTTCAAAGAAAAAACTCAATGGCACTAAGTTATCTTGACTTGCATCATACTTTTTCATATCAGGATCACTTTCTTCCCATGGAAATATTTCCACTATTTTCTGAAACGACTCAGTAACCCATTTGTCAAAAATATTGTTATTGTTACTTATATATCTAAACAAGGTTATCATGTTTATTAAGCAATCACGCATATAAACCCATTGATTAACGTACCTTCTTGTTAGGTTCCTTGTGATACACAGCAAACTCCATAATGGTCCGTTTATTTGGTCATCAATATAATTCCCACTATAGTCTAGTGTTTTAATATACAGCCGATCTACAGCACCTGCTTCCATTGCATAAATCCTTAGCCATAGGTCATTTAAATCCACATGCCCTTCTAAACGATGAAAAAACCATTTTGATAAAGCTATTGCCATGGAAAAACATGCTTTATAACCGCACTTATCAATCACTCTTTGTAATCGAACATTTCTCTCTTGTGGTTCTGTTTCATTGAAATATATCGCAATATCACCATTCCATTCATAATCAAAAGGCAAACCAATGATGCCTGACTTGGAAATTACTGATGGTATAGAGTACATAAACAACCCTCCAAAACTGTATAATCCATATTTTACAACACCCTGTAAGACTCACCTTTAAAGCCATTAGCAACCATTTCATCTGCTGTGTAAAGAAATGGATTATCTTCATAATTAACCGATAGTAGAAATTCGTTTAGCTTTTCTTTTATTGAATAATCATCAAGAGAGACAAATTTTTGAAAGAAAATCTCTCTTGGTGGAGTTTCTTCTTCAGAATCATCAAACCCCCTGTTTATTTCATCTTGATTCATTCCAGCATAGTTGTGCCGACAGGGAAATTTCGCTGAAATCAAATGTGTTTTTTCCAAAAACCATTCATCAAAGACCTTTTCATCAGGGGTGACATACCGAGCTAATAGAATCAGGTTACGCATAAACCCGATAATATAATAGGATTTATGAAGATATCTATCTTTTATCAAGTAAGTAAGCCAAATGACCGTCCGAATTGGACCCTCAACAGGATCACTTCTATCAAATTCTAGTGATGAAAATTCTGATGGTTTAAGATAAGCAGAATCGATCGATCCTACCCATAGTGCCTCAATGAACTGTGTTAACTGAGACAACTTTGTAGTATCAACATAGTTCGATAATCTCCATATTATCCATTCACAAACAGCTGCTGTTAACGAAACAGATGCTTTATATCCAAGAGTCCAAAGCACTTTAGTCAAATGGCGTGCTGAATCTGCATATTCCGGTTCGGTAAAATCACTTGAAATTTCCACATCCCATTTATAGGAAATTTCTTTGTTTTGAATCTGTAGTTTTGTAAAAAAAATTGGTCTTTCCATTGTTTCCTCCTCAAAAATTAAGGCAATAGCTGGTAGGGGTGTTCTATGCCAGCTTCTATGAGTTCTCGGACTACACAGGAATGGGTTTTTTGCGTGATCTACGTTGTGCGAGAATTGATTGGGTAACATGGGTGCTTGTTCTGTAGGGTAGTCGAATGATGGGTCGAGGGCTTCGCGGGCGACGATGAGACCACGGAGTTCTTCTTCGTGGTCATTGGAGATGTCTTCATAATGGTCGTCTTCAAGTTTGGGATAGAGGGTAAGTAACCTGTCTGTTACTGTTTCCAGCCAGTTTTCGAAAGGTTTGGTATTAGGAAGGATGTGCATGGCTAAAGGGGTGAGAAAAGCGAGTTCTTCTGCCACTCATCTTCATTATCCATTGTGTAAGTAAAAATATTATTCATGGACATCATCACTAAATATAAGGGATGGTGGACAGACCTACAAATTGTTTGAAATCAAATTCAAAGTATTGTATATAGGCATCTTTAATGTTACCACACCAATGCTGCTTCAGCTACTTGGAATGATCTTATACCGTCTGATAGGCTGTGAAAACGCCATATTATCCATTCGTAAATGCCGGCACACAAAGCGTTTTTTGCCCATGTGGTAGCATTTTCTATCTTGTCAATAAGCTCATTGGGGTTGTACTGGAAATAATCTGAATCACACCCCTGTATCATCCAGAGATAATTCCATGACGAGCTTGGTTGCCTTTGTTCTTCTATATAAGGAGGAAAAAAGTAAATCATGTTATTCCACCTTATAGGGAGTACCTTTGAATCCTTTTTCCAGCATTTCTTCTGGGGTGCATAGCCAAGGGTTATTGTTATAGTCGAGGGATTGAAGGAAAGTATTCAAAAGAGGCTTGGCTGCTTCCTCTGAGTACTGGAATTCAGGGTCAAAGAAAAATTCACGTAGTACAGGGGCATCATCAGAACAATCGTATCTGGCTTCTGTGTCACCCATATCCAGATCATCATAATCGTAAGAACATGGAAATGTTTCGGCTGTTTTATCCATGGTTTCAGAAAACCATTTGTCGAACAGTTTTTTATTTGGCATTAGGTGACGGGCTAGCATGGAGAGATTCATTAAATAATGATGAATATAAAAAGAACCTTCCATGTATTTTTTCGTGAAAAAAATTAATACAAACCAATTTGATGAAAAAGGAGTCGGTTTCTCATCTTCATCATCATACTCATATCCAAACTTGAATGTTTTCAAATAAAGAGGATCGATAGCCCCTGCCCATAATGCTTCGATTTTTAAGGCAAATTGATTACAATCAATATTCGGAAAACACCCCAATATTTTTCTTTGTATTAACTCTGTTAATGTGGCAGCCACTCCAGTGGTTGCTTTATAACTAATCTTTGAAATAATATTAAAAAGACGATCATTTTCAAATAGAAAATCTTTGAATTTTCTATCGAAACCTTCATTCCACTCTACTTCATTTTGCAATCCATACAAATCGAGAATGGATATTTTTTTGTTTGTCATGTTCATTTATGCCTCTTCATATTGTATAAGGTGTACCCTTAAACCCTTTTTCCAGCATTCTTTCTGGGGTACAGAGCCAAGGATTATTGTTATAGTCTAGGGATTGCAGGAACTTATTTAAAAGAGGTTTAGCTGTCTCTTCCGAATACTGAAATTCCGGGTCAAAAAAGAATTCCCTTGGCACAGGAACCACATCAGAATAGTCGTATTTAACCTCATCATTATCAACAAACTCAAAATCACGTATATATGGAAATATTTCGGTGGTTTTTCGCACAACTTCAGTGAACCAGCTGTCGAATTGTCTTTTATTTGACATAAGATGACAAGCCAACATAGACAAGTTAACCAAATACCGCTGAACACAGCCCGAACCTTTGATATAATCCCTTGCCATATTGAATAAAATAAACCAACACGCTGAATAGGGAGTAGAACTTCCGTCTTCAGAAAAATGTTCAAAGTCAAACCTAAAGGTGCTCAAATAAAATGGATCAATTGTTCCCGCCCATAAAGACTCAATTTTCGGAGCAAACTCTTGAACAACATCAATAAGTGGATAAAACTTGTGGGACTTTTGATGGATCAGCTCTGTCAGCGTAACAGCTACACCCAACGCTGCCTTATAGCCAATATTCAAAAGCACCCCAAAAAGCCTATCATTAGTCATTAATAAATTAGAAAACTTGCTGTCGTAACTATCATTCCACACTATTTCAGCCTGAGAATCCAAATCGATGATGGGTATTTTTTTGTTTGTCATGTTCATTTATGCCTCTTCAAATTGTATAATGCTTCCCTTTAAACATAGTAGCTAATAAATTGCCTTCTTTGGCAGCCGTTGACTTCATATTGTATAAGGTGTACCTTTAAACCCTTTTTCCAGCATTTCTTCTGAGGTACAGAGCCAAGGATTATTGTTATAGTCTAGGGATTTCAGAAAAACATTCAAAGCATGCTTCGCTGCTTTTTTAGAATATTCAAATTCAGTGTCAAAGAAAAATTCACGTGGTACAGGAACATCAGTAGAACAATCGTATTTAGCACCATTGTAACTAGAGTCTAAGGCAGCATAATCATAAGTACACGGAAACACTTTTGCTGTTTTGTACAGGGTTGCAGCAAACCAGCTATCAAACAGTTTCTTATTCGGCATTATATGGCGAGCTAATAATGATAAATTAACTGGATATTCGTAAATATAGTACGAACTCCTGACATAACTTCTAACTATGAATTTAAGGATATACCAGTTTGTTGCATAGGGAGTTAAAATTCTATTTTCATCATAGTATTCCCAATCGAAATTGTAAGACTTTAAATAAAGTGGGTTAATTACAGTCGCCCATAAAGCCTTTATTTTTAAAGAAAACTCACAATCAACATTGATGTGTGGAAAAAGTCCCATCAATCTTTTTTGAATAAGTTCAGTTAATGTAACAACAATCCCTATCACTGCTTTATATCCTACCTTTTTAAATACATTAGAGAGACTAGTGTTTGTTAACTCCACATCATGGAATTTATTGTGATAACCTTTACCCCATTCTATTTCGTTTTGTGTATTATCTAGATTCAAAATTCTTACTATATTGTTTGTCATGACTTAATCACCAATACCTTATATGGGTACTTAACGCCTAGTTTTATGAGTTCTCCATGGCTGCATAGGAAAAGGTTTTTTGCATGATTTACGCCAAGTGAAAATTGATCAAGCAGTGAAAGAGCTTGTTCTGGATGGTAATCAAATGATGGATCCAGAGCTTCGTGGGTGACAATCGGACCACGGCGTTCTTCTTCGTGGTTATTGAAGATGTCTTCAAAAGGGTCGTCTTGGGGAGCATGATAAAGAAGAAGCAACCTGTCGGTTACAGCTTTTAGGCAGTTTCCAAAAGGTTTGGTGTTGGATAAGACGTGCATGGTCATTGCCACTATATGTACGAGACTATATTCCCACTCATTCTCGTTTTCCACTGTGTACTTAATAACCGAACCCACAAATATCATTGTATTTAATAGTATCCCAGAAACAGGACTAAGCTCGCCAAAGTCGAATCCGTAGTACTGAACATAGGATGATTTAATGTTGCCACACCTAGCCGCTTCAACCATCAGGTATGGCATGATATCGTCAGATAGACCGTGATAACACCATGTAATCCACTCGTGGACGCTGATACATAGAGCAATTTTCGCACGGGTTGTCGCACTGCTTATCTTCCCAATAAATCCAGTAGAGTCATGTTGAAAATCCTTGCAACCTCGTTTACTGTCCAGACATAATCCAACACCAGATTAGGCTGGCTTTGATTGGCAATATATTGCGAAATAGTGTAAGTCATATTTTATACCTTATAAGGCGTCCCTTTAAAGCCTTTTGCCATCATTTCTTCTGGGGTGCATAACCAGGGATTATTGTTGTAATCAAGCGACTGCAAGAAAGTATTCAAAAGAGGTTTTGCCGCTTCTTTGGAATACACAAATTCCGGGTCGAAGAAAAACTCCCGTGGAACAGGGGCATCATCCGAACAATCGTACACAGCGTTTTTATCTTCTTTCCAATTCAAATCAGAATAGCTGTAAAGACATGGAAATGTTTCAGCCGTCTTGCGTATTGTTTCAGTAAACCACTTGTCGAACAAGTTCCTGTCCGGCATTAAGTGGCGAGCCAACATCGGCAAATTGACCAAAAACGGATGGATATAATAGGAAGAATCGGCATATCCTCCTGCGATGTAGCCTAAAATAAACCAATTAGAAGAAAAGACAGACTTTACTCCATTTTCATCAATGTACCTATACTCAAAATCAGAGCTTTTCAGATAAAGTGGGTCGATTGCTGCTGCCCACAAGGCATCAATCTTTGGAGCAAACTCCTGAGTGACATCAATATGTGGACAGCTATTTTTCGATCTTAATTGTATCAGTTCGGTTAAAGCAGCAGCGACACCCATTACCGCTTTATATCCAATCCTGATTAATACGTTAAGGAGGCGGTTATTGGTTAATAATATACTTGAAAAATCAGTAGCCAAATCTCTGTTCCAGTCAAATTCACTTTGTGCATTATCCAATTTCAAAATAGTTGCTAGATGATCCATCTTTTATGTCTCTTTCATATTTTATATGGTTCGCCATTAAAGCCTTTGGAAAGCATTTCTTCAGGAGAACAGAACTACGAATTACATTTATAATCCAAAATTACCTTTTAAGTATTTCTGATACCCTATACAAACTTTTTATACGAAGTTAGAGTACACTCTATCATTTTTTTTTGTTTATTCTCTTTTTATACAATAATACATCCCTTCTTTATTCCTATCAAATATTTCCACTAATTTTTCTTTTTGTATGTTAATTTTTTCCATGTTATCTAATTTTTTAATTATACTTTTTATGTCAAAATCGTTATTCATCCATTCAACCAAAATATAAGGTTCAAGACAGTTTATTTCCATTCTGTTATAAATGAATCTTTTAAATTCTTCCAATAATATCTTGTTTTTTAAATTAAAAAATTCACAAGCACACTGACCATAAGAAATATCATAATATGATCTATCTTGAATTATTAATCTTTCAATTTGGAAAATATATTTATTGTTTTCCAAAACATTCACGCGTTTGTAATCATTATAGTTTATTCTTTTTTCATGCACTAAAATTTTTTCTTCATGGTATATAATCATCCAACACATAATAATCAATCCTATGATAAAATTATTTTTCTGTCAATAAATTATACCAGCCCCATTAGATGTCACATTCCAGGACAGTTGTTGTATCTGACCCAATATGAAACGAAACTTTAAAGAAAGCATGAAATCTTTCAAAAGCCTATCCTTATGTTTTATTGTCTTTATTTGGAAAACTTATATCGATATTCATAAAATCACTCCTCTCTTGCTATTATTTTATAATTAAGACAATACCCGATATGGATGTTCAATGCCTGCTTTCATAATATCTTCCGGGCTACGCAGAAAGGGGTTTTTTGTATAATCTACACTACGCAGAAATTGATCAAGCAATACAGGGGCTTGTTCTGGGTGGTAATCGAATGAGGGGTCGAGGGCTTCGCGAGCAACGAGTGGACCACGGCGTTCTTCTTCGTTGTCGTTGAAGATGTCTTCAAAGGGGGTCGTCTTCGGGAGCAGGGTAAAGAAGAAGCAGTCTATCCGTCACGGTTTCTAGCCAGTTTTCAAAGGGTTTGGTGTCGGGAAGGACGTGCATGGCTAATAGAGCGAGAATAAATAGTCTATTCACCCAGTCACTTTCATTTACTGAAGTGAAATTAAGAACCGGTCCCAAAGACATCATGGCTGCAAATAAGAGACGCCTCACAGGACCGCAATATTCTTTGCGGCTGAATTCAATGTATTCAACATAGGCCGCATTGATATTACCGCACCATGATGCTTCTGCGATCTGGAATGGCACGGGGTCGTCTGAAAGACGGTGAAACCGCCAAATTATCCATTCATAAATTCCAATACACAACGCAATTTTTGATCGAGTTGTTGTACCCATTATTTTTCCGATTAGGTCAGTCGGGTTATATTGGAAATCCATATCTACCCGTGTATCGTCCCAGATATATTCCAACACAGGGCAGGGTTGGCCTTGATCGGCTATATATTGCGGAAATATGTAATGCATATCTTACCCCACCTTGTAAGGTGTGCCTTGAAACCCTTTTTCCAGCATCTCTTCCGGGGTACATAACCAGGGGTTATTGTTGTAATCCAGTGATTGCAGGAAGGCATTTAAGACAGGCTTAGCTGTATCTTCGGAATATTCGAAATGCGGGCTAAAGAAGAATTCGCACGGAACAGGGGCATCGCATGAACAATCGTATCTTGCACTTGTGTCATCAAAGTCCAAATCAGCATAGTCATATGAGCACGGAAATATTTCTGTCGTTTTTCGAACTGTTTCAGCAAACCACTTGTCGAATAGCCCTTGGTTCGGCATGAGATGCCGAGTCAGCATCGATAAATTCTTCAAGTACCTGTGGATATAAAACGAATTGTTTGTATATTCATACATTATGAACTCCATCAAATACCAGTTTGACACATATGGCGTCGGTTCGTTGTTCTCATCGTAGTATTCATCGCCGAACTCTGAAGTCTTCAAATAGAGTGGGTCGATTGCCGCCGCCCAAAGAGATTCTATCTTTGGGCCAAATTCTTGATCGGTATCAATGTTTCTATAAACCCCTTTCAATCTCATTTGGATCAATTCCGTCAACATTACGGCAATCCCTATCGCCGCCTTATATCCAATCCTCTTCAGCGCGTCGAACAGACGATCGTTCGCCAAGAGCAAATTAGAAAATTTCTTCTCGTGGTTCCTGTTCCAATCGATAATATCAGGCGATTTTTCCAGATCCAAAATTGAACCAATATTGCTTGCCATAACCGATACCTAATAGCTCCCCTTCCTTTTGCTAATATGGCTACATGATAGCCGAACCGCAGGAATGAATCAACCAAGGCAAGGCTATCCCCACTGGGACAAAAGGGGACGTTCCTTTTGTCCTATAAACTCCCGCCTCGTTGTCTTCCTTGATACATTAATCTTCCAGAAGCCTACGGTCAAATAGGACTTTCCACGATTG
>Ga0099364_10009175_pt1 | contig 13764 bp, 14 predicted proteins | sample TergutTh196P3_FD_73070 | JGI IMG/M metagenome (GOLD analysis project Ga0099364, IMG submission 73070) | Microcerotermes parvus P3 segment gut microbial communities from Pointe-Noire, Republic of the Congo - Th196 P3 | ecosystem: Host-associated > Arthropoda: Insects > Digestive system > Gut ...
GGGGGGAGTAGGGGGTGGGGGGGGGGGGGGGGGGGCCCCCTTTTCGCGGGGGGGGGAGCCACATCACCACGCGCGGGGCGGTCGGGCTGGTCAAGCTGGCGGGCGAGGCGGGGGCGGACGCGGTTTCGGTACTCACGCCTATGTTTATCTCACAGACGCAGAATGAGCTGTACCGTTTTTATGAGGAAGTCGCCGCGAGCACGTCCCTGCCGATTATCCTGTACAACAACAGGCCCAAGACCAATGTGCACATCGAGCCGGCTACGGTCGCGCGGCTCGCGCAGATCGAAAACATCGTCGGCGTAAAGGACAGCACCGGAGACATGACGAACACGGCAGACTATATCATCCAAACGCGACATATCGAGAATTTCCACGTGCTGATGGGTCGCGACACCCTGATTTACGCCGCGCTCTGCTACGGCGCGTCCGGCGCCATTGCATCGTGCGCGAACGTGGCGCCCGCGCTGACGGTGGAGATATACGAGCGCTTCATGGCGGGCGACCACAAGGGCGCGCTGGAGGCGCAGTTCCGTCTGACGCCCCTGCGCAATGCGACCAACATGGGGACGTTCCCGCAGGTGATAAAAGAGTCGCTGGAAATACTGGGCATCTCGGTAGGCAAATGCCTGGACCCCATAGACGTGTTAGCGCCGGAACAGCACGAACGACTAGTTCAAGTGCTAAAAGCCATGGAACTGATGTAGGAGGGTACATATGGGCAAGATAAAAGTACAGCAGGGCGTCAGCTCTAACTATACGGACGACCAGTTGCTGTTTATCAAGCAAATGGGCGTGCAGTATGTGTTTGTCATGCTAAAAGACGAAGATTCCAACTATGAGGGCATCATGCGGTTTCGGGAGAGGCTGGACAAGTTCGGGTTGATCCCGTCAGACGCAGGCAACCACGACATGTATAAAAGCGCGTCCATACACCTGGGGCTGCCGGACCGCGACGCGTGCATCGATCGCTATAACGCGCTGACCCGCGCGATAGGTAAGGCGGGCATCCGCACAACATACATGACCTGGGAGCCGAATTTTACATTGTCTACCAAATCGGTAGTTGGGGAGCACAGCAGGGGCGCCGTCACGCGCGTCGTGGATATCGCCCAGTTAAAAACACTGCCCTATTCGCACGGGAGGCTGTACTCAGAGGACGAGATATGGGGCAACTTCAAGTATTTTCTCGACAGGGCGCTCCCGGTGTGCGAGGAAGCGGACGTGCGCATCGCCCTGCACCCGTGCGACCCGCCGGTCCCGGAGCTGTGCGGCATCCACAACCTCATACACTGCTCGGACGACTACAGGCGCGCGTTCGAGCTGGCGGGCGACAGCCGGTACCTGGGCGTCAAGCTGTGCGTCGGCTGCTGGCTGGAGGGCGGGCAGGAATTTGGCGACCTGTTTGCCGACATTGAAGAATTTGTGCGCCGCGATAAAGTAATAATGGTGCATTTTCGCAACGTAAGCTCGGCAATCCCTTATTTGGAAGAGACGTTGCTGGAAGACGGTTATATGGATATGTACAAGGTCATGAAGCATTTCGTTGCATGCGGGTTCGACGGGTACATAAACGTGGACCATGTCCCGCCGTTCGCTGCCGGCGGGGGCAGGGCCGCCGGCTTTGCCTATTCCATCGGTTATATGAAGGCGCTGTTAAAATGCGCCGAAGCCGAACTGGGTGCAAAGCAGTAAACGGACGACGCGATAACACAAACGGCGCGAAGTACGCAAACGGCGCGAAGTACGCAAACGACGCGATATACATCAACTACGTTGATGGGACGACGCACCCTACGAACACATAGGCACTCGTAGGGCGCGATGTCTTCATCGCGCCGTTGACGTTTATCGCACCGCTAAATGTATACGTTATTGGACATCGCGCCCCACTACGCCATGCCTTTTGCTGCGTTCATGAATCGGCGCTGGTAGCTCGTCACCTGGTTCGTGGAGGTGAAGCGGGCGATGTAGTTGGGCTCGGCGGTTATTACGACCTTGTCGTTCATGTCCTGGAACTCGGGGTCGGTCAGGAGCTTGTCAATGTCCGGGTAATTGTAATCGCCCTCCATGGAGCAGATGATTAGGCGCGTGTCGGGCAGGTTGCAATTGCGCAGCGCGCGCAGGTTGTGCCGCACGCCGTCCAGCCCGTCGCTACCCTCATCGCAATCGAAGCGCCTGTATCTAATGATGTCCTCGCCGTACCTTTTGACCGTCAGCAGATCGGTCGCGGCGCAGGAGGGCGGATAGTAGTCGTTTTTGAGGAACAGGTTGCGCAAATCCTCCAAATGCGACAGGTCCCCGCTTTCGTTATACAGGTCGATGCAGTTTTTTACGCTGCCCGTCTGGACCAGGCGGTGGCGGATGAAGCTGTTGATGAAATACGGCCTCGCCTGCAGCGCGAACAGTGTCTGGTACGGCTCGAACATCAGCGTGAAGTTGATGCGGTAGCCCAACTGCTGCAGCTTCAGCGCGAGGGCGTGGCCGCGCAACGCGCCGCCGGTGGTCACGTCGTAAAACGCTTTGTCCAGCGTTTTGTCGCCGTTGAGCAACTGCTCCACATTTTCGTCTGTGACCGCGCCCGTGTGCGGGACTTTGATGACCACCCTGTATTTTGAAAACATCTCCCTAAATTTGGACACTTCTTCGAGGATGGCGCCAAAGTCATTCTCAAACGGGTTGTTCAGCTCGACGCTGATGTCGCAGCCCGGGCCCAGTATGCGGCCGATTTCCGCCATCACCTCGTCCCGAGTCTTGTACTGCCCCCCGACATTGGCTTTCGGGTTGTTGATGAACAGGTCGTATACGATGCCGGGGTTGCATGTGAGGTTGGCGATGAAGGGGCTGATGGGCGCCACTTCGTAGGGGTTGGCGCTGTCCGCGCTGAACAGTACGTTCGTCGGGCGGCGCGCGCCGTCTGCGTCATACGAGATGTCGCGAACTAAATCGACCAGCGCCAGCCCGCCGGGGCGCATGGCGATTTCGCGGCGAAAACCGGCCGGGGTGCCCGTTTCGGTGGGAAATGTGGCCATGACGTCTTTATAGGTTTCGCCTGCGCCGATATGCCGGACGCGCCCCGACAGCGCCATGAACTCCGCTTCCGTTATTTCCATGCCCAGCACGCGGTTAACCAAATCCTCTTCGCCCTTGGCTGCTGCCGCGCCCAGTGAACCCAAATAATATTTGATCATACTTAGCTATTGCCTCCTGTTTGGTATGTTCGTAGCGTATGTTACTAAATATGTTACTAATTATGAATAGCAATTACTATCTATATTGATCATATAGTTCCATCGCCATATGATTCCATCGTCATATTATATGATTTCATCGTCATATCAATATATCGCTATACGATATGACTTCATAGTCATATTATTACATCGCCATATGATTACGTCATCTCATGACTGATTACATTATCACATGACTACATCATCTCATGACTGATTACGTCATCTCATGATTGTTTATATTATCACATGACTACATCATAATTTGATTATATCGTTATATGACTACTTCATATTTGGCGCCGGTGAAGGCGGACGCGAGCGTTTCCATTGAATCTTCATCCGGGGGCTGTAATGCGGCGCCGGGCCCCGCTTCTATGCCTATGCTCTCGTACTTGCCGGAGCCCAGGTTGTGGCAGGGGAGCAGCTCCAGCCTGGCCACATTGGGCATGTCCGCCAGCAGCTCCGCCGTCGCGCGCATATTGCCCAGATTGTCGTTCATGCCCGGTATGACCGGGACGCGCACCCAGACGATAGCGCGATCCCGCGAGAGCCTGCGCAGGTTTTCTATAATCAAGCGGTTGTCCGCCCCTGTCACTTTTTTATGCAGCTCGGCATCCATGCATTTTAAGTCGTATAATACCAAATCGGTATGCGGCAGGACGCTTTCAAACGCCCCGTAACCCACATGCCCGGCTGTGTCCAGCGCGGTATGGAAGCCCGCCGTTTTTGCGTTTTCAAGCAATCTGGACGCGAACCCGCTTTGCAACAGCGGTTCGCCACCGGAACAGGTCAAGCCCCCGCCGGAATCGACGTAAAAAGGGGCGTCGGCGGCGACTGTGCCCATGACCTCGCCGACATCATACAGTTTTCCGGTCATCGACAGCGCCCCGGCGACGCATGCGCGCACGCACGCCCCGCAGAGAATGCAGCGTCTGCGATCTATGGTGCGCGTGTGCGCCCCCCCGTCATTGCGGGTCTGAGTATCGCCGCCTCTCCCGTCATTGCGGGCTTGACCCGCAATCTCATGGCAGCCATTCACGCACGCGTCCGCACACAGCCCGCAGCCGATGCACCTGTTTTTGTAATATGACAGAACCGTGCGGCTGTCCCAGGACTCAGGGTTGTGACACCAATAGCATCGCAGGTTGCAGCCCTTAAAAAACACGGTAGTGCGTATGCCGGGGCCGTCGTGTATGCAAAACCTCTGTATGTCAAAAATCAAGCCTTTGTCTTCGTTGTTAGGACTCATACATTAGTTAATTTATTATCGCGTATCTATCGTCATTGTTTCTGGACGAATTGCCGCCGGACGTATTGCCGCCGGAAGTATTGTCACCGGAAGTGTTATCGCCTGACGTGTTGCCGCCTGTGGAATCGCTGCCGGGCAAGTCGCCGCCCGGTAAGTCACCACCCGGTAAGTCGCCGCCGGGCACATTCCCGCCTGTTACATCCCCGCCGGGCGCATCTCCGCCGGGCACATCCCCGTCGCCGTTTGCTTCCTCTTCGCCATCGAACGCGCCGTCGCCGCCGGTTGCTTCACTGTCTCCGCCATCACCTGCTTCACCGGCGTCGGCGCCCCCGCTTCTATCACCAGTCGCGCCGACATTAATGCTCCCTCTTCCGTCGCCAGTCGCGCCAACATCGATGCCAGCATCTCTCCCGCCAACGCCGCCTGCCGCATCGCCCCCGCTATTGACATATTTCGCCGTCATCAATAATACCGCGTTTGCCTCGGCTTCCCATCCGACAGTCAGCCCCATAGCTTCCGCTATATATCTCACAGGCACAAACGTACGTGAATTGTTCAAAACCGCGACCGTGTCCATATAAACAGGGGCCCCGTTAACTAAAATCAACGGGCTGTCAATGTACATAACCATCACAAGGCCGCGTTTTGCTATTAAAACTTCCAGTTTTTCTATATCCCAAAAAACATCGGCGCCGAGCGCTTCGCTGATAAACCTGACGGGCACCATGGTGCGCCAATTGTCGTCGACATAAGGCGCGACGTCTGACTCTACAGCAATGCCATCAAGAAAGATTGTCAGTTCCTGGGCCGGGGCGACGAAGGCGTCAATGCCCACAACGCCCGCGCCGTCCGCGCCGTCCGAATCGTCGACATCGCCCATGTCCCCCGCGTAGCCCGCGCCATCCTCGCCGCCCGTGCCATCCGCATCGCCTGCGCCATCGATGCCAACGCCTGCGGCGGCGCTATCATCCACGCCATCCTCCGTCATAAACTGCTCAACAGCGTCCGCCAGAGCCGTATCCGTAACGCCATCGTCCAAAGCGCTGTCCGCACCACCTATTGCGTCACCATCGTCCAAAGCATCGCTCGCGCCTAATGCGTCGCTATCGTCCAAAGCGCTGTCCACACCACTTGTATCGCCATTGTCCAGAGCGTCGCCCGCGCTTATGTCCGCGCCTGAAATGTCGCCAGCACCCATGCCAGCGTCATCGCCCGCGGAACCGATTTCGGCCTCCGCCGCAGCCACTCCCGCCGGGGCGGCGATCAGCGCTAAGCACAAAGCGAAGGCTGCCAGTCTTAATATTGCCGGCGAATATTTTCTATTTAACTTAATAATACTCATCCTGCACATCCTCTCAATCATCATACTGTTCGATCTTATAGTATAACTATAATATTTTTTTTAATAAAACACAATTTATGCAAAGCAGAAGAATGGCAGGGGGCGGTAGATGGACAGCAGATGGGCGGCAGGTTGGCGGCAGATATGCGGCAGGTGGACGGCAGGTGGGCGGCAGGGAGGCAGATGGTTGGTGGCAGGGAAACAGCAGGTGGGCGGCAGGGAAGCGGCAGGTGGACGGCATGGAGGCGGCAGGTGGATGACTGATATGTTATATTTTTCTTATTCATTGGCATCAGTACCGCCGTTAGTGTGCCGTGCACGCTTTCATTGCGTCCATGATCTTACGGCAAACGCCGCAGGCAGAGCGGCAATCGCTTGTATCCACCGTGACGCCCTGCGCCTGCGCATAGCGCAAAAGCCCGGTGACCCCGCTTTCCAGCACGGTGCGCCAAATGGGGTTTAGGTACGGATCGTAGCCATCAACAATTTTTAGTATATCGTCAGCGTAAATATTCCCAATCGTGATCGAGCACAGATTAACATCGCCGTTTGGGTTGATCCCAAAACACCCTATCTCGTCAATCCTTGATGTATACGGAGCGGATCCGCAGGGGGCGGATAAATCGACTTTATCCGGCGGCGCGAAGTATTCGGGCAGGTGCTTTATGGCGTTGCCGGACGGGAAAATATTGTTTCCCTCGCTCGCCTCGATGCCCTTGTCGGTGAAAATCTTGAGCAACCGCCTTGTTTCTGCGTTGTAATGATTGTCGTTATTTTCGTCCACGACCCAAGCGGGGTGTACCCGCAAACGCGGAACCCCATGCTTTATGAGGGCCTCCGCAAAACATTCAACCGGCTCGAGCGGAATAAACTCCTGATGGAATACGTCGACAGACAACAAGACGCCGTTCACGCCGGAATCGCAAAGGGCTTTTGCTACATCGCTTATCTTTTGGGAGTCTTTCGAGAAAAAACCGTTAGTTATGAGCTGCCGGGATGTGATGCCGCTGTCGCGGGCGGCGGCATGGATTTTACAAACAGTATCCGAGTATAGCAGTGGCTCGCCGCCAAAAGTCATGACCGACTCGATGGCGAATCTCCCTGCAAGCTGCTTGATGGCAGCTACAGCCGCTTTGGCGTCCACGCTGCCGCGGCTGTCCAGACGTTCATCGTTTGAACAATGCTTGCAACACCCGCTGCAGGCGTCGGTCACTACAAACTCTATTCGTTTAAGGTCAATATAACGGCTCATTTTTGCGGCTCCTCTGCCAATCCTGCATTTATATAAACCGCAACAACTGCGTAAATTGATTCAACTGCGTTCCATGCCTATGTCCGGACTCATAATAATGGAAACTTTATGGAAACTTTATCGGATAAAGTTTGTAATGATTATAACAGATAACAGTGAAGTATTGTTGCCGGCTTCGCGGACAGCGATTGCATTTGCAAAATGAAATTTAAAATGGACACACTGTTGTCAAGTTTAGTGTTATACAATGCGATTACCGGCAACGCGAATATTGGCAGTGCATATTAAAACATATTTATACGAGGGGGCGTACAGCATGAATGTTAATATCTTTGAAAAGGCGAACCGGATCGTCCGCAGCAGCGACGCGGCGTATTTCGGCGTAATTGACGAGGGGGGGTTCCCGTCCGTGTCTGCGGTTTCACCCGTCAAGCCCGAAGGCATATTGGAGGTGTACTTCACTACAAACCTCGGCGGCAACAAAGCCACGCGCTTGCAAAAATGTAATAAAGCGAGTTTCTGTTTCCGAGAGGGTGGGAGCAATGTCACGCTCGTCGGCACGGCGGAGATCCTGACGGACCAGGAGACGAAAAGCAAATATTGGCTTGACTGGTTTAAAGATCATTATGCCGGCGGCGTGACGGATCCGAGTTACATCGTAGTTAAGTTCACGACGAACCGCGTATCGCTGTGGATCGACAACGAGGGCGCGGAGTTTACGGTTGGCGATCTGCTTGCCGTGCAGTCGTGCTGCGGCCTGCTGTGCGACGGCTGCTCGTATAAGGAGTCCCATGGCTGCGCCGGCTGCATAGCCGTGGGAGGTAAGCCTTTCTGGGGCGAATGCCCCGTGGCGGCTTGCTGCCATGGAAAAGGCTACGTACACTGCGGCGAGTGCGCAGACATCCCGTGCGACATACTCAATGAATTTTCCTGCGGCGAAGACGAGCACAGTGACAAGCCCGCCGGCGCGCGAATAGCCGTATGCAAGGCGTGGGCCGCAAATAAACGGTAGTTAAAAATTATACGCGACTGTATTTGTGTAGAGGTATTTACTTCATCAATAACTCGACGGCGCGCTTCAGTTCATCCAGAGCGCCCATGTCGCCGGTGTTAACTGCGTCCACGATGCAGTTCTCCAGATGGTCTTTTAGGATGACTTCGCATATGCCGTTTATCGCGGAGCGTACGGCGGCGAGTTGGATCAGCACTTCCGGGCAGTCGCGCCCTTGCTCCACCATGCCACGCACGGAGGTTAGATGCCCGATGGCGCGCGAGAGGCGGTTGAGGACCGCCTTGGTTTGCGCGTGCGCGTGCTCGTGTGCGTGCTCGTGCGTTTGAGGGTGCGCATGCGCGTGCTCGTACGCTTGAGGGCGCGCGTGCTTTTGGGGGTGTATATGCTCGTGCTGGTGTTCGTGCGTTTGAGGGTGCGGGCTCGCTTGTGGATTCGCATGAGTGCGCGAGCGCGCATCTGCGTGTAGGTGTTCATATTTGTTTTTTTCGGTGTCATTGTTGTTTGCTATATGATTATGCCCGTTCATCTGCTCTCTCCTGATAAACTTTGGAATTGATTGTCGCATCATATGATATATAGTTTGAACGGACGACCGTGAGTGGTCGTCCCCATGTAAACGGACGAGCGTGGGTGGTCGCTCCTATGTAAACGGACGACCGGGGCGGTCGTCCCTACCTTTATTTATTTTTTCATATTAATGAGTCTATGTATATCCCCCCACCGGGCTTGTAGAAATAAAATGCAGATATATAATTATCAGGGGCATCCAGTCCCTGATAGTTGTGGTAGATAATTGATGAAAACGAAGGGCTTGGTGGGTTTATGCACATGGCGGACGCGCTGCTTTCGCCGGTGGTGGGGATGGCGATGAACACGGTCAGCGCCGTTGCTATCGGGGTGTCGGCGGCGAAGGTGAGAAAATACGAAATTAGTGACAAAATGGTCCCGCTGATGGGCGTCGCCGGGGCGATGGTGTTCGCCGGGCAGATGATCAACTTTTCCATTCCGGGGACGGGCTCGTCGGGGCATATCGGCGGCGGGGTGCTGCTGGCGGGGCTGCTTGGCGGCGTCCCAGCCTTTCTCTCCATCGCGGCTGTGCTCATTATCCAATGCCTTTTTTTCGCAGATGGCGGGCTGCTGGCGCTCGGCAGCAACATCTTCGTCCTGGGCGCGATCCCGTGCCTTGTGGTTTATCCACTGGTATGGAAGCCATTGATGAAGGGCGGGGCCAGCCACAGGCGCCTGACCGTCGCTTCGATAGTGTCCGCTGTGATAGGGCTGGAGCTCGGGGCGTTTGGCGTGGTGCTTTTAACGCTGTTTTCCGGGATAACGTCGCTGCCCTTTGGGACTTTCGCCGCGCTCATGCTCCCCATCCACCTGGCCATAGGTGTGCTTGAAGGCATTGTAACGGCGGCAGTACTGTGCTTTGTATTCAAAATGCGCCCGGAGTTGATCGACGCCGCGCAGTCCGGCGGACAGCTTGGCGGCGTTTCTGTCAAGAAGGTCGTCATCACGCTGGCCATATTAGCGGTGCTCACAGGCGGCGCCCTGTCGCTGTTTGTATCATCCAACCCGGACGGCCTGGAGTGGTCGGTTGAGAGGACGCTGGAGAATGCGAGCGGCGGTAGCGTAAGCATAGAGGGCATCGAAGACATAGAAGGCGGCGATGGCGCCGTCCACACAGGTGCTGCGGGCGTGCAGGATAATACCGCGTTCCTACCGGACTACGCTTTCGCGGACGACCCGGAAAACGTTGCAGGGACGTCGCTGTCCGGCATCGTCGGGGCGGCGATTACATTTGCCGCCGCAGGCGCGGCTGGGCTCGTGATCACCAAAGTCAAAAAAAGCGGCAGACCGGCCAATAATGTCTGATATGGGCGCCCGCGTCTTCGAGCTCAGGGTCCTGGAGAGCCTTGCGGCGGGGAAGACGGCGGTGCACCGTTTGCATCCCCTGACAAAACTGCTGTCTACATTTACGTTCATCGTCGTTGTGGTCTCGTTTGGCCGTTACGACTTTGTACGCCTCGCGCCGTATTTGTTCTACCCGTTCGTGATGATGGCCCTCGCGGAGCTTCCGTACAAGGTTCTGCTGGCGCGGGTGCTTATAGCGGCGCCGTTTTGTTTGTTCGCTGGGCTGTCGAATGTTATTATTGATAGGGCTGAGGCGTTCAATGTTGGCGGTATATCCGTGAGCCTTGGCGTAGTGTCGCTTGCCACTATTTTATTGAAGATGTATTTGAGCGTCATGGCGGCGCTGCTGCTTGCCGCCACGACGCCTTTTACCAAGCTCGCAGCGCAACTGCGGCGGCTGCGCGTCCCTGCGGTTTTCGTGATGGTCTTTGAGGTGACATTTCGCTATATAGGCGTTTTATTGGAAGAGGCCTGGTCGATGACGATAGCGTACAGGCTGCGCTCCGGCGCGAAGAAAGCCCTCGATATGAAGCACATGGGGTCGTTTGTCGGGCAGTTGCTCCTGCGCGGGTTTGACCGGGCGGAGCGCGTCCACGCGGCCATGCTGTGTCGGGGGCATTTAATGGAAAGGTATGCCGATGCCCGGCATTCGCGCGCGCGGCAGGTTCTGCCGCATCTGCGGCCACTGGCGCAGCCGCAAGCGCAGCCGCAGACGCAGACGCAGCCACAAGCGCAGCCGCAAGCGCAGTCAATGGCGCAGCCGCAAGCGCAGCCGCAATCGCAGCCACTGGCGCAGCCGCAGCCGCAAGCGCAGCCACTGGCGCGACCGCATGCGCACGCACGCGCTGCGGACGCGCTGGCGCTGGCCGCAGTGGCGCTGCCATCGCTGCTGTTGCGCTTTATATCATTATAGATTATTACAGGTGTTATTTTGCTGACGGTCAATGATCTATCTGTTAAGTACCCTGACGGCGCCCTTGCGATAGATTCGGTGCGCTTTGCCATTGGCGCGGGCGAAAATGTCGCGCTCATCGGCGCGAATGGAGCGGGCAAGACCACGCTACTGCTCGCCCTAGTCGGTATATTGCTGCCATCGGGCGGCGATATCCGCATCAGGGACATAGAAAAGCGCGTTGCCCACCCAGGCGGCGCCCAAGCTAACGAAATAATGCTGGGCAAAAAGACGTTGCGCGATGCGCGCTCGCTCATTGGCATGGTGTTCCAGAACCCGGACGATCAGCTTTTTATGCCAAGCATATATGACGACGTCGCTTTCGGGCTGCGAAATTTTGGCTGCGGCGAGGAAGAAGTGGCAAATCGCGTGGGCGCCGCGCTGTCGTCGCTGGGAATTGATCATCTTGCGGAACGCTCGCCGCTTAAACTCTCCGGTGGGGAAAAGCGTCTAGTCGCCATAGCGTCCGTGTTGTCGATGGACCCGCAATTATTGTTGTTTGACGAGCCTACCGCGTTTTTGGACCCCCGCGCGAGGCGCAACCTCATAGCCACCCTTTCGGGCCTGCCGCAGGCCAAGCTGATTGCGACGCACGACCTGGCGTTCGCCCAAACGGTGTGCCCGCGCGCGCTGCTGTTGCAAAAAGGTAAACTGGTCGCGGACGTCTCCTCCATCGACATACTACACGACGCCGCCGCCCTCGAAGCCGCTGGGCTTTAAATATGAAACCGCATACGCCGCTCACTTACACAAAACCACATTATTTAAGAGGTGAATAATGGCGACAAAATTGATTCTCATAGAAGGCATCCCCGGTTCAGGAAAATCTACGTTTGCCCGAAAAATCGCACAGTGGTACCAAAACAGAGGCGTCGCCGTGAATTTATATATCGAGGGGCAGTCGCACCCGGCGGACCTTGGATGGAATGCCTGCGTTCCTGCCGCTTTGTATGAGAACCTACTGGAAAAATACGAACCGCTCCGGGCGAAAATCGTAGAGAAGACTGTTTTTGAGGCCGATACCGCCATCATCGCCTATACGCTGGTTGAGACAGACGACAAGAACTTTTACAAAGAACTGGCGGCATATGAAGTTTACGACGGGCGCGTTTCTGACGACGTGTTTTTCAACCGGCATTATGACCGTTGGCGCGCCTTCGCGCATAGCGCGGCGAGCAAGAACGAGCTTAATATTTTTGAATGCGCGTTCATGCAAAATCATGTAAATGAGCTGTTATTTTGGCGGAATGCGGACGAGCATACTGTAATTTCCCATCATAACAAACTTATTGATATGGTAAAGTGTCTATCCCCGCTGGTAATTTATTTGTCGCAAAGCGATATCAGAGAAACAATTCAAAGAATTGCCAGAGAGCGCATATACAAGGATAATGGAAATTGGATAGACCACTGCATCGCATACTGCGAAAATTCACCCTACGGTAAAAGAAACGGCATAAAAGGATTTGACGGCGCAATGCAAATTTTCACCATTCGCAAACAACTCGAAATGAAAATATTAACACAGTTGCCCGCACCGCATATCGTTATCAATAATGATGATTATAACTGGGACAGCGCCTGGTCGCGCATCGAAACATATTTGCTGGAGCAGACGGGCTATAGGTCACAGGATCATGGGCTGTAGGAAAAAATGTTCATATAGCATTATATATATTGATAACCTTTACTCATAAATATATTATGTTTTTAACTTGAATTATCGTATAATAATTATTATTTATTAAAGCATTCATTTATTGTAAAAATAAAGGACAAAGTATATGCAAAATCCTAGCGGATGCATACCGGATATTGTCATACACGATATTGAAAATATCGTTAATTGTTTTATACATACACAGTTTGCGAACAATATTGTAAAAATAATATTGTTCGGCAGTTTTGCAAACAATAAATATCAGCCGGATAGCGATATTGACATAGCTGTTGTGGTTAAAAAAAAGCCAGACAATGAAAACATCGCGGATTATTGCTTGATCACAGATAACATTAAAAGGAGCGTTGACATGCTGTTTTGCACAGAAAAGCAATTATATTCAGGTCAATATGTTTTCTCTGAAATTATCCGCGAGGGAGTGGTTATATATGAAAACATATAGTGAATTGGCGCAAGACGACTATAGGGGGGCGATGGGGCTGGCCGAACTGGAAATGTGGAATTTGGCCGGGCAGCATCTTCAACAAGCCTGCGAAAAAAAGCTAAAGGGCTTCAACTGTTTTAATAATTACTATACAAATCTATTCATAACTATTCATGTTGATAAGATTGCAAAATAAAGTTATTATTGACATATGCTGGCTTATGCTATATCCTGACTTTAACACCTAAAAAATGGAAAACGCCCTTGCAAGCATGTATATTACTGGCTTTGCAGGGGCGTTTGTATGCAGAATTATATTGCGAAATTTATCTCAATTTGGAATATGCGATAATATTTTTTATCTCAGCCAGTGTACGGTTCTTTTTCCTGAAGTCAATGCCAAAAAGCTTGCCGATTTTAACGACAGCCGCATCATTGTAACTAGAAACATACCTGTTAGCCTCTGCGTTAACACAGCAGGCCCTAGATAATCCTAAGAGAATCATTTCAGATGAAAATTTTCCACACAGCCTCTTTTGCAATAGCCTGATAATAACTAAGGAAATGTAGCAAATAAGAAAATGCGCTTCGATGTGATCGGTTCGTGATAGGTACACTGGGCGAATCTCTAAATCGTTCTTTGTAACCTTGAAAGTCTCCTCTATCCGCCATAGTTCCTTGTACGTGTCAATTATCCAGTCGTCT
>Ga0099364_10009176_pt1 | contig 13763 bp, 10 predicted proteins | sample TergutTh196P3_FD_73070 | JGI IMG/M metagenome (GOLD analysis project Ga0099364, IMG submission 73070) | Microcerotermes parvus P3 segment gut microbial communities from Pointe-Noire, Republic of the Congo - Th196 P3 | ecosystem: Host-associated > Arthropoda: Insects > Digestive system > Gut ...
ATGAACCTGCTGACAATCAGCGATTTTTTCCGGATACGTTATGGGCGTCTTGTTGAGATACTGGTGACGCTTTGTATTCTGGCGTCCTATCTCGGTTGGGTTGCTGCCCAGATCAAGGCGCTGGGGCTGGTTTTCAATGTCGTCTCAGGCGGTTACATTTCCATGGAAGCCGGCATGATCATTGGCGCGTGCAGTGTGCTGGTCTATACCCTTCTGGGTGGCATGTGGTCGGTCGCAATTTCAGATTTCGTGCAAATGAGTGTGATTGTTATCGGGCTCATATACATCACATGGGTGATATCCGGGATGGCAGGTGGTGCGCATGTTGTGATTCAGCATGCATCGGATGCGGGCAGGCTCAGTCTTTTGCCCAGGGCCGAAATGCGCGATATTTTATGGTTCACCGCAGCCCTGATCACGATGATGCTTGGATCCATGCCACAGCAGGATGTTTTTCAGCGTATTGCTTCTTCGCGCTCTGAAACAGTGGCGCGCAATTCAGCTGTTCTGGGAGGCACGCTCTATTTTTTCATGGCGATGATTCCGATGTTTTTGTGCTATTCGGCCATGCTGATTGATCCGGCGATGGTGGAGAATTTGATGGAGCAGGATTCGCAGCTCATTTTGCCGTCTCTCATCATGGCAAAAATGCCGGTTTTTGCACAGATCATGTTTTTTGGCGCACTGCTCTCGGCGATCAAGAGTTGTGCGAGTGCGACACTTCTGGCTCCGTCAGTCACATTTTCCGAAAACATTCTCAAGGGTTTTTTGCCTCCAATGAGTGACAGGCAGTCGCTTGCCATGATGCGCATTGTTGTTTTGTGTTTTACCATTTTTGTGACGGTTTTCGCCCTGAGTACGGATGCATCCATTTTTGAGATGGTCCAGAATGCGTACAGGGTGACACTGGTTGCGGCGTTTGTGCCGTTTTTTGCGGGGTTTTTCTGGAAGCGGGCAAACAGCCGTGGTGCATTGCTGTCAATTGTATCAGGTCTGGTTTTCTGGATAGGAATGGAGCTTTTTATTCCCGACGGGCTTATTCCACCTCAGCTCCTGGGCTTTGTTGTTGCTATAATTGCCATGATAGCGGGGTCACTCTGGCAAGGCTCAGGTGCGAAATATGCGAAAGACTCGAATGACTCTGTCCGCTGACTGCGAAATCCGTTTGTTGACGGGTTTGCAATTTTGCGAGATTTTTTTCACTGAAACGATAATCCATTTATAATTACAGGTTCGGCGTTATCGAATTTTTGGGAGAAACAAATATGCCTATTTATGCTTATCGCTGTGTAGATTGCGGTTTTGCCAAAGATGTTTTGCAAAAACTGTCAGATGCGCCTCTTACCGAGTGCCCGACATGTGGCACGCAAGGTTTCAGAAAGCAGCTGACTGCTGCGGGCATTGGAACTTCGATAGGGGGCTCGCCATCGGGCTTCTCATCCTCGTCCTGCTTTACATGCCCTGTCAGCCGGGGTGGCAGCCCCTGCGGCTAGGCAGGCATGTGGCCGCATTCCTGGAAGCTGTGAACTCCAGGGCGGCTGTGGAGGTTCTGGTTTGCAGATAGTCCGGCAATTTATCCCCTCCCGGGGGGGCTGTTTGCGTGCCCGGATCACCTGGGCGCAACCTGAATACAGTGGCGCTTTAAAGCGTTGCCTTAAGGTGCGTACTTGCGCGTGGTTTTTCCTTGCGTGAATTGAAAAAAACTGACTTGTTAAAGAGAGGGCAGGCAAAACACTATGTTGATGCGAACAAATTATTGTGGTCTAACAACCGAGGCACAAACCGGCCAGATGGTCAGTCTGTGCGGCTGGGTGCACCGAAGGCGTGATCATGGCGGGATCATATTCATCGACCTGCGTGATCGTGAAGGCATAGTACAGATTGTGTGCGATCCGGAGCGCAGTGATGTCTTTGCCAGAGCAGAAACAATACGCAATGAATATGTCATCCGCGTGACAGGTGCTGTTCGCCCGCGTCCTGAAGGGACGGTCAATCCTGGTCTGAAGTCCGGCCAGGTAGAAGTGGAGTGTCATACACTTGACATTCTGAATGCTTCAGCAACACCGCCATTCATGATGGATGACGAAAATCTGTCGGAAACAACGCGCCTGGTCAACCGTGTCCTGGATTTGCGGCGTCCGCCCATGCAGCGCAACATGCGGCTGCGCTACCAGGTTGCGATGGCGGTTCGTCGTTTTCTGGACGAAAACGGCTTTATCGACATTGAGACACCCATGCTTACCCGCTCAACACCGGAAGGTGCGCGTGACTATCTGGTTCCGTCCCGGGTCAATGCCGGTGAATTCTATGCTTTGCCACAGTCTCCCCAGCTTTTCAAACAGCTTTTGATGGTTTCAGGTTTTGACCGTTATTACCAGATAACGAAGTGTTTCAGAGATGAAGACCTGCGTGCGGACAGGCAGCCGGAATTTACGCAGATCGACTGTGAGACATCGTTTATGGATGAGGAGGAAATCCGCAGTCTGTTTGAAAAGATGGTGAGCGTTGTATTCAGGGAAACCATTGATGTCGACCTGCCGGTTCCTTTCCCTGTCATGTCCTATGCAGATGCCATGGCTGAGTATGGTTCGGACAAGCCGGATTTGCGGGTAAAGCTCAGGTTGACCGAACTGACTGACGTCATGAAAGATGTCGAGTTCAAGGTTTTCAGCCAGGCGGCAAATCTGCCAGATGGCAGGGTTGTTGCGTTACGGGTGCCTGGAGGGGCAAAAGAAGGTTCGGGTCTGACGCGTTCAGAGATCGATGCCTATACGCAGTTTGTTGCGATTTACGGGGCCAAAGGACTGGCCTTTATCCGGGTCAATGATATTGAAAAAGGCAGTAGCGGGCTTCAGTCGCCGATTGTCAAGAACCTCAGTGATGACGCTCTGGGGCAGATTCTGGAGCGTACAGGTGCTCAAAATGGTGACCTGATTTTATTTGGTGCCGATAACAGGCGCATCGTCAACGATGCCATGGGTGCTTTGCGCGAAAGAATCGGACATTCCGGGTTTGGCCTGGATAATGGTCTGCTTGAGCAAGGCTGGAGGCCTCTTTGGGTGGTGGACTTCCCGATGTTCGAGCACGATGTTGAAAATGACCGCTGGGCGTCAGTTCATCATCCCTTTACTTCGCCCAAAGATGGTCACGAAGAATATCTGGAGACCGATCCGGCGCGCTGTATTGCCAAGGCTTATGACATGGTTCTCAACGGCTGGGAACTGGGTGGCGGATCAGTTCGCATTCACCAGCAAAGTGTGCAGAGCAAGGTTTTTCGTGCGTTAAAAATCGGTGAAGAAGAAGCAAGAGAGAAATTCGGCTTTCTGCTGGATTCGCTGCAGTATGGTGCACCCCCGCATGGAGGGCTGGCTTTTGGACTGGATCGTATGGTCGCATTGATGGCTGGAGCAGAGTCCATTCGTGACGTGATTGCCTTTCCGAAGACCCAAAGGGCGCAGGACCTGTTAACGCAGGCGCCAACCGCAGTTGACGAGAGGCAGCTGGCTGAACTGCATATTAGGCTTCGTAAAGTTGAACCGCCCAGGACGGTTTAGGTCCTGGAGAACTTGCAACCAGGCAGGCAATGTTTTGAAAACCTATAAGATACCCCAGTCCGTTCTTGTCCTGATTCATACCAGTGATCTGGAAGTATTGCTCATCGAGCGTGCGGACATGCCGACTTTCTGGCAGTCGGTGACAGGTGCCAGAGCCAGCATGGAGGAGTCTCTTTTAGAGACGGCTGTTCGTGAAGTTTTTGAGGAAACCGGAATTCGGGTAGTGAAAGATGCGGGCAGACAGGTCCTAGCAGATAACGAAGTAGGCCGGGACAGCCTGCTTGACTGGGAGATGAAGAACCAGTATGAAATCTATCCGGCATGGCGTCCGAGATATGCACCCGGCGTTACGATCAATACGGAGTATGTGTTTGGTCTGTGTGTTCCGCGAAACATTCGGGTGACACTGAATCCGGAGGAGCACTTGAGCCATGTCTGGCTCCCATATCAGGAAGCGGCCCGCACCTGTTTTTCTACTGCCAACGAAAAGGCACTGTTGCTGTTGCCTGAGAGAATGCGGGTATCCTGACATCTTTCATATCAATAACCCGCAGATTGTTCTGCGGGTTATTGATTCTGGATAAAAGCAGTTGCATCCGTGGCCTTTGCCAAAGCCCTGAATTTCAAAAAAGAACTGTTCAGTTCAGGTGTTGTCTCTGAGCCGGCTTTGGTACCTGGTACCTGGGGTTATCTGATTTTGGCTTTACTGCGCAACTCGGAAATATACTGGTTCCATTTTGCTTCCTGCAGTTCCTGCTCAAGTCCAACTTTCAGTTCATCTATCGGCGGGAAGACCAGTGGCCGGGTATCTTTTACCCGGATGATATGAAAGCCAAAGCTGGTTTGAACCGGTTCTGGCGTGAACTGGCCTTTTTTAAGTCCGGTCAGCGCTTCGGCAAATGAATGGACATAAACAGCAGGGACGCTCCATCCCAGATCTCCACCAGCAGCGGCAGTTGTGGAGTCAGTGGATTTATCCTTGGCAAGCGCATCAAATTTACGGCCTTTGTTGAGCAGTTCGATAATGGCTTTTGCCTCTTCCTCCGTAGCAACCAGAATGTGCTGTGCGTCATATTCCGTATCACCTGCCAGTGCCTTCAGGCGCCCGTATTCATTATTGATGTCAGTGTCAGTTACAGGATGCTGTTTAAAAAAATCATCCATCAGGGCGCGTATGAGTATATTTCTGCGCATCAGCTCGGTCTGGTTTTTGACGTCAGGGCGATTGCCCAGTTTTTTTCTGTCTGCTTCCTGCACGAGGACTTCGCGCAGGATGAGGTTTTCCTGTATTGTTTCGCGCAGTTCTTTGGAGTCTTCCTGCCCTTGCTGTATTGCCTCGTTAACGATTGCTTCTACGCGTGCAGCGGGGATGGGTTTCCCGTTCACAACGGCAGCATTTTGTGCAAATGCCGGCAGACTGACTGCTATAAAAACTGGAAGCAGAAACTGGAATGTTTTTTTCATAAAATCTCCGAATGGACGCCACTGACTGACTGTCAGGGGAGAAACAAGGTTTAATTGAATATCCGGATCCCAGGCAGATCATGGCTCCGGCGTTATTTGCAGCTTATCCGTCAGCATTATATATGCTATCGGCCGTACGGCAAACTGTCACAGGGCTGCACAAAAGATTTTTTTGTGCAGCCCTGTCTGTTGAATTTTCAGGTGAGAAGGACTTTGGAGCCAGTCAGAAGCTGGCCAGGCCCGGGAGTGTGCTCCGCTATTGCGGCTGCTTCAGAAACTGGACGGTAACTTTGAGTCCGCTTCCATGCCCGGGCGTCCCAAGCTGGATAGTGCCATTTATGCGCTCCAGTACCGATTTGACAATTGCCAGTCCCAGACCTGAGCCTGTCACGTTGTGATGTTCTGCCCGGTAGAAGGCATCAAAGACCCGGTCGTGCCGGTCAGCGGGAATGCCTGAACCCGTATCTTCGACTGTCAGGCGTACCGAATGCATTTCTTCATTTAAAGAGATGTCAATCTGCCCCCCGTCAGGGGTATATTTGATTGCATTGTCAATCAGATTGCGGCTGACTATATAAAAATCGGTTTCAGATGCAAAGAGCTCGGGGTTTTCATTGCCGACAAAGCCAATATCAATTTCTTTCTCTCTCGACAGTGGTATCAGTTCTTCCAGAACTGTCTGAATCACATCCCGTGTTCTGAATACAGAAGCTTTGGGCTGTTCGGAACTTTGTGACCTGGCCAGATTCAGAAGCTGTCGCAGGAGATTGACGGTTCTTTCCATTCCGGAATGCATCGTCATAATGCGTTCTCTTGCATCATCTGGCAGTGTTGACTGATCAATGTCCTGCAGTTGCAAAGACAGTGCGGTAAGTGGTGAACGCAATTCATGTGCTGCATCGGCAATGAAGCGCTTTTGCATTTCCATGACATGTAAAATGCGCGCCAGATACTGGTTGATGGACAGGGCCAGGCTTTTGATTTCTTCAGGTATTTCATCCGTATCCAGCGGCGTTAAATCGTGCTGCGTTTTTTTGTCAACTTCATTTGCAAGTTTGATGACAGGTCCGAGAGATCTGTGTACAACCCAGAAAACCATGGCACTTAAAACAGGTATCAGGAGAAGCAGTGAATAAATCGTACGTCGTGCATTGTTCCAGGCAATTGTATTGCGATAGGAGGTGCGCTGGGCGGCAGCCACTTTTTCGCCATTATCCAGAAACAGAACAAAAACCCGCCATTCGTATTTTTCCTGGATAGTATGAAAACCTTCTTCTGAATCGGCGGGAATTCTTGGCAGGACTGTTGTTGGCAGTCTTGACAGCTGGCCATGTGTTCTCTGAACGGGAGGGGGTTCCTTGCCCAGTATCTGGATGCCGATCAGGGCGTCTTTCTGCGATAATCCCGAGCGAATGTCTCTCCAGTCCTGAACGTTAAATTCAATTTCGTACTGGCTTGCCAGAATAGCAGACTGCTGGAGCTGGTCATTCTGTATGCGGGTGGCGTCCTGAAAAGCCATGTAAAGGGCAAAAGCACCCAGTACAAGCGTCATGGTGATCAGGCACAGAAAGAGTCCCAGGAACAGGCGAACTTTGAGGGAATATTTTAATTTTCTTTTGATACCATCCATCCGGCACCTCTCACATTCTGGATGCTTTCCTTGCCCAGTTTTTTTCGGATTGCGTGAATCAGATATTCAACAGCATTGCTTTCCACTTCTTCGTTCCATCCGTACAAGTGATCCTCAAGAGCAGTCCGGGCCAGTATTTTTCCCTGGTTCAGCAGCAGAATGTGGAGCAGACTGTATTCTTTTGCGGACAGCAGGGCTGAGGCATCTTCAAAGCTTGCTGTTCGTGTTCCAGTATCCAGTGATATTTTCCCGTTGCTCAGCACAGATTGTGCCTGCCCGTTTTTTCGGCGGACGACGGCACGAATCCGGGCAAGCAGTTCGGACATCGCAAAGGGTTTGATGATATAGTCATCGGCCCCGTAATCGAGCCCGGATATGCGCTCGTCAACGGCATCGCGTGCTGTAACAATAATGACGGGAGTTAGAACAGCGTTTTTCCGCATGTGTTTGAGCACACTTAGTCCATCCTTTCCTGGCAGCCCCAGGTCGAGCAGAATAAATCCGTAATCCTGAATGGAGAGGCTGTCAATTGCCGTTTGCCCGTCGCGCACCCAGTCAACAGCATAGGCTTCTTTTTTCAAAGCTCTCTGCATGGCTTCGCCAATCATGTTGTCGTCTTCAATGAGCAAGATGCGCATGGCGTGATCCTGTTGGGCTGTCAAATGAAACCGGTTACCGCATTGCAATGATACAGTGATTCGGACGGTTTTACCTGAATCCTCTGGCAGAAGCGCCTGAAGGTCTGGTGGGGTCCACAAATCGTGTCATTGCGTTGTCTACAAAAATATGGACATCCTTTGTCTGCCACCCGGCGTTGTGGGTTTCAAAAATTTTTGCCCTTACCCAGTCGTTTACTCTCAGATCTGAAAATTGCACGTATATGTCATGCTTTTTGCCTCTGAATCTTGGATCCGTGTTTTTCAGCTTGAATTTGGTCTGGGGAGAAACGGCAACATCGGTTGTCTCACCCTTGTCGTTGACCACGGTAAAGCTCCGGCCGTTTGCATCAATGCTTGTAATAGTGCCAAGTACGTAAGCCTGATAATGGCCTTTGTGCCACTTTTGTGCCATGGCTGATGTGGAAAACAAACCTGTCGCGAGCACAATCAGCAGGGCTGCAAATCCGTTTCGGCCAAAAAACTTTCTCATGATGTCCTCCGTTAGACTGAAGTGTAATATCAATACCCAGGTCCATATTAATTCCGAAAACTTAGCTTATACTTAGGAGTGAAATCTTTTTAAATTTTTCCTGTGCAGGCTTTTTGCGGTGATGTGAACCTGCACTTCTTCTTCTTTAATAAACCGGGCAGTCATCTGGCAGCGGGCATCAATGAACAGAAGTGTCAACAATGTTAAAAAGCAGCTTTTGCAGCTTCTGGTTTTACTGCTTCTTTGTGTTTCAGGAAGCCCGGGTTTTGCTGCTGACGCGCAAAAGGTGTTTCGCACGGTTTTCCCTGCACCTGAGACCGGCTTTGACTCTGCTGTTGCTCACGACCTTTATTCTTCCCAGGTGATCCGTTCGATTTGCGAACCACTGTATACCTACGACTATCTGGCCAGGCCAGCCAGGCTGATGCCTTTGATCGCGCAGGCGATGCCTGAAATCAGTGCTGACGGGAAAACGTATACCATTAAGATCAGGCGGGGAATCTATTATGCCGAAGATGCAGCCTTTAGGGGCGTGCGCCGCGAACTGACTGCTGCTGATTTTGCCTATGCAATCAAACGACTGGCGGACCCTCGTGTCAGATCGGCGTGGAGCTGGCTGGTTGAGGACAAAATCGCCGGCCTTGACGAACTGGCAAAAAATGCTGCTGGCGCAAGGCAGTTCGACTATGACAGGCCCATTAAAGGCCTGCAGACGCCTGATCGTTATACGCTGCAGATTCATTTAACCAAGCCTGATTACAATTTTACCCATATTCTGGCGCATTACCCGTCCTGTCCTGTTGCGCGTGAAGTTGTTGAAAAGTATGGCGATGCAAGTACGCATGTCATGGCCAATCCCGTTGGGACAGGCCCCTTTGAACTCACAGAGTGGAAGCGGGGTTCAAAAATGGTACTGACGGCAAATCCTGCCTTTCGGGGATATATCTGGGATTTTGATGCAGGCGATGATTCTGAAGATATCAGGATTGCCAGTGTAATGAAGGGCAGGAAAATGCCACAGATTGGCAGGGTTGAAATCAGCGTGATTCCGGAAGACCAGTCGCGCTGGCTGGCCTTTCAGAATGGCGAAGTGGATATGTTCAATCTGGACGGACCTTTGGCACCAAAAGCGATTGTTGACGGCAGACTGCGCCCGGAGCTGCAGGCAAATGGCATCCAGCTGTCGCGTACGATTGATCCGGAATTAAGCCAGTACTATTTCAATATGCGAAACCCGGTTGTTGGGGGCCTGGAAAAAGAAAAAATTGCGCTGCGCCGTGCGATAGCCATGGCACACAATGTGGATGAAGAAATAAAAATAGTGTGGAACAACGAAGCCATCCGCCTGGAATATCCGATCCCTCCGGGTGTGAACGGACATGACCCGCAGTACAGAAGTTCCGTTCAGTTTGATCCCCTTGTAGCCAATGCGCTTTTAGATCGCTTTGGTTACAGAAAAAACAGTGATGGCTGGCGCACCCAGCCTGACGGGAGTCCGCTGGAGATTGTTTTTTCAGCCAGAGCGGATTCTGTTGGGCAGCAGCAAAGCGAGATGTGGAAAAAAGCATTTGATTCCATTGGCATCCGCATGAAAAGTGACCGGCGTCTTTTTCCGGATTTGCTCAAAGCTGAAAAGCAGTGCCAGCTGATGATGCGTACGAGTGCCTGGATAGCGGATTATCCGGATGGTGACAACTTCATGCAGCTGTTTTATGGCCCGCATATTGGCAAAAGCAATAATGGCTGCATGCAGATTCCGGAGTATGACGCGCTTTACGAACAGTCGGTATTGCTGCCTGATGGGACAGAGCGTGATTTGCTTTACCGCAAGATGACCCGCATACTGGAAGTCTATGCGCCTAACCGGATTGGTTATGCGCGTTACCGCAATACACTGCTTCAGCCTCATGTGACTGGCTTTAAAAAGCATCCGGTAATGTATACCGAGTGGATCTATATTGATCTTGATATGGAAAAACTGAATAAAAGACACCGGTGACAGGACCAGTGTGAACAGGACAGTGCCTTGTTTGCGCAAAAGAAAATTCTTTGAGTCGCAAGTGGCTGTTTTGTGGAGCAAAAAACTGCATTTGTGATTTTGGGGAAAAGAACAGGGCATTTGCAAATAGGGAGGGTATGAAATTGGCTTTTTCTGTCAACATGAGAATGCGTTTGTGCGTCAGCTTTTTTACGTTGTTTCTGGTATTTTCAGCAACATCAAAGGCGCATGCCGAACGTGCGGTTCTGCCAGTTTTTGATGCAGAGGAAATTGAAGTTTTGTGTGAACAGGGGCTTGCGGACTTCGGGCAGCGAGTACGTGTTCTGGAAGAAATCCCGGCCCAGACGCAGGCTGGTTCAGCTGATTTTATGCGACAGTGGAATCAGCTGCAGATTGCAATGGAAGACCTGCATGGTCCGGTTTATCTTTTATCCCAGGTTTCGCCTGATGCCAGCGTGCGCATGAATGCTGAAGCCTGCGATGCCAGGCTGAGAGTTTTTGGTACGGATATGCTTCTGAATGAGAAGCTGTACCGGAATGTCGGCTTTTGCCGTACGGCGGATAATGCAGAGCGTAAATGGCGCGCTGAACTGCTCTACAACTTTGAGGATGCGGGTATTGGACTGATGCCTAAAAAACAGAAGCGGATGCGGGAAATCAAGGTGCGGATGACTGCCCTGCAGCAGGCATTTTCGCGAAATATTCGTGAGAATAAAGCGCGTGTAGTTTTAAATCAGGAACAAATGAGAGGTCTGCCGGAGGATTTCGTAGCGGGCATACCGCGTGACAGAAGGGGCAATTACCTGATGGATTTTTCCTATCCGGTCTATGTTCCTTTTATGCGCTATGCAGAAGACAGGGATGCCCGGCGGCAATATCAGCTGGCATTTATAAACCGGGGCACTCCAAAAAACCTGGAACTGCTCCAGGAGATTGTCAGGCTGCGGCATGAAATGGCTGTTTTATCGGGTTATCGCAGCTATGCCGACTTTGTTTTACGCAGGCGCATGGTAAAAAAAGTAGCTGCTGTTGAAAAATTCCTCGATCAGGTCCAGCAGGCAACTGACATTGCTGAAAAAAAGGAGCTTGAAGAAATCCAGTCGTTTATGGCAGCTCAGTCCGGCGTCTTGCCTTCAGCATCGGGTGAGACAATTGAGCGATGGGATATTCCTTACTGGCAGGAGAAGGTGCGAAAAGAGCGCTTTAATGTCGACCAGAACGAGTTGCGCCGTTTTTTTCCGACGGATGCTGCTATTGGCTGGGTGATGGGTATATCGCAGGAGCTGTACAACATTACGTTCACAAAAGCGGATGTTCCGCTCTGGCATGAAGATGTAACGTATTTTGATGTTCACGACAATGAGACCAAAAAACTGCTGGGTGGCGTTTATCTGGATCTGTTTCCGCGCGAAAACAAATATGGCCATGCAGCAGCATTTGGAGTGAGAGGGAGCAGCCAGCCTGAGGGGAGAAAGCCCATCACGGTTTTAGTGACCAATTTCAACAAAACCGGGCTTGATGCGAACGAGCTGGAAACGCTGCTTCATGAATTCGGCCATCTGCTTCACGGAGTGCTTTCGCAAAGTCGTTTTGTAGAATTGTCCGGTACGCGGGTTGAGCGTGATTTTGTTGAGGTCCCCTCACAGATGTTTGAGGAGTGGGCGCGGAGAAAGGAATCGCTTTCGCTGTTACCGAAATATTGCGTGACGCCCTGCCCGACTGTTGATGAGGATTTGCTCAGGCGGATCAATCAGGCCCGAAGATTCGGTAAAGGCATATTTTATGCCCGTCAGTCATTGTTTGCCCGGTACGATATGACGCTTTATGACGAGCGTGAGAAAAACGTTATGGCACTGTGGGAAGAGATGGAGGGTAGTTCGCGCCTGGGTCATACAGGAGGCACGCAGTTTCCCGGTCAGTTCAATCATGTCGTAAGTGGCTATGCTGCTGGTTATTACAGTTATTTGTGGTCTGAGATGTTGTCGATGGATATGCTTTCGCAATTTGGGAGCAATCTGATGAATCCGAAGGTTGCCATGCGATACAGAAAGACCATTTTAGAGCGCGGTGGTGAAGCGACTGCCGAGGAGCTGTTCCGTGCATTTTCCGGGCGTGCGCCGGATAACAGGGCTTTTTTTAGCAGCATGATTGAGCAGTCTTTTGAATAGTTTGCCTGCGGAAAGTTCTTTGCCGGTATCAGGTGTTTTGAAAATTTCCGGATTCCCGGAATTTCCGCAAAAACACGTTTTCTTTAGAGCATTATAGAGTGCTGCAGAGTTCCTGCTGGTTGCTATAGAGTATCTGTAGAGCACTTATTGTCTGATTGTTAAAGTCCGTGCGTTATTTAACTCCCACATAAGTATTAAAATTCAAGGGCTTGGCGTCAATTTAATAATTTATAACGTTGTCATTTAGACTCTATAGAGTGCTATAGAGTTTCTGCAGGGTGCTATAGAGTACCTGTAGAGCACTTATTGTCTGATTGTTAAAGTCCATGCGCTATTTAACTCCCACATAAGTATTAAAATTCAAGGGCTTGGCGTCAATTTAACCCAGATTGCCCATTAGGGAAATTCAGTGATGTTAGGTGGCTGCGAAGCTTGATTCCATAAACCATACAAACTGGTCAGGACTCCAAAAGCGTGAGTGGTTTTAGCGTGGCAACAAACAGGTGACATTTAAGTCGCCAGGTTCTCATCACCGTTTATCAATATGTCAGCGAGGTTGCTTTAGCAAGAATTCGCACCTGGCAAGCCTATTTCTGCGCGATGATGGGGAAGCGTAACAGCCCCATCAATCTTGACCCGGTACTTCCCATGGGCTATTCTTTGAAGTTCATTGTATTTTGCACTTGAACTTGAGGTTTTAAACTGATGGAAGATAAAAAACTGCAGTCCATTCGAGATGAAAAAACAGGCTTGCTTGTGTTGAGCACGGCTGAGGGCGAGTTCGTTGGAACAATAGGTTCGGTCAGAGGCCTTGCGAGGGCCGGCATTATTGAGCCGGGCAGTTTCATAGACCGGAGCAAGTTCATGTTTATTAATGTTGCAGGAGAGATAGAAAAAGGAGTTTTCTATACAACCGAAGAGGAAGCCTTGAAAGTTATTGACGAAAAAAAGGAATAAAATTCAAAAAGTCCCCGCTCTCGCCACTCCAGTTATCCAGTCCCCCAAGAGCAATCCCGTCATCAGGAAATCAATAGAGCATGGAAAATCCTGGAATTGTGCCGGATTTTACTGAGTCTTGAGTTCAAACCCGTGTTTGCGCCCGTCTGCAAAGCTTCAGAAAAAGAAGCCCCCCGGTTCAATACCCCGTCTTTGGCAAAATTGTGCTGAGAGCTGAGTGCATATCAGTAGAAGGCCTGCAATTGCTCGAATATGTCGAGAAAAAACACGCGACAAAGAGGTGCCTCGAGTTTTGCGCGATGCGCCAATTCTTCTCCTTTGGTGGTGTATTCGTATGCTGTATTCGTATGCGATGAAGCCTGGTGCATATTCTTCAACACTCGACTCAAAGCGTTCTTTTGTTTCCCGGGCTTTGGAAATCTTTTTCGAAGATGAGTGCGTCACGATGTTTACAGCACTCTTCGCCAGAAGATTGCTCGAAAAGCAAAGCAGTTGAAGCAGGGAAACTACCCAAAAATTCACTTGTAAAAAATTTGAAACCGCTTGCAATTAACAACAATTTAAGGCATAATTCGCTCAATCAAAGTTTAAAGTAAAATAAGTCAAATTCGCCTTTTTAAGTTTAATCAGCTGAAAGAGCTTAAATTATGCTATTCGCAAAAAATACTTCAGGCACCGGTCGGTCAGGGAGAAAGCGAACAAACACAAGGCCATCTCCTATTGCTGAAATGGAAACAAGGTACAAGCCGATTCTGTCGCGCCAGACCATTAAGGATATTGGCGCCATATCGGAATATGCCGGCCGGATGCTGATGGAAGTGCGAAACGTAATGCTTGATCCG
>Ga0099364_10009177_pt1 | contig 13763 bp, 13 predicted proteins | sample TergutTh196P3_FD_73070 | JGI IMG/M metagenome (GOLD analysis project Ga0099364, IMG submission 73070) | Microcerotermes parvus P3 segment gut microbial communities from Pointe-Noire, Republic of the Congo - Th196 P3 | ecosystem: Host-associated > Arthropoda: Insects > Digestive system > Gut ...
CGCCGCCACGCCCACTTATCCCAGAATTGAAAATATGGCGCAATACAGGAAAAGCAACAACCGGGCCCGCTTCAGGAATGAGGACGTAACCGGGGTCCTCTTTTGATACGCGCCCTTCGCCGTACCCGAGCAGCTCGAACAGCCTCTCTGGTTCCGCGCATATGGCAGAGCCGTTTTCGAGATAGCCGCGGACGCTGCCGAGGCGAAGCCTGCGAGAGTCTATTTCCTCGCTGAAGTATTCCAGCCCTGCACTCTCAACATCGATGGAGCATAGGTGCCTGTTGTATATCTTCGTAAAAGTCGTGACCTGTTCCATCCTGCCAGTGGCCGGGTTTACCGTATGGTTCCTTTCTTGTCGTTGGTCTACTATCCTGTAGCCTTCACCGTAGTATTTCATCATTTCATCGTGCGGCAACTCGGCGTTCCTGTCGTTCAAGCGCGAGAGCAAACTTTGGGATACGCCCGGAAGTACCGTATGGAATTCATAGCGGTACACGGTTCTAGCGCTCCACGCACATGCGTTTGATCCGATTGTCACAGGGCTCGCACCCTGAGACAAGTACCCATTGTCCAAGCTGTTTGCACATACTAAGATGGCATAAGCGGAATCCGGGGTAGCCTCAAGCGCGTTAGGCGCGGCTTCGCTTCCGAATGCCGCCTCGTAATGCGCCGCCAAATCGCGTGGTTTCGGCACAGGTTCCGACTCCGGCGGAGCGATGCTGTCGGTTTTTGATTGCTCGCCGCCAAATGCGGACATATAGCTCGCTGCTATTCCTTTCGCTTTCGATTCGCTGCTCAAGTTTCATCCCTCCCATAACCTAAGTCGATTTCCTTTGCGTATGCAGCGACTTTTTTATTTCAAGCTGCGGGGAATCGATAATCAAGCCAACCTGCCGAATCAGGAAAGCGCTCTCCCATCTCGTTCAAACTATGTTGTTTAGCAGATGCATCTCATCAGTCCCGAAATAGTGAACAATCTAATGAATACTATCCTTGTCAATGTCAGGTGCCCTCCGTGATTTGTACGGCACTCAAACAGCATTCACGGCACTCTATGCAGCTCTAGACATTATAAAATTGGCTATCTATACATAAACTCTATATAATCATATGACCTTATCTCCTCGATACGGGCAATCAGCTCGTCATAGCTGTTGATTGATGCGGTGCTTGTCGACAGGTTGTTGCCGAGATACTTTTCAGCGACACCCGCAATTACCATGTATCTTTGTCCGTTTTCTTCTATTATTGGATAATAACCGCTATTCTCAGCATCCCCATGTACTGTATACATGAAGCATTCTACGAATGCTCCATCCGAAAACACAGATACGCCATATCGATGCGAAAAAACTGCATAAATGCTTGTTTCTACGAACAGCCTTTTTCCATCATATCTGAGCGCATTGCTCTCTGCCCCACCCATGTTCCAGAAACCCGCAATTTCCACCAGGCATCCATCGCAGTTCTTCAAAATGATGTAGGCATAATCTGTAATCTCAATATCGCCATAATCAAAAGTTTGGTACATGTACCTGAGAATAAGCTCATCAGCGCCGTCGTCGTCAACATCGCATATTGCGTATGAATCGAATTCTGAATAGCCGACAACCATCCATTCCATATGGCCTGTATACACCTGGTAAAAGAGAGCGGTTCTTACGAATACGCTCCACATGTCATTGGGTTCGTCTATTGGTGCTAGTTCAGTGTATCGATTCCAACTCCAATCCTTGATTGCTACCGCAATTTCATCTATCCCGAATTCTCTTATTTTGGAATGAAATATTTCCGTAAATGAGTTGTCATATGGGTCATCGGTTTCATAGACATTCCTATCGAAATCGACCAGCCAACTACTAGACTGCGCTCCCCCGATTGTCGCCTTAAAAAAGGTGCCATAGTGATATTTTACTATTATCGCATCAGCAAATTCATGTTTAAGGTACTCAAACACAAGAAATCCTTTATCTGATATGTACACACGATAATCCAGCGAATTGCCCAAATCAGCATCGATTTCAAAGGACATATTTGTCCCATCTGCGATGCTCGCGATTACAACCCTCGCCGTGTTCCCGATACCAGCCGGCCAATCCGGTGAAGAGCTGTATCCGCTATTGTCGGTACCGGTAAATACGATCATTTCATCGAATCCATCGCCATCCAAATCAACTAAAACAGTCACGAAAAGCTCCAGCTGCTCTGCTTCAATATCCTTAAGCACCTCGTAGTAATACTGGGGGAGTTCTTCCGCAAATCCTGTGGATGGCGACGCAATGAGCCCGCTGTTTTCGCTTCCTGCATCATCTGACGGACTTGGGGAAATTACGGGGTCAATGAACTGGTCTATACTATCATTATCGGATTCATGCAATTCTTTTTCTGATTCATTTACTGGGGCCATGCCTCCGCAAGCAGACAATAATAGTGATGATAGCACCAGGATTATTGTCAACAAAAACAGTTTTGATTTCATAATAGAAAGCAAGGTTCGCACTCTCCTTAGGAACTGTTAAGCAATAAATTGCGAAAGGATGCAGCGCATGTCATTGACATATGGCCCTTTTTGTCTGAGCGTTAAGCATATGACTCCACGACCCCACTATTGATGCTATACAGCTCGATCCAGCAAATTGGATCCTCTCTTCTCTTGCCAAATAGCATGGGCTGCAGATATATTACTAAAGCAAGGGCTTTTGAGTTGCCCGTGCCTGTGCTGACACAGACCGACAGGGGCGAAAGCCTTATGGACAGCATCCCCGCTCTTCCTTCATAGCTGCCACCTCTCATCTTACGTCCTGTCGACCGCGTAGTCCATACTCGCTGGATTGCTCACGATGTTATTTTCCATGATTCATGTATAGTATTCTGCCATCGCTCTTCCTGATTTTTATTTCTGGTACTCCCCCCAGTGTATCCTCAGGTAGTGTCCCTAAAACATGCCAATACCCTAGAGCATTGTACGTTGCCAATATTGGAGTCTCTTTATATTTTGAATCTGGATAATGCGCATCTAATATCGCCGTTGCAATTCTGACAGCAGTTTCCTTATCAGGTACAAATCCCTGCTTTGGTATGTGCCCTCTATTTTGGCGATAAAAGATAATGCTCCCTCCTATCAGCATAGCCACTAATATAAAAACATTTATAACTAAAGTTGTCTTTCTTTTCATAATGATCACCATTCGACACGCAGAACAACTAAACCTTGGATCATGTGGAAGGTTTCTTCCGAAATTGCGTGTAATAGTCCTCTATTAATTAAGTGGGAATGAATTTGATTGACTGCTATTTCGCCATTTGGTAGGATATGGAAGAAATGCGAGGTGATAGATGATGAAAAAGCGGATATACATAGGCGCGGAGTCTTTTGAGAAAATAAGAGAGGACGATTATTTCTATATAGACAAGACGCTGTTCATTCAGGAGTTGCTCGAAAAAAGAGGCGAAGTCACACTGATCACCAGACCCAGGCGCTTCGGCAAAACCTTGAACATGAGCATGCTGCGGAGTTTCTTCGACATCGGCAGAGACAGCAAAGCCTTGTTCGACGGATTGGCTATTACGGAGCATCAGGACATCTGCGACAAGCATCAGAACAAATACCCAGTTATTTCGCTCACGCTGAAGAATGTTGAACTTGATACGTATGAAAAGTCGATTGAGAGGATCAAGACCCTTGTTTCCGCGATATATCAGCAGAACTTGTACCTATTTGATAGCGAAATACTCAACGAACGGCAAAAAGGGATGTTCCACTCGTTTTTTATGCGGCGCTCCACTGACGAGGAACTTCAATACTCATTGCTTTTCTTGACCGAATGCCTATATGCATATCACCAAAAACGGGCGATAGTCCTATTGGACGAGTATGATGCACCCATTGACAACGCCGAGAGAAACGGCTACTACCAAGAGATGATAGGCTTCATGCGCGGCTTCCTCGGGAGCGTATTCAAGACCAACGACTACCTCGAGTTCGCTGTGCTGACAGGTGTTCAGAGGATATCCAAAGAAGGCCTCTTCAGCAGCTTCAACAACCCAAAAGTATGCGGGGTCCTAGATGAAGAATTCACAACCTGCTTCGGGTTCACGGAAGATGAAGTGAAGCTAGCTTGCGATATGTATGAAATAAGCGAAAAATACGATGAAATCAAAAGCTGGTACGACGGCTACAGGTTCGGCGGCCGGGATATGTACAACCCATGGAGCATCACGATGTACCTTCAGAGGCAGAAACTGGAGAACTACTGGGTGAACACCGGGTCGGTGCAGGTGCTGCGGGACGTGTTCCCCAAAGGCGACGACAAGCTCCGCAACGATCTCGCGGGCCTGCTGACTGGTGCATCCATTAAAATGGCCTTGGCAGACCAGATAACGTATCCAATAAAATATGCCAGTTCGAACACTTTCTGGACGCTCCTCCTTCACGCTGGGTATCTCAAGCCCTGCAATGGCGCAAAAGGAGTCTGGTTCGATGCCGAGCTCGTAAACATGGAGGTACGCGATACTTTTTCATACTATGCCACGGAGTGGCTGCGGGAGGAGCGGTCTGCCGTTTCGGAGTCGATACTGGAGTTCGTGGACTGCTTGCTCGGCGGCGATGCGGATGGCGTCGCGAGGACGCTGAACGAAAACCTGCTTAACAATACTAGCGGCCATGATTTAGAGAGGGAAAACAGCTACCATATGTTCATCTATGGTATGCTCCTTGCAACATCGGGCAGCTACACAGTGCATTCCAACCAAGAAGCCGGAAAAGGGAGAGCGGACTGCCTCATCAAACCCATAGACAAGAGCGCCGCTGCCGTGGTGGTGGAGTTCAAGCATTTGAAAAGCGAAACCCAAAGCTTAAAAGAAGAGTCTCTGAAAGGGGTGGAGCAGATAGAGGATAAAGCATATGCGCATAACCTGAGAGCCGAAGGTTATATGCGAATATATAAATACGGCATAGCCTTTCACAAGAAAACCTGCGAAGTGGCAATTGATGCAAGCTCCTAGCGTTGCATGGCGCGAGTTCGCCCGCCAATCTTAATTAAGTTGCCACCTCGCTTGTATTTATTGAATCTGCATATCCAAAAAGAAGTAATAATGCCATTAAAACACCTACCTTAGCAATGCGAAATAATATATTGTTCTTCATTTCCATTCTCATCGCCTCAAATGCCATAAATCAAGCTCAAGGGCGTGCCGCTCGACGACACGCCCTTTGCACAGCTGTATCCTGCTACCAGGCGTCAGTCTGCCTATGGTTGATTTTACGCATATTGTATATTCTTGTCAACGATTTATTCAGCAATTCCGTGCGACGTTACTGGAAAGGTTCGCTGAAAAGGTGTTTCTGCCGTTTTCTCCGCAGCTCCCAGACCCACTCGTGTCAGGATGCTGCGGGTTGGAACCGCCGTGATAACGGTACTCTGCAATGGACTTTTTTACGAATCCAAACAATCTCATCACTCTGTTGACTTATGCCTACAATGCGTATAGAATTTATCATGGTAATACAACTTGGCTCGCCCTGGAGCACGACCACTCATTGAAGGGAAAAGAGGTGTTTGTAAAATGACTAAGCAGGTTATCAAAAACATTGTTGTCTCAACAATAACGCATATTATTCTGTGTGTATTTACGCGCATTCTTCTTGCTATTACCTGGTCTTCAAGTAACTCTATCAATTTAGCAATTATTTTTTATGTTCATGTGCTTTTGTCAATAATAAACCCTTTGCTATATTACTTGTGTGGCAGATATTTTATGCAAAATACACTAAATAGAAAAAACAATATTCAGTCTGTTGCTATTCTTCCTATAATTATTTTATGTGCATTTATACCGATTGGACTGACGGATTGGTTAATAGCTTCAGTATCTGTTATAGCCTCGCTTGTTGCTCATTCGGTAGGTATACTCGGGGTCTTATTATCCGCATTATTCCCATCAATTGTACTCTACGTAGGGATCATATCCCAGAAGAAAAAAATAGTTTGAATCATACCTAATAAACCAATCATGCGGACACGTGTAGTCACATCGGAAATACTTGCTTAGGAGAGAGCGAACATTGTGTCTACCGTGCGAATTTGTCCTCGTCTAACGATATCTGTATATATTGTTGAACTGAATATGTCCTTTACGATTGTATAAGCTTCATCGGCTGAGTATTCCCGTAAATGAATAGCGGGTAAAACAGGCTATAATTATAAAGGTGACTGCGAATGAGAAAGATTGCGATAACTATCATTGCGCTATTTATGTTGCTCATGGCATGTGCAGGATGCGAAAACCCCAATAATGGCGAAACGCAAGCGGACAATCCATCTCCGTCTCCGTCTCCGTCTCCGTCTCTTTCTCCATCTCCGTCTGCTGCTCAAAGCATGGAGCCTGCGCGAGTTGAATACATAAAAATCACACCCGAAGATGCCTTGGGGATGGAACCCGTTTATCTGGATGTCCGCACGCAAGAGGAATACGACGACGGGCACATTCCTGATGCCATTTTGTTGCATCTTGATGATATATATTATGCAGGGCTGACCTTACCTGACAAAGACCAGGTCATAGTTGTGTATTGCAGAACCGGTGCGCGAAGCGAGTTAGCCGCACGGATACTGATTGATCTTGGGTACATGAAAGTGTTCGATCTAGGTGGTATCGGCGATTGGACTGGTGAGATCGTTGATGCTGACGGGCGAATAAGCTACAACTTTTTCGGCGCGCTCCCTGATGACAGAGTCGCGCCGTTCTCATTTTCGACTGAAAAATGCGTCGCACCTGAAAATGGGTTGCGGTTCAGGTTTACGCTTGAGGGCAACAGAGTCGAGGTATATCGCATGAGTTACAACAACCCAAGCAGATACGAAGTTCGGAATGCCGAGATTTGCATTTCTGCAATAACCATTGAAAACCTTGACACAGGCTCTTTGCAAGAGCTTACTGGGTTCGAAACCAGTAATCATTATGCAAACGCTGATAATATGTATGGGCTTTCATTCGATGATTGGAATTTTGATGGATATATGGATTTTTAAGCCTATGGCGTTCCCCCGGTGGCACGATGGGGAATCATCCTACATATTACTGGTTATGGGACATGGACGCTTCTATGTTCGTATCCTGTGAGGAACTAGACCATATAAGCCAGTATTCAGCGCCAATGATCCTTTCGGAAACAAACCAGCTGTGCGCCTTTTCTCGAGTAGGTCCGTCTGAGCATATGCGACGATACTATGAATGGCATTATGGGCAGCTCGTCTTGGAGACGACAATATATACGCATACATTTGAACATCCCGAAGGCATGCCCAGAAGCAATTCATCAGACGATAGGATATTTGCCCACAGGTTTGTCAAACACGAATTGCGCGACGGCGAAATGGTGCTCACAGAGGACTATTGTTACGTATTGCGCGACGAATCTCTGATTGACGATATTATCAGCTTGCTCCATATTAAACGCAAACCCAATCGGAAGGTGTTGCCTGAAAGCATCGAAAAGTGCGGTTCCCTTGATTTAGGGTTATCGCATGAAGAAATTACAAATCGTCTTTGCGGTGAACAATAAGATTACTATCTGTTTCCGGTTATGGGGCGCGGAGTTGTCGTCACCGTCACAAACGGCACTGCCTCATAAAACAATCGCGACACGCGCAGGAATCGGATGGATTGGCAAAAGTGCGCTGCTTGTAACTGCAAAATACGGTTCGGCGATACGCCTGTCGTCGATACTGACTGATACTCCGATTGAAACTGCTTCATGTCTCCTGCTATAGCCTAAGCGACATATCCTTCCGAGTCTGTAAATCCGGCTTTGCATATACAGACTTGCTCATATTTGTACCCTTTCAACAAGCGCATCAAACCAATCGCCTGCCTCCGAGGTCTTTTCTGCGATTTCGTCAAGCGAGCTTATCTCTGCAAGTTCCGAAAGGGCATTTTCGACGGCTTCGTATGCCTGTTCTTCATAAGCATCCACAATATCGAGCCAATAATCAATATCGCTGTACTCATCAACCGTACCGATAGCATCTGCGCCTTCTAGCCAGAAAGCATCGACATATGGCAACGGCTCCAGTGCGTTACATAGCTTTTAAGTTATTATGGTTCTGTCAAGCATTGCGAAATCCTCCAATATAGATGTCGTCGCTAACCATCTATGTGTGAAATAACACTATCTAGCGACGGATATGCGCTTATGGCATTGCTAGACAACCTCGTTTCGTAACAATGTCGTACTATAGTATTGTGCTAGCCTTGCAGCGTTTATCTTCCAATCTACGGTGCCGTCAATACTGATGATGGGGCAAGTCAGCGTCTTTGACCATCGTTCGATTTTTGCCAAAGACCGTGATGCCACAAAATCCAGAAATTCGTTTTCGCTTATGTACATATCTCCGCCTTCGCTTACACGCTCGCCATACTGTGCATACGAACGCTTCTTAATGCGCTCCATACGGAGTTCATGCGGCGCTGATAGGTGAACGGCGAGTTTATAATACAGTGGGATTACTTCACCTAAATCACCAATGACTGTTGAAACGACAAATGATCCGTACTTTTCAATATCCAAGAGCATTAGGTTCGTGTATACGTCGTGTGGGCGGGGCTTAGAATACGGAATTTCCGATTCTTCAAAGGCATAATCCTCTATGTCGATATGTTTATATCCCAATAAACGCGCCAACTCCCGCCCAAGGGTCGTCTTGCCGCTACCGTTAGCGCCGAACACGACAATACCATGCGGTTGGCTCATAATCGTTATTCTCCTTCCCGCAGATATTGTGTTTTTCCATTTCCGATAAAGCTCCAGTCATTCTAACATATTTGACCTACATACTCAGAATCATTTGCGAGTTTCCGTTTCTGAGTCAAAAAGCTGATTGCTGAGATGGCCAAACAACGGGTTGTCATAGGCTTCAAACTTGCCAGTAACAGAATTGACCCATATGTAACCCGTATGGCTTTCGCCACTATTAAACTCTGGCCACGTATATGTTGCATAGCAATAAAACATGGTGTCCTCAATTGTTTTATTCTTCTCGGGAGAATATTCATACCATCGAGCAGCGCCTCCGCCATTCCACAATCTGTCAATGGCTTCTTCTTGGGTCAGTATTCTTGATGAATCCAACCATGGCCATCCATCAGGATTAAGCAAGCTGCCATATTGGTCATGCACTTTTAGCGTAGAGTTTTCTATGTAGTAGCTTATTTCTTCGCTATTTGCGTCATTGGTCATCTGTATGCGAAAACGATAGTTGTGATAGATTTCACGAGTATTATATGGGGCACTTTGAAGTTCGTCTATGAAATGCTCCTCCATATCGGTTGTATCTAATACGATACTGCTGCCAGTCGTGAATCCAATATGGTTGTAAAGAAATAGTACCAAGTAATCTCGGCAATCCCCATATACATGAAAACCAGTATAGGGGCTATAGCTCCATCTGTCTTGATAGCCCCTTGCAATTGCTTTTGCTATTATCTCGGACGCTTCTACAGGCTCCTGCATACCAAAAACATAATGCACATGCGCTACGGAGGACCAATCAGAGGTATCGTTCCTATTTATATTCAATGAGTATAAATTAGTAAGGCTCGCAAGCACAGTAATGTCGCTGATCCTATTGTTGGACAAGTCCAACTTAGTCAAATTTGTAAGATCTGCAAGCGGCGTTATATCACTTATATTATTCATTCCTAAGCTCAATTCCGTGAGACTCGTCATATGTTGCAATGGGACTATTTCAGCATCTATAAGGTTCATGTTGAACAGCGAAAGGCTGGTCAGAGAAGTGCTATATTCGACTCCTCTGATTGTTATTTGATCAGGTGCTTCTTCTTCAGGCGATGGCGATGTGATATCTGACGATACATTCGGTGTAGAAGGCGTCGTTGCCTGCGTTTCTGACTGGGCTTGAGAATCCGACGCAGGTGCTTCTGTACTGCTTTGTCCGCCATTGTCGGAACAGGCACACAATGCGAGAAGCATAAGTGCTATGATAATCGTTTTAGTAAACCAATGTTTATTCAATGCGCTCCACTTCCTTATTTCAGCCTTGTTTTGCTTTTTCCTTGTCTATCAATGCATCGTACTTGTCCAAGCGCCGCTAAACTATTGCAGCAACCATTCACGAAATGGGATGGCGTTTTCTGGCTCCCCGCCGAAATCGTCGATGCTGCCTAGAAGCAAGACATATCCGTTTCGTATTGTCCAGACATCGGGACCGAGTGATGGCAGATAGAGTTCCATTATTCCATCTCCATTGAAATCACAGAGAAAGGCAAGGGTTCCAAGGTATGGGTCAAAGAAATATCTGGAACAACCTTGCTTTCAGGCGAATAGCCTTCATATCTATAAACATCACGGTCATATCTTGGACGGTAGTAGAAAACTCCGCCGTTTGCCAATAAAGTGTAGTATGTCCCCCAATATCTTATCTTGACGACTTCCCCGCTTTCGATGCCCCATATGCCTCCGTGAGGCCCGGGTACGTCGAGATATAGCTCGGGAATCCCATCCCCAGTCAAATCCCTTGTGTAAAATCTATCTTTCAAGTATCTTAGGTCCCATATCGAAGCGACCCAGAACTCATATCCGCTTTCTGAATAAGCGGGAATTTCGTCTTCAAGAAAACGCGAGTATATCTCAGCGGCTCTTTCTATTGTAAGAGGCTCCGGTGCCTCTTTTTCATCATCCAAAGCTTCTTCCTCATATGCGGGTACTGTCTGCTCCAATGTGCTTTCGGCCGACTCATCAGCTTGTGCGTCTTCACTGATTTGTAAGGGCAAAGCAGCTGTTTCGGCGGTCGGTTGTTGAGGAACTGCGGACTCGGCACAGCCGCACAATAATACTGCCACTAATATGTACGCAATAGCGCAATATGCCTTGACCATGGAATGACCTCCCCTATATTATAGTTAATGGTTCTTCGTTGCCAATCGACTTTGGCAACATCCACCGATTCTATGCTCTAATAAATCGAACTCCCTCAAGCTGCTTATCCGAATGCTTTTGTAGGCACCCTGCTGATAATGCCGATGAGAGAGGGTATTAAATGCGCCAGAAAGCGCTATTACTGTCTCAGGCACACCTCTATAATAATAGTAATGATTGCCACAACAGCATAAGTATTAAGTACTATAAGATTATTGACTATCGGAGCATGCATCATGTTACGCATATCCTTGAGTCCATCAATGTTGTGATCGAATATATCGAACACATTCAAGATTCTGATCCATTTTGTGCTATCCCATACAGCTTACCTTATGGCAGTTTTACACGATTAATTCCAATAGTGGAGAATGCTGCGATATTTCGTGAATACGATTTAATGCTACACCTTGAAAGCTATCGTTTATCTCAGCAACACAAGCGTAGCGTCCCAACTCTATGGCAGCAACGGACGCAGACGCTGTTCCTCCAAAAGGCTCCCACACTACATCGCCAATATCGGTAGATGCTGTTATCATTCTACGCATAAACTCCACAGGCTTTTGATTGAAATGCATAGCTGAGTTTATGGTTTTTGCTGTTGATCTTGGAGCAGACTTGAACTCCCCACCCTTAATGCGTTCTTTCCCATGCAATGGTCCTTCTGCCCAGACATTTGTAATTCCATGGATATGATTCCATTTATATCTAAGGTTGTCCCACTCATCCGCGCAAACCGAATTCCTCCCGTCCAGAGAAAAATACGGAGCACCTGATGAATTGCCCTTGGTATTTGCATACTCTGCCATCTTCTCCACCATTTCGCCAGGAGGCCAATACCAAAGCCAATCCTTGGTTAAATACTTTCTTGTAGCAGCATTTTTTACACCACAAGCTTCATTAGCTCTCGAAAAGGCTAGCCCAGACCGCTCCCATTCATAACGCAGCCAAGTTTTTGTGTCTAATGGTCCAATCTCTGTATTAAACATCATATGACGCTGATATAATACGCATATTTCGGAAACTACAGGAAATTGCCGAATCGTTTTTCCATTAACATTTCCTGCAATATGTGAAATCCCTTTGTCCCAAATTACTGTTTGGACATATTTCCACCCATGACTTTCAATAACTGGATGAACAGTTGCCCAGCCAATTTCCGTATTCCAAAACCATAGAGTGGTTGCTGGCATTGCTATAGTATCCCATGCTCTAAAATGTGGGAGATACCAATCGATTAGCCCTTCAATCCCTACAGTATCTCCTTCAAAACCTCGAATACCATAGGCTCCGTCTGAGATAATCGTCTGAGGCAGAGGCCAATTAATATATACATCGAGAGCATCTCCATGATAAAAATAGTATTGATTGGTAATCATGTCGCTTTGCATGACCGTATCCTTTCGAGAATAAACTCTCAAAGCATCAACCTTAACGCATAGCTGGCGCGGCTTTGATCTCATAGAAATTACCTTCATCGAGAATTGAGAGTAGTATATCACGGTGTCGCAATCAAAGTAAATACACTTTATGAAATCGCATTATCATACCATGCGGTTATTCGTCTTACATATCCGATTCTACTCGTTGTAAAGGAGTGTCCATAATGCTTGAGCCTTTAGTTTTTGATATTATAAATGGAGCACCGCATTTCATCTGCTATGGTTGTTTGTGTATATTCCTGCATCAATCTATGCATTCCTAATGCCATTGGCAATGCTGATACATGCCGTTGCTATGTTTCATCGACGAAACGATAAACATAAATTATAATTTAGAGCAGTCGCTCGCTCACTCATCTGCCAACAATTTCCATTATTTGATAGTCAGCGCCGTCTCCATATATGCTCCAGTCCAGCAGTGTCCCTTGATTATGAAGCGTCCTCCATTTGCTTGAGAAGAGACCCCAATAGCTGCTTTCGTCATAGAACATGGCGATCCATTCCTCATCGCTGTAATCGCTTTTCAAGTATGTTTCGGATTCGCGGCTTCCGCTGCAATAGCGCTCGTCTGTAAACTTCGACCCACCAATCTCTATTACCGAACCATCTTCTCTTAAATTCCCAATCCATTCATACGATGATGTCAGGCGGCTTGTTTCAATGAGTTCACCGTTTATGTATGCATACATCGCCCAGCTGTGCGATGCACCACTGTTCCGCCATGTGCTCAGGATTTTTTGGTTATTGATATCTACTGATGGGTTGGCGATACTTGAGAAAACATCATTGATCTCATATGTCTCTAAGCCTCTCAAAAAACAGGCATACCTTACGAACCCCTGAGTTCCGAAACCCCCTTGCGAAACCAATATGTCATTCTGCCCGTCAAAGTTCACGTCAATGAGGATCAAGCCACCGGAAGCGTTGAAGATACGCCCCGATACCACGAGGCTATCGATGCAATGGTATTCACCATCAGTATATTGCGATACGAATACTTTCACATCCTGCGGTATGAAACGCGAATTACTGTCGCTCCAATCCCCTGCGGCAATCAATTCGTATACGCGCTCGCCATCGATGACCTTCACATATTCGCTGATATGCCCCGTCATTTGGCTTTCTATGAACCCCCTGCCCAATACGGAAGCTTCTGCAAGGTTGTTGTCATCCGACATAGCAGCTTCAGCAGTGTATCGAATCGACGCATAGGATAGTCGCTTGAGAAAATCCAGCGATGGCAGCCCGTCTACATAGGCATCTATGGCTCGCAGCGACTCCATCTCCTCTAGAATTTCAATATCAAGCTCTGAAAGCTGCGCTGCATGGAACCACGAGAACGCGACTTTGACATATCTAAGCTCTGGAAACAGTTCAGGCAAATC
>Ga0099364_10009178_pt1 | contig 13763 bp, 9 predicted proteins | sample TergutTh196P3_FD_73070 | JGI IMG/M metagenome (GOLD analysis project Ga0099364, IMG submission 73070) | Microcerotermes parvus P3 segment gut microbial communities from Pointe-Noire, Republic of the Congo - Th196 P3 | ecosystem: Host-associated > Arthropoda: Insects > Digestive system > Gut ...
ATTGTTCGAGATTGTGATAAGTCAAAACAATGATTGTACCACCTCCCACTTTTTAACGTAACTACCTAACGTAAAACAGGTTAGAGTTTAGGGATACGCTCTAAGGAAACCTCTAAGGCTTTCGCCGGAAAGTGATATACCCGTTAGACGGTGCCTCCGTCATTGGGGTGTGTCAAAGTTTATGTGGACTCACAACATAAGCGAGCAACATAAGCGAGCGGGGGGCATTAGCCCCCCGTTGGACACCCACACGTTTCGCAACCCAACGGGGGGCTAACGCCCTCGCTCGCTGGAAAGAAGACTCCACATAAACTTTGACACACCCCTTTGCGATCCTCGTGGGTGCGTTGTCTTGAAACCGCCGACGCATCCGCTACAATCGGGGCATGAGAACTCTACTTTACATTCCGGCGGTACTGTTGTGCCTCACGTTTCCCTGCTTCGCACAAACGACATTTAGCAATCCCGGCAGAGCGGCTGCCGATCCCATGCTCCTACGCAAAACGACCGGAGAAGCCGTCGACGTAGACGGAAGATACTACCTCTACTTCACAGGAGGAGGTCCCAATCCCCATTCGTTCATCGCACGCTCCACCGCCGACTTCGCCGAATGGAAAGAAGACGGAGTTATCTTCGACGGAAAAGATACCTGGGCTCGCAGCGCCTACTGGGCACCCGAAGCCTACGAAATCGAAGGAAAATACTACCTCTTCTTCAGCGCACAAAACTCCGACCTCCCCTGGACACAAGAGGAACACTTCAACATCGGCGTTGCCGTCGCCGACCATCCGGCTGGACCATTCAAACTCCTCGTAGAACGACCGATTTTCGACCCCGGCTATCCGATCATCGACGCAAACCTCTTCATCGACACCGACGGCACCCCCTATCTGACCTACTCCCGATGCTGCTATCTGCATCCCGTCGAAAGCGAACTCGCCGACTTGGCAAAGCGGAACGGCTGGTTCGAAACCATCGAAGAAAGTTGGATTTACGGCGTACAGTTGACACCCGACTTCACCGGCATCGTCGGCGAACCAGTGTTACTCCTGCGACCGCCGGTTACTCTCGATGACAAACAAGCGGAATGGGAAAGCCGATCCGTTACAGCCCGAGAAGTCAACCGCCGATGGGCAGAAGGTTCCACGCTATTCAAGCACGGTGATACCTATTACATGATGTACTCGGCGAACAATTTTGCCGGTGATTATTATGCCGTCGGTTATGCGACTTCGGACAAACCGCTGGGAACGTACACAAAGGCGGCGAACAATCCGGTACTCGAAAAGAACACGCAGGACGGCGGAACCGTCCGCGGTACCGGTCACAACAACATTTTCATTATGCCCGACGGAACGATGTACTGCGTCTATCACGGTCGCACACAAGGAGACGCTCGGCGACTCTTCATTGACAAAATGGAAATCGACGACAAGGGTGTTCTCCATGTTCATGGTCCGACGACAACGCCGCAAACGATTGCTGTACCGGCAGGGCAAGTGCAAGAGGAGACCGATGTTCTTGTTTTTGAGAACAGGGCAGACCCGTGGATCATCAAAGACGGCAACCGCTATATCTGGTGCTTTACGGAAAGGGATCGCGGCATTTCACTGTTCGAGACGGATAGTCCTTACAAGTTGGGAACTCGGCATGTGATTTGGCGTGCGCCCAACACTGGACCTTATTCCCGAGAGGTTTGGGCACCGGAGTTGCACAAATTCGATGACCGCTGGTACGTCTATTTTGCTGCGTCCGACGGTAACAATGAAATTCACCGCGCTTACGTGTTGAAATCCAAAACCGACAATCCTTTTGGAGAGTACGATTTAATCGGACCGTTGCCGACGTGCGGAACCGGCGCGGAGGGGGACGACGGTTGCTGGGCGATTGATATGACCGTTTTGGAACATAAGGGGAAACTCTACGCTATTTGGTCGGGCTGGAAAACGAAGGAGGACATTCAGTATCAATATATTGCTCCGATGTCTGATCCGGCGACACTGTCGGGACCGCGCGTGTTGATGTGCCGCAATGATGATTATCTTTGGGAAAGAACCGAGGAAAGGCTTGGTTCGCGGGGACTTCACGAAGCGGCGCAGGTTCTCAAGCGGGGCGATCGGACGTTTGTAACGTATTCGACGGGTGCGTCATGGCTTCCGACGTACAAGATTGGGATATTGGAGTTAGTCGGCGATGATCCGTTGAATCCTGAACATTGGAAGAAACATTCGGAGCCGGTGTTTCGTGCGTCGAACACGCCGGGCGGTCGGGCTTTCGGTGTTGGTCATGCTTGTTTTCTTTTGGACGGACCGGAGCCGTTGGTCATTTACCACACGAAGCGGAGTACAAGTCCCGGCTGGGAGCGGGATGTGTACATTCGCAAATTTCATTTCGACGAAAATGACTTTCCCGTTTTTGGCGTGAGATAGGACAGCAGAGCCGCAATCTTACATTCCTGGCGGCAAAAAAGACAGGTAGGCGACCGCCCGCCGGGCGGTTGCGTCGGCATAGCCGTCGTTTAGAAGAACAGGCAACGAATCGCACGTCTGGTTCCCGGTTTGCGTCAGAATGACGGTGTTTATCTGGCGATAAAGGTAAGAGAAGCGGTGTTCTGCGTTTTCACGCATGGTTTCCGCTTGTAATTTTGCGTCCAGTGGCGTAGCATGCTTTGCCATGATCATACTCCGTTATATGTTGTGAAAAACGCTATGAAAAATCAAAACAGTAATATTTTTCAGTAATAGCGTTTTTCAAGGTACTTGTTTTCAAGTACACGGCAAGCATTGTACAGTCCGGAATGAGCGCAGCGCAATGACGGAAGGACTGTTTTATGTGCATGTTACTTGCTGGCGGAAGCCTACCTACTAGCTAACAGACTGCCTGACCGAAGGTATGAATGTCTTTGACGATTGCAAGTGTGCCGCTTTTTAGTACAATATCTGAATGAAAAGCGTCATTATTATTCCGGCAAGATATGCTTCGACACGATTGCCGCGAAAATTGCTGCTCAACGAAACAGGAAAACCACTCATCCAACACACATACGAGTCCGCTCTTCAAGCGAAATTGCCGGAGTCCGTTACCGTTGCTTGTGATCACGAAGAAATTTTTAACGCCGTCAAAAAATTCGGCGGAGAAGCTCGAATGACCAGTGAAAACATACCCAGCGGTACCGATAGAATTGCTGAAGCCGCTGCGTTCGAAGACGCTGATATCATCGTCAATGTTCAAGGTGACGAACCGGAAATATCAGGTACATCCATCGACCTGGCAATACAAATACTTCTCGACCATCCCGATTTTGTGATGAGTACGCTGGGAGCGCCCATTAGAATCCGGGAGCAGCTTGAGGATCCGGGGTGTGTCAAAGTAGTATTCGACTCGACGTATCGGGCTTTATATTTTAGCCGAAGTGTTATCCCGCATCCGAGGGGCGGTATTCGTGAAGAGCATTTTACGCAATCGCCGCCGCTCTTTTATCGGCACATAGGATTGTATGCGTACCGCCGGGAATTTTTGTTGCGGATGAGCCGATTGGAGCAGTCCGCCCCGGAAATAATAGAGAGTCTCGAACAGCTCCGGTGCTTGCATCATGGCTATTCCATTATGGTCGGCATTGTTGATGGAACGGCGCAGGGTATCGACACCCCAGAAGATTACCGCCGATTTGTTCGAAGGACAGCAGAGAAACAATCGTACTTAGTCGGGTCATAAAAACTCTTTTCGTTCTTGGAATCCTGACTTGCGGTTCGACTCATCAGGGCGGCAGTAATTTTACTTTCGGCGATGGAGCGGTTCGTTTTTTACAGGAGTCCATTTCGCCCGAGGTCTATTTTTCCCTGTTTACGGCGGCGGAAGGCGATGCAGTTGTGTTGCCGTGAAAGGGGGAAACCGAAATGAAGTCGGGAAATCCCATTGTCGCGCCTATGTCTATGTATGTCAATAGGTTACAGCATTATTTGAAATCCTTGATTGGACGCTAGTGATAAAGTCGGTTCTCCTGGATTGGCGGTGTTGGTGACTGCCCATTCGGCGATGCATCGGACGTAGTTTTGTTTGGCTTCGGACGAACCGAATTTTCCAAGATAGATTCGTTTGCCGTTGATTCGGAAGAAGGCGGTGCCTCCGTTGTTACCCATTTTGGGCGGAAAAGATTGTGATTTTTGCATGATTTTGTCAAGTTCAGGGTTGAAAAGTGTCCATTTCTGGACACTCCCATATGCAACAGGTCGTTTGTTGAATCGTGCGGGCAGTATTGGCAACTTGCTAAAAAGGGAAGGAGACATTGACGGCGGTGGCACCGATGGTAAGGAACAAGCCAAAAAATTCCTAAAACGACTCAAATTCACAAAATAAAGGAAACTTGCACGCCTACTGTTTTACCTCTCGCTTTCTGTCCGCTATCGGTTAAAATAGAGCAAAGTGGTCGGAGAATTTCCGATGCCCTACTTCATATACCATCCAAAATGCCTCACATCACCGAATGGTTCAGCGGTCGTGTCTTTCAACATATTCATAAAAATAATCTCGTCTATAACACCTGCTGGGAAGACCCGAGAATCGATAAAGTTGCCCTCGAACTCACACCGGAAGACAACCTCTTGGTCATCACCTCCGCTGGATGCAACGCACTGTCCTACGCCCTGACAGGACTCAATCACGTCTACGCCGTCGATATGAATCCTCGGCAAAACGCACTGCTAGAACTCAAACAATCCGCAATACGTAATCTCGACTACGAAACATTTTTTCAAATGTTCGGCAACGGTCGCTTGACAGGAATAAAAGGGATTTATCGGGCAAAACTGCGGGACGGACTCTCCGATTGGTCACGAAAATACTGGGACAGACGAATCCGTAAGTATTTCGACAGCAGACGCAAAAGTTTCTACTTCTGCGGTACCGCTGGCGCATTTGCCCGGTTGATCAATACCATTATCGACAAAGCCAAAATGCGTGTCGACGTCCACGATATTCTCAATGCGAAAACGATGGACGAACAGCGGCAAATTTGGGAACAGCTGCGGGAAAAACTTTGGAACCGGCTGGTCAAGTTTCTGATGAATAGGGACACGACTCTGTCGATGCTCGGCGTGCCTCTCGCCCAGCGCAAGCAGATAGAATTGGAGTATAAAGACAAGGGCGGCGTCGTCAAATACGTACAGGATTGTCTCGATTCCGTTTTCGGCACATTGCCTATCAGCGATAATTACTTTTGGCGGGTCTATGCAACGGGCTCTTACACACCGAGTTGTTGTCCAGAATACTTGGAGCGGGAAAACTTTGACGCGTTAAAGGGCGGCTTGGTTGACCGAATAACGACGCATACCGATACGGTCGAAGGTTTTTTACGCAAACATGAGGGCGGAAAGATTTCGCGGTTTGTGTTGCTAGACCATATGGATTGGCTTTCGTTTCATCCTGAAAAGTTGGCGGCGGAATGGGAGGCGATTTTGGATCAAGCGTCGGAGAAGACGCGGTTTTTATGGCGGAGCGGCGGACTGCGTACCGATTATATTGATCCGGTGCCGGTTCATTTTCAGGGCAAAGCAACGCAGTTAGGCGAAATTTTGACCTACAACATGGATCAGGCAGCGGCACTGCATAAGTTTGACCGGGTACATACTTACGGTTGTTTTTACATCGCCGATTTGAACTACCCTGACGGATGAAAGTTTACAGAGTCTGGAGCGGCATCTCCGGTACTACCGCACCGGGCGCTGTTTGTTTTTTGCTAATTTTTACCGTCAACCCTGTAATTTTCCGCATAACCAAAATGCTAATCGAATGAAAAAAGGGCAAAGGATCGTCCCACGTAAAAAAGGCGTAGGCAACCGGTCGCGGAAGCGGAATCAAAACTTTCCACCAGTCAGGATCACCCTGCTGCCGTAGGAGTTTCATCGTTCCATGCTCCAATTCGCCGCACCTCCACGAACCCTTGTGTTTTTCTGGACGCACCGCACCGCAAAGCATGCCCAATGCTGCCAGATAAGAATCCCAAACTAAATCGACACCGGCGGCAAGACCTATCGAATTGAATCCTTCGGGACGAAAACTCGATTCAATGTAAACATACTCTTTCGATACGGCATGCTGTTTACACTCTATTCCAATGAATCCCCGAAGTCCGAACAATCGACAAAGTTCTTTTGACTTTTCGATGAACACCGGTTCAGGAATTGCATCGACAATTCCCGACGCCATCACTCCTCGCCCCGGCGGATTTTGCCGGACTTTTCGTCCGGCAAGCCAAAGCCTCGGGTTCCCAGACACGTCGCAACTTGCCATAAAGAATACAACATCACGGTCAGCTCCCAGAATGTATTCTTGGGCTATCAATTCGACATTATTGTCCGTCAACATCGGCGTAAGATGTTCCCGAAGAGCATCCCTATTTTCATAAAGTGCCGTCTTCATCTCCAATTTATCCCGTATTTTGTCCGACATCGGACGAACAATTACAGGAAACGCAAGTTTGTTTTCAACATGAACAATATCGTCGGTGTTTCGCACAAGAACCGTTTCCATAACACGAAAACCAGCTTGTGCCGCCAGAGGGAATTGGTTATTCTTGATTGACAAGGGAATTACTTTCTCTAGCGGATTCACCAAGTTGAAATGTTCCTCTACAAATTCTTTGATCGGTTCCAAGTCAAGATAGTGCGACTCATTGGTGACGATAAGGATAGGTTTGTTGGCTTGAGGAGCAATTTCATGCAGGAAACCTTCCAATCGTTCCTTTAACTCTACTGGATTCTTCAAAGAGGTGAGAGGCAAAACCTTTTTTACATAACGGCTCCATGCAATGGACGTATTCCGGTCTGGTGTTAACACATACACAGAAACTCCGTGTCGTCCCAAAGATCGGGCAATTCCGAGGGGATTTGCTCCGTCATGAGTCAGTACAATAGCGGGAGTTTTCGGAAAATCATGGAAAAACGGATGAGTATTTTTGCGAACGAAATGAGGCAAATAGACTCCGAAAAGTTTTTGCTCGGTAAGAGTTCCAAAAATGGAAAAACCTATTTTCATGTGTAACAACAGAGACGGAAGTCTATCCTCCCGCTCAATCACTTGACTCACGACACGTTCACAATCGGTCGTTGCAAAAATACGTTCAACCGCAAAAGAGAGCAACTGTTTTCCGAGTCCCCGAACCCTTCGTTCTGGAACAATAAAAAGGTTCACGACTTTGCAAACTGCTTCGGCGGCGTGTTTTCGACGGCGGGAAAGAAAACCGAATCCTTCCGCCGGCAACCAAACACCGCCCAATAACAGATTACTGTTTTTCTCCCGTACAATGAAACAAGGAATTTTTCTGCGAAACCGGTCGAATACTTCTTCGCGTAATTGTTCCCGCGTGTCGAATCCGAATTCAGCAAGGGGAAACTCCGCGATAATATCGTCGCTGTCCTTCTCGGAATCTGCTTTTATAAAAAGATATTGGTCGTCGTCAATCGGAATAGGTTTGAAGTCGGATCGGGTAAGTCCCAGTATCAGCGACTTGGTGCTTGGCAGAAACGGAATCGGCGGAATAAAAGATTTAATGAATGATTTCCAAGTCATAAGCGATATCAAGGCGGACAACGTAGTGTTATAGTGTTTGGGTGTGTCAAAGTTTATGTGGTCTCACAACATAAGCGAGCAACATAAGCGAGCGGGGGGCATTAGCCCTCCGTTGGAAAACCAACACACTTCGCAACCCAACGGGGGGCTAACACCCCCGCTCGCTGGAAACTGGTAAGAAGACTCCACAAAATCTTTTACACACCCAGGGAGGCGTGCACTACACGGCGACGCTTTCGATTCCGAGGAGCCGGCACATTCGGGTAACTAGAAAATCGGTTTCGAAAGGCTTCTGGAGGAACTCATCTGCTCCTGCCTCTTTGAGTTTTTTGATTTTGTTTCGCTCGACCATTCCGCTGATGCAGATGATCTTGACATTTGTCAGCGAGTCATCACTGCGAACCCGAAGGCACACTTCTTTGCCGTTGATGTCGGGAAGCATCACGTCAAGGATAATGAGGTCGGGGCGATATTCCTTGACCATCATTCCTGCTTCGAATCCGTTGGTGGCAACTTTCGTTTCAAAGCGTCCGTCGTCTTTCAGTACGGAAACGATCAATTCGACCAAATCGGGATCGTCGTCAACGACCAGCACCTTTCGTTTGTTGCTCGTTTCGAGCGAATCGGTCGGAATACTGTTGTCCCTCATGAACATGAAGAGGTCTGCTCGGGGAATACGGCGGAATTTGCTGCCGGGAACCCGAAATCCCTTGAGTTGCCCACTGTCGAAGCAACGAATGATCGTTTGCTGACTGACTTTACAGATCTTGGCGGCTTCACCTGTTGTATAGACTGATTTGTTTGCCATGAAATTGCTCCATCCTTTTTCGTTAGGTTGTCCAGAGTGTACGAAACGTTCCTCGTTTCGACCCCATTTCCTTCTTTCGAATATGTTAAAAACGGCAAATTTTACGGAATTTCACAAAACTCCGTATTTTACCATTCCTACCGATAATACGGATTATAACTATATTACCGATTTTGTCAAGACCAATTTGGGTGTGTAAAAATAAAGTGGGTGTAGTGCAAGCGAGCGGGGGGCGTTAGCCCCCCGTTATACCACACATGTTTTTGGGTTTGGTCAATTTTCCCGCAATTTGGGCAGGAACCCCGGCTTTCTCCCACGACAGATACCTCGTATTTGTAAGGTTCGGACGACTTGTGTAGTACAACGAGTGGCTAACGCCCCCCGCTCGCTGCGCCGCACCCACTTTATTTTTACACACCCATTTCATTCTGTCTATTCTGTAAATTACCTAATCGGTACAACCCCAACATTCGGCAAGACCCGTACCGCATATTGCGAAAAGTCCGCAAATCCGATACATCGGTCAATTCTCCCTCGCTATATTGACGATTGACTATCAAGAGGGACAAGAGTCCGTCCGCCCACGTTTGTTCTACAAAAATCAGACAAAGAGGAAAAAAATGCTGAAAAGAATTCATAAAACACTGTCTATCGGATTGAGCGGTTTGCTTGCACTCGGAGTCGCCGTCGGTACAGTCGACGCCGACACCGTCGGCAAACGTGTGCCCAATGTTCTACACGAAATGGTACCGCACGTCGTTTTGCCGGAAACCATCCAATATAACAAAACGGCAAAAAACCTGCCCGGCAACGGATACAACAGCGCAAACTCGCCTTACGTGGCAACTTACGTCGCCTTTCCTTCATACCAGACGCCTTATACAGCAGAGTTTCGTTCCGTCGGTCAGTCGGTCTATCCAGTGTCGCCGCAAGTACCGCCGCCCTTGCCTAAAGAAACACAACCCCAAGAAGGTCTAACACCCGATACCCTCGCCGTCGAAGCCGTCTTTGCCGTTCAATGTGGTGCCGCTCAAGACATCGAAGGCAGAGATGTCGTACTTTCCCAGAACATTACCGAACCGATTCGGCTTGCTTCCGGTGCAGAAGAAATGATTCCGACACTTCCGTCGCCGAATAGTATGATTGTACAGACAGGTATTTTCTGTCAGCAACCGGCAAAACCGCCGTCGGCTTGGTCGTTCAGTTCACCGCTATTCAAAATCGCTTCGGTTCCTTCTCCCTGGGCTGGTCAACATGCCGGTTCTATCACGCACCACAGTCCTAGGGGCAGCGGACAGCACGTCGCTTTTGCACCGGCAGGAGCCGACCCCGGTGCGACGGGAGCAATGCCGCAAGGAGTACCTTACTCGACAATGCAAATGGGACGCGGCGTGAATCAGGAATTAGGGGCGCAAGTCCAAGTGTTGCCCAACGGAATGGTACTGTTGACAACACCGGCGACTCATCACAACTGCGGTCTGCTCCGTTGCCGATCCAACTGTGTACCGAAAAACGTTTTGTTGCCGCCCGCCGATTATTTTCAGCAGATTCCTCAAGGATTACCGCCCATGCAGCCGGTATCGGCAATGCAAGGCGCAATGATGCCCAATGCGATGATGCCCAATGCGATGATGCCCGGTAATTACGGAGTTCCTTTTATGCCGGTAGGACAACAAATGCCGATGCCGCAACCGCAACTGGTACCAATTACGGCAATGACACCGATGGGACCTGCCATCGTCGGATACCAACAGGTGCCGATGATGAGTTCGCAGATGTCGATGCCGATGCCGCAGCCGGCGATGGTGAATCCGATGATTGCCGCACAGGTAACAGGAACCGCCGGAACTGCTGATGAAGGCTTACAACCGCCGGGAGAGTTAGGTAATGTCAACAGTGTCGGTATCAATCCTGAAGGGCAAATGGGATTGGTTGCGACGCCTTTCGGTTATGCTCTCCAACTTTCTACTGGCGGACAGCAAGGCGATGCAGCGGCACAACTTGCACAAATGCAGATGGCACAAATGCAGATGACACCGATGCAGATGATGAATCCTTATGCAGGGTTTTATGCGACGCCTTTTGGTTATGTTTCGATGGGTCAGGGGTCGGGACCGTCTGGCGGTTTTGGTCAGTCCGCAATGTTTATGCCTAATCAGGGCGGAATGAGTGTTTCGGATATGATTCAGATTATGGCGTTGTTGAACAATAGTAAGCCGCAGCGTCAGGGGTTGTTTTCTCGAATGGCGGAGCGTCGTGAGGCTCGTCGTGCGGCTTGTGGTGATCCGATTACGGAGTTGATGCAAGCGTGGACAACTCCGTACATTACGCCGGGGACGACGTTGCGTATGCCTGCTCGGAATGCGTATCCTTATGGACATTTCGGAGTTCAGGCGTCGCCGATAAGTACGGCGAACTACGGCGGATACAACAATCTTTATCTCGGTAACACGACGTATCCAGGCTTGTATTAAATGGTCGCATTTTAGCGGTTTTGCTTGCAAAACGAATTAGTGGATTTTGCAAGCAAGCCGAATCCGGCATGTTTTGCAAGCAAGCCCGCGAACCTGTGCGCCCCGAAGGAAAAACGGCTAACGGCGCAATCTAAAAGAACACGAAGGACGGACAAACTGTTACCCTTGCCGGCTGGGTCGATACCGTGCGAGACCACAGCGGCGTACTCTTTATCAATCTGCGAGACCGATACGGACTCACCTTTTGTCTTGCCTTACATACGCGGCAGACACCACTCCACTTCACAGACTGAACGGTTGCGTCCACGCCGTACCGGTTGCCGGAGTAATACCGGCACTGATTTCTTTATTCTGGTCAGAAATAATCACCGCCCGAACATAAAGTTCATCCTCTTGCAAACGATAACTCGCTTCGACTCCGTCAACGGCGGCAAGTTCAATGCCGATGTCTTTGGAGAACGTCCAACCTCTTCTAGCGGGATTCCTGTCCGTCGCCTCCATTGTAAAGGGCGTTATCGTTTGGTCAAAATCTTTCTTCGTGCCGATAAATTTGATCCGATAGTTCACACCATCGACCGGTTTTACCTTGACAGAAAGCGCACCCGCCGATTTATCAAAAGCAATCTCTTCCATTTCTACGCCGGTTGATGTGTAAAAATCCCCTGCGAGCAGTGCTTGCACAATAGCATCGGCTTCCAATTTTTCCGCCCGCACCACAATCCACGCCTGCCCCGGATTGTCGCCGCGATCACGGAAATTCGTGTAATCATGAGTGTCGTCCGTTCCTGTGCCGTACATCAAAGGATGACCTTTGACAATGCGGAATGCCGTTACAATATCCCAGAGCGATTCCCGATTCCAAAAGCGATCCGATTCGTCCCAACGTTCAGCAGGTCCGCCATTGGCACAAAGAAATTCATACAGCAGCGTCTCTTTGGCATCTGCCATGCTGATCGGGTCAATATCATAATAAGGCCACATCGGATGATTCAACATGAATGCCGAGGTGTGTCCGTTTTCTTCGCCGTTTCTCCTGACCGCAAGGGCGTTTTTGTCAATCGACTCCGCCAGTGTTTCCCCGCGCTGAAAAGGAATAGTCGCCGTTACATTGATGGCGTTTCCATGAAGAGTAACACCATTGGCAGAGTCGTTTATTTCATGACCGGGAAGCATCAGGAATTTACCCGGAACGTCCAGTTTTGCTTTCAATTCGTGGATGGTGTGCAATCGGACTTGTCTTTTGCCTTCGACTTCTCTGGTTTCGGGCTGCCCATATCGCTCGACGTACTTTTCAAACACTTCAAGCCAGTGTTCGGATGTTCCGATGTTGATCCAACGTTGCGGATCGAGTTGCAAATTTGTGTGATCGGAAAGAACAACGAAATGATAGCCGTTATCTTTGTACCAATCGACCGCCTGTTCGGGATAGACGTTTCCGTCGCTCCAGAATGAATGCATATGAAGGTTCCCTCGATACCATTCGGCAGCGTGAAGAGTGCTTGTCAAGGCAAGCAGTGAAACGAAACTTATGTGAAAAATGTGTTTGAGCATAGTGTGCTAAAGGAATTAGTGATAATTTGTGAGCGGGGCGGCGTTAGCCCCCCGACTCTTGCGGGGTGTGCGACGCGGTTAACACTAGCGCCCTCTCGCCCGTGCATCGGGGTGTCTTGCACGTGAGTCCACTTCGCCGGAAAGTTCCAGGACGATTTGTTTGTCTCCCTTCGGCGGTATCTCTACCGTCAAATCCGAAGTGTTCACATCAATGTACTTCAAGGGCAACAAGTCCGTAATCATTCGGGTATCGACAATTCGGGATCGTTCATCGTCGCCTTCCGAACGCAGTTCGCCGGTCGTTTCCGTTTTTTCCACGGTAACTTTGTAACTGCCCGGAAACGCACCGTCCGCTGGCTGCAAGGTCATCAATGTAAACCGCCCCCTTGCGTCGGTAGTTGCCGAGGCGGAACGCATTCCAGCGCTCCCGGCATTGGGAACGAAAATAATCGTTGCTCCTTCGACGGGCGCACCATTGAATATAACCGTTCCCGATGCCGGTACAAGTCCCGTCAGTTGCGGAGATTGATTGCAGCCGATCACCGTGAAACAAATAATCAACGCTGTGAATAGTGAAATCTTTTGCATGGTTTGAAAAAAAGGGTAAAAAGGAAGATCAGAGCCGCAACCGGAAGGTTGCGAGCCAAACGTCGCAACCTTCCGGTTGCGGCTCTGATTGTTTCTACAGCGACGCGGATTCACCGCCGTTGACCGTTCCCAACGCTCCCCAAACACCGAATACCGAGGCACCGGACTCTCGACCGCCGCCGATACCGATGTACACGAACCATTGGGGCAAATCCGGTCCGGTATCAATCGTTTCGGGGATAAAACGCACGGAGCCGTCCCCGAACGCCGCATTCGCGCCGCCGTTGTGTGCACTTGTCGCCGAGAGCAGTGCCGCAACAGTGGCTCCCCCCGCTGCCAATGTTTCGCTGGGACCCGCTGGAGTGTTATAACACGACGGAGCATTCGGCGGGAGAATCGTGTGAAAAAAGACATTGAGAACGCCGTAATAAGCGAAGTTACTACCGGAACCTTCTCGTCCTTCACCGCTGTATTGTCCGCCTGTCCCGCGTTGGTTCAGACAACCTTGAGGTCTGTTAGACCACGCATTATAGAGGGCGACTCCGCCCTTGATTCGGTCATTGCGCTGCTCGCCTGTGCCGGGCGAAGCGCAGCGTTCACTCATGAATACCGTATTGCTCAATCCGTCTTGAATGGCGGAGAATGAATATCTTGCATCTTCCCCCCAGTTAGAATGGCGTTGCGACGATTCCATACAAAAGGGGGAGCGTGTATTGCCGATCCAGCCTCTGCCATTCATCACCCAGTCGGCTTCGGAAAAGACGTAATTGGTCGGC
>Ga0099364_10009179_pt1 | contig 13763 bp, 8 predicted proteins | sample TergutTh196P3_FD_73070 | JGI IMG/M metagenome (GOLD analysis project Ga0099364, IMG submission 73070) | Microcerotermes parvus P3 segment gut microbial communities from Pointe-Noire, Republic of the Congo - Th196 P3 | ecosystem: Host-associated > Arthropoda: Insects > Digestive system > Gut ...
GTAACGAATTGCGTGTTTTTGCCAAATCTCAACAAAAAACTGCCCATTTTACCAACCAGCCTGTGAACGCTACCAAAATATGCCTGACGGTCTGAAGGATAAGCCGTTCGATGGTGAAAACTGACGACAAAAAGGTGCCAATGACACAGAAATGATTTTGCCCATTTTGCCTTGTTTTTCGAGTTTGTTGAAAATATTACCCCAGTCCGACTGCAAGTTTTTTTGCCCGCGTAAACTAAGCAAAACAAATAACGAAAAAAACATCGCAAATCACACAATCTGCCTATTTTAACAAACAAAGTTCATGCCCCATTGCCAAGAAAATTCTTTATTGTGTACATGTTCCCTATTTTAACATTCGGAAATCGCTGTTGGTCGAGTGAAAAAAAAACTTGCAGTCGGACTGGTCATGTCGGCGGGCTGCGAGGGTGTGTACATTAGTTTCTGGTGAAAGCCTAAAACCGTTGTACAACTGTAACCTGCCGGATAGTCCGGCTTACCGGATCGAAACAGCGAATGGTAATACGAACCGCCTCCAACGCCAATGGAGTGCCATAGGGCGGTAGGTCTCCGTAGTCTTCGTAATATTCCGGTGTCCAAGAATCCCAGACGTATCCCCCATTTCCATGGAGTGTGATGCCGTCATAGGTCCGCTGGTCATTCCACTGCCCAGTGCCTAAATCGACAAAATCCTTTGTTTCGCGGCACCAAACTTTTATGTCAAACGACAAAACGTTCGTCAGTACCACATCCTCTCCTGCACGCGGGTGCCGGGGGGCGGGAGAACCATCGATTGCCGGGGGATCGTTGTCGAGATGATTATAGAGATTGCAATACTCCTTTAATGCCCCGCTGGTGCCGTCTTGCCAATCGGGGAACGCATGCGGCCGCTCCCAAAGGTCGGGAAGGGGGGCAGGGATACCGTGAATCGGAACCGTTTTCCATTGACCCGCACTTTCTTGCCATCGTTGGTGAAGAGTTTCTTCCAATAACGGCACCCGTAAGTGATACCAATCGAGGTTCCCCGGGGCATAATTCTCTGGGTCATAATTCTCTGGATTATAAAGGGGATAGGGAAAATGATTGACGACGGAAGCCCCCGGCTCGCCAAAAAAAGCATGTAAAATCCGGTATTCCCGGCGTGCTAGGGCTTTCACCGTACTGGTGAAAGGACCTTGATCATCCCGTGTACCTACTCTGACAGGGTCTAGGTCATTAAGCAGCCGCTGCCGCCTGTATAGCGTGTTTCCCCGGACAAACCAAACGATTTCAGCGGCCTTCCGCTCCTCGATTCCAAGCCTGCCCTCATTGAGAATTAATCCGCGAAAGGGTCTTGCCGCATCGACAAGCGTAAAGGCAATGATGTCGTCCACATCGCCGACCGTCCAGTCATGCTCTCCGTTTTCATCCACGTAGGGATGCGACATGGTTGTATAGGGGCCTTCAATAATTTCCAAATAACCGTCGAGATCGCTTATCTCTGCCCCCCGATTCTCGCTCTCAAGATTCGAAAGTTTTTTGATGTGTTCCGGCTTTGTCGCCAATGTTTTCGGAATTCGTGTCAGGTCTTGCCGGAGCATCATTGCCGCCTCGTTGAGTTGGGCAGCGGCACTCATTGCCGACCGGGTTTCCCTCATCGTGCCGCCGACACGTTGAAACATTTCGGCAACGGCAAGCAACAGGAGCAATGACAGCGCCAAGGCTATCAACAGTTCAACCAACGTATAGGCAGAGGAGAACCGCATTGTAAACTGCATTATTGTTAACCGCATGGTGATAGGGGAAGTGCCGGGCAGAACACCACGTTTCCCGTCCCTACTCTATTTCACCATAAAAAGGGCAAAATTACAAGCCGAATTTGGCAGTAGGCCTGCACGTTGGGTGTGTCAAAATTTAGCGGGTAAACGTTTTTTTTGTTATTACGTTATCTTCTTTGCGCCCTTTGCGGTTACTCTTTTTTACCGCAAAAGACGCAAAAGAATTGGTAGCGTTCACAGGGTGGTTGGTAAAATAGGTAAAATACAGATACAGGTTTTGGCAAGGATGGGACATCACGAGATTGAGCCCCCATCATTTTCCGTAGCGTCAGACTCGATTTGCTCCGTAACGAATTGCGTGTTTTTGCCAAATCTCAACAAAAAACTGCCCATTTTACCAACCAGCCTGTGAACGCTACCCATTTTTTGGAGTTTTTTTTCGACACAGGGAACGTCGAATATAGTATCTACGATGTCCAGCGAGGTGAGACCCACTTCGGATTTAGCATACATCGAGCCGATTGGGGATCCGAAGCTATTCAAAGGAACTATATCCTGAGTTACTTTGAGAGTCTAAAAGACGCTGTTGTGCCGCAGTCTCCCGCTCTTGCCGACTACCTGCTACGGGTGTTGTGGATTCGTGAAGTCAAGTTTGAAATGGACCCGCCGACGAAAGACGTTGTGTTCAGTTTGGTTTTCAGAGTCTTCGCTCATCACAAGTGCGGCGAAATAAGTGTCGAAACGTTGGAAAATGGACTCGGCACACTGATACAGAAAAAGTGTCTTGACACAAAGAAGATACGTTGCCAGAAACCCGACGTAACGTTTGAAAATAGTTGGACGGATGTGTACGTTCTCACGCAAAAGGGGAAAGAATACGCCGAAAAGATGGTCGAAATGAAGAGGGATATTTTGACCCCCATCAAAAAACTGTCCCCGGTGAGAGGGGCGGAAGACGAGAAGGCGCAAGAGGCAAGACAAAATTACAACCAGATGAGCAATCAGGAAAAATTTGCACTGAAACAGCATTGTATGTTTTACGCCATCGAACACCCCGAGGCGGATATCAAAGACATAGAAAGAGCGTTTGGGTTGCCGGAAAAAACATTATCACGTCCGATTTTCGGAATAAAATAAGAGCCGGTAGAGCTGTGAAAAGGCTAGAATCGGAGAGAAAGACGGGCACAAGAGCTGGGAAAAGAGATTACGCCAAAGTCGAGGGTAAAGACAAGGGAGTAATACGTCGCGGCCGAAAGCCTTTTGACCCACACGATGACAACGAATAAATAGCACGGTTTTGAATGATGAAAGTGCGTCAAAAGTGCGCACTTTTGCACCTCTGAATTTTTTCTTGTTTTTTTTATCTCTTAGCAATAAAGTCATTGCAGGACTTGTTAGGTCGGGAACGGTTCATTCAACCGGAGTCCGGCAAGGGGTTGGCGGAGCGAATGATGGCGTTGAGCAGTCCAGTCGGCGAATTTCGTAACCTGTTACAACAGGGCATGACACAAGACGAAATATGGCAGAGATGGACAGTTTTTTGCGACAGCGAAGGGTATAAGCATGGTTCGCGAGGCGAGCTGTGGAATAATCTCGAATCCGTCGGACACAACTGCGATTTCAAGAAGTCCAACATTTTAGAAAAGATTCGACTCCTTGGTAGAGAAGTGTGCATGGAGGATTTTAGAAGGAGCACTAACCTGAGTCATCAGGCAGGAGGGGCGGCAGAAATCAGGAAGATGCTTGCCGAATTGGTTGAGGAAGGGCACTTGACCGTCCGCCCCGGGAAGGAGGGGAATGGGAGGATGATGAAGTATTATCGAATCCCAAGGGCTCCAAAACTCGGAGATGCCTACGATGATCTCTGTTGAAAAACGTTCCGTGGGACGTGAGCGCGTGTCTTGCAAGGGGTCATATCCTTGCAAGACAATTTTTGCTATCAGAATTTTCAAATCGAAAATATCCATTCCCGCCATTCCCGTTCCCGCCATTCGTTTTACCCTTATTTTATAGGGCTTTACAAAAAATGACAGGAATGGGAATGGCAGGAATGCATATTTTTGATTTTATCGAAAAAAGTCAGAAAAAAAGATACGTCATCGCGCTGATCGCGATGACGCTCTCAACATCGCTTCATGACTCCGTGCCCTCTTCTTCAAAAGGATTCTGCCGATTTCGTGCCAATTCTTCCCTTCGGACAAGTTGTGTATGGGTATAGCGTTTCGTCATGTTGACGCTACGGTGCCCCATCAGGGCTTGCGCATCCTCGTCGCTGTACGCAAGTTCGGCAGCGGTACTGGCACTATGCCGCAGCAGATATGGGTACCAATGTGGGATTTTTTCTCCGTCCGGCAATGTCTTGTTCCCCTTCGCGATGGCGTGTTTGATAGCCAAACGATAGGAATTTCGGTTGTAGAATTCATTATATTGTTTCGGCTTTGCCGCCCTTTCCTTGTCCCGTGTTGCTTGCGAAGGCGTGATTTTCGTCTTTCGATTCGCCCTTTTCTCAGCACTCCGCTCTGCCATTGCCGTCCGTGGAGAAAACACCGCCTCCTCTGGTTTCTTACCTTTCAAGTAAGGAGTTAGGAGTTCCTGCTCAGGTTTTCCAAGTGGGAACTGGATTTTGCCGATGTATTTCGAGGTCTTGTATGAACCGGGAACGTAATACCATAGCCCATTGTTCCGCGAAGTGTCAAAATCCCCGACTCTCATCTTGAAAATCTCATTGGGTCGCATGCCGAGTATGCGTTGCAACTGCACCATTGCCCGAAGCGTTGGGGGCATAAACGGCAATGTTCGCTTCACTACATCGTCGGAAACAGGCTCACGTTCATCGTGGTCGAACGTACCGGAGTATCCCCGCGCCAGCGGTTTCACAGCTTTCAACGCCCTCCATGTCGTTTCCGGCACCAGTTCATTCTCGACTCCCCAGGCAAAGATGGCAACGACGCATTTAACGCACCGATTGACGATATTTCGGCAAAATCGACGGGATCGAACAATCTCATCTCGCACCAGTTTTAGGCAACGGGGAGTAAAATCTTCAACGGGAGTATCGTTTCCGTAGAGTTTGTCCAGGAAATCAAGAATGATGACTCGATGAAAGGAATAACTCGTTGCGTCGAAGTTTGCCAGTGCGTGATCGAGGAATGCGGCAGTGAGTTCGCGAACGGTAACGCGTTTTTCCCCGCTGGGCGGAGGCAAAACGGGATTCGACTGTATCTCGGCGCACAAGCGGTTGTAGGCGGTCAACGCCTCCGGCGTTCCGTGGCGACCGAGATAGTGGATTTTGCCGCGATAATAGACGACGGCATACTCTTTCAGTTTTGACAATTTCGGATTTCGGTTGATGAGTTTTGGCATAGTGCATACCTTCCACGGTGAAAAACCCTTACTGTAAGGGTTTTCCGGCACACAAAATGTCAAAATCAAAAACTCACAACCGCCACAAAACCGTTGTGTATCCAGGCATTACGCCATTCGGGGCGAGAGGATTTGAACCTCCGACTTCCTGCTCCCAAAGCAGACACGCTAGCCAGACTGCGCCACGCCCCGTGTAGAACTCCCTGCGTTAGAATGTTGAAGCAGATCCTCCCCCGCAAAATTACTCCGTCGACGAAGATACCGCAGACTCCGATTGCTTCATCCGCTCCTTGAGTTTGCGAATCATTGCCGATAACCTCGATTTTTTCCTCGCCGCCGCATTGCGATGCACTATCCGCTTCGAACTCGCTTGATCCAAAGCCTTGGCCGCCTCACGAAAGAGCCGTTCGGCATCCTCAACGCTTTCCGCCTTGACCGCCTTGATGACATTTTTACACCGATTACGCACGAAAGACCGCCGGTCCCGATTTCGCAGCCGCGTTGCAATGTTTTGGCGTAGCCGTTTTTTAGCACTCGTAATGTTAGGCATATATCTCAGTCTAATTTTCTGTACACGTACACGCGAATTGTACCGCATTTTTCGCAAAAAACAAGGGCGGTCGCACGGGCGGCTGACGCCCTCCGCTCCTGCACCCCCGTTTGGCTATCCCGGCGTCTCTCCTTCGGCAACGATGGTAAAATACATTCGGTCGGTGTCTGATTCCGTATGCAAATCGGTCCGCTTGACGTCGATTCGCACGCCGTATGGCTTCGATTGCACAATACGGAAACTGCTATCAGTTTCACTGTCGGGAATGTCTCCCAACGGAAAAATCTGTATCGTTGGCGTCTGTTCAAAAGCCGGACAAAAAGCGATATGTACGGTCGTCGTTGCTGCTCCTTCTGGAAATTCGGCCAGGAATGTTCCCTCGAGCCGATCTAATCCTTCCTCGGTTTTGATGCGAGTCATTTTTTGGAGCCAAGGGGCGTTTGGCGTATCGGACGGCATCAAACGGCTTTCTGCCGGTGCGTATTTTGGGTTTAATTGGCGAGACAGCCATTCAACGACTGCGGTGAGCACCAGGAAAATGAAGAGCAGTCCGAGGCTTGCCAACGGTGGCCGCCAAAGTGTCCCGATGACCGTCCAAAAGCATGCGAACCAAAACGACAGGCGGATCACCAGCAAGAGTTCGCGTGGCCAATTCGGCAGGGGATAGAGATTGGTCATGTCAGCGATTTTATCACGTTTTCGTTCTTTTTTGGGCATCGCTCTTGGGTTGTCGCATCAACTTGTTGAAGTGCCAGAGTTTTAGGTATCGTCGCGAATAGAAATGCGATTTGCCTGCACGGAAATATCACGAGAAACGCCCGAAAGGACTCGAAAATCCTATCTCGAATTTGGAGCGGAATCCCCTTTGGCGGCTCATCTTGACGCATTTCCCAAAAATCTATAGCATACGCAAGGGAAATCTATGCTCAAAGCCATCGAACTCGCCGGATTTAAGAGTTTTGCCGATAGGACTCGTTTAGAGTTCGGCGATGGAATTACAGCCATCGTCGGACCAAACGGCTCCGGAAAATCCAATATCGTCGATGCCATTAAATGGGTCCTCGGGGAACAAAGCATGAAAAAACTCCGAAGTACCGAGTCCACCGACGTGATTTTTAGCGGTGCCGTCAACCGACAACCCCTTGGCTCCGCCGAAGTTACACTGACCTTCGACAACTCCAATAAAACCTTCGACCTCGATACGCCAGAAGTTCATATCACCCGACGTGTCTATCGAAGCGGTGAAGGTGAATACCTTATCAATCGACAAGCCTCCCGACTCAAAGACATCAAAGACCTACTCAGCGGCACCGGGCTCGGCACCCAAGCATACAGCATCATCGAGCAAGGCCGAGTCGAAACTTTATTGCAAAATTCCGCCGTCCAACGCCGCGTTCTCTTCGATGAAGCCGCCGGAATCAGCCGATTCAATGCCCGAAAACAAGAAATCCAACGCCGACACGAACGCGTTAACCAAAACCTGCTCCGACTGACCGACAAAGTCAATGAAGTCGAATACCAACTCAAACAAGCACGCAATCAAGCCGGCAAAGCACAGCAATATCAAGACTACAAAAAACGTTTGGAAACGCTTCGCATCCAAGCCGGTCTGAACGAATATCGGCAGCATACCGCTTTGCGGCAGACCTTGCAAAGCGAAATTGATGCTCTGAGCGAGTCGGACAATGCCTTTGCCGTCAACGTCGAAGAGCATGAAAAAAATTATACGCAGTCGAACGATGAGGTCGAAAAAATCGACCAAGAAGTTCGGCAAATCGACCGGGAATTGGCAACCATTCGGCAACGGATCGCCGTCGAAGAATCAACGATTGACTCGCAATCTGCACAGGTTGAAGAACTTGAACTCGAAAGGAGTCAGTACGGCCAGCAACTGATCGAATGGACGAATAAAAATGCCGGTATCGAAGAGCAAATCCGAAAAATGGCGGGCGATTCGCAGCACATCCAACGCCAAACAGCCGACGTTGCGGAATCCTATAAAAAACTGCTCGAACAGGAATCAAAACTCGCCCAACAATGCAAGGAACGCCAGCAAGAACGCGATGCGATGCGTAAAGACATCGAAACCAAAAATCGGCAAAATGCGAAACTTGCCGGGACAATCAGCGGATTGGAATCGCAACTTGCAACCTTGGAAACCAGAAAAACGCAAGATATTGCCAAACTCGAAAAATTAGGAAAACACAATGCAGATTGGTCAACCCAATGCGACGAACTCCACGAAATCGTTGAACGGTTATGTGAATCCGTTCGGCAAAAGGAGAAATTGCTCGAAGATGCAAAAAACCGAAAAAGTTCGCAGTCGAAAAAACTTGCCGAGTTAAATAAAAAACTTTCGGAGCAGAAGCAAAAGCAGAGCGGGATGACGGAGCGAATATCGCTCTTGGAAGAGTTGATTCGCAAGCACGAAGGAATCAGTCCCGGCGTGCGTGAAGTGCTTATGCAGGCGAATGATCCCGAAAGTCCCTTCCGGCATGCGTTCGGACTCGTTGCGGATTTGTTTCGGGTTGATTTTGAGTCCGCGTCGCTCATCGAGTTGGCTTTGGGGTCGAATGCCCAGCATATCGTTGTTTCGGCGAAGGCGGAATTGTTTCGGCATGTCGAAAAAAATGCGAGCAACTTTGCGGGCCGCGTCGGTTTTATTTGGCTTGACCCTTCGGAGAAGGAAGCCCCGTGGATGCGGGATTCGGGCTTTTCGGGCCGTCCCGGCGTGTTGGGGCGTGCCGACCAGTTCGTGCAGACGGAGCGGAAGTTTGTGCATCTTGCTCAGCGTTTGCTAGGCCGAACTTGGATTGTCAAAAACATCGCCGTCGCCCGGCAACTGTATAGGGAGAGCGACGACAAAACCAGTTTTTTGACAATTTCCGGCGAAATGCTGACGCCCGACGGAGCGTTGATCGTCGGGCCGCAAAATACCGTTGCGGGATTGATCACAAGGCGGAGCGAACTGCGCAATCTGATGGAGCAGATTGATGTGTTGAATCGCGAAACGGCAGACACGGAACTTGCCGCCGCGATGGCGCAGGAACACGTACACGGCGGGGAAATCGAAGTCGAAGAAGAAACACGCGAACACCAAAAAGCCGCAACGGAATACGAATCGCAAAAACTTAAACTCGCAACCGCCGAAGACCGCTATCGGCAGGGCTTGGAACAGTATCATCATCTCGAAGCGGAAATTGAAAAATTGGATGCCCAAATGATTCAAAAAACGGATGAATTAGAGCAAGCCAAGTCGCAAAGGGAACTCTTGGATGAGCAGTTGTCGGCATTGGAAATCAAGCAGATTGAAAACAAACAGCACTTGGAAGATACGGAGAAAACATACGCAGAACACCAGGAAAAAACGACGAATGCGAAAGTCGAATTGGCAAAAAATGAACACAAATTGGAATCGCACCAAGAGCGGATTCGGCAATTAGAAGAACAGTTGAAGGAACGGCAATCAATGCTGGCGGAACATCGAAAACGAAGCCTGCAACAAAAGGAACGGCAGGAAAATGTGTTGCTGGCAATCCTTCGCATCGAGTCGGCATTGGCTTTGTTGTACCTGCAAAAGGAATCTTTCTCGCAGCAGGCGACGGCAGTCCATAAGGCTCGGCAGGAAGCAACGGCCAAACGCACGAAACAGCAGACCGACCTTAAACGTATTCAACGCGAGCAGCAAAAAATTCGTGATAAAATTCATTCCAAGCAACTGGAGTTGGAACGATATGTGCAAACGCAAAAGCAAATCATAGACCGTTTGCAGGAATTCGGAATTGATATTACCGAACAAATTGCATCTGACCAGTTAGCCCCCTCACCCAGCGAGGGGCAAAGCAGCGAGACGCAATACCAAAAGGAAATCGAGGAGTTAACCAACCGCCTCAACCGTTTGGGCAACGTCAACTGGGAAGCAATGGAGACGCTCGATGATTTGGAGAAGCAGTACAAGGCGTATTCTTCGCATTGCAGTGATATAGTATCGGCCAAGAAAATAATAGAAAAGGAGATCGAGCGGCTGAATGTGGAGAGTCAGCAGATTTTTGCGGAGACTTTTGAGGGTGTTCGGGTTCATTTTCAAGAGTTGTTCCAAAAATTGTTTGGCGGGGGCAGTGCGGATTTGGTATTGGACAATCCGGCCAACATGTTGGAGAGCGGTGTGGACATTATCGCCAAGCCGCCGGGCAAGGAATTGAAAAATGTGATGTTGTTGAGCGGTGGCGAAAAGACGTTGACGTGTTTTGCATTGCTTTTGGCTTTTTTCAGGTTCAAGCCGAATCCGGTTTGTATATTGGACGAATGCGATGCGGCATTGGATGAGGGCAATGTTGATCGGTATAACAATATGTTGAAGGAGTTTCGGGACGGCACGCAATTTTTGATGATTACGCACAACAAGAAGTCGATGGCGTTTGCGGCATCGTTGTATGGCATTACGATGCAGGAGTCTGGCGTATCGAAGTCGGTATCGGTGCGTTATGTTGATGTTGGCGAGAACGGCGAGTTGTTGCGTGCCGCGTGAGAACCGGTAGCGATTTTGGAAAATCACCCAAACAGTCAAAGATATTCCTGGCCCGCAAACCCTCCGATCGCGTTCGGCCCAACCGGCTGGACATTCACGTTGGTGGTGATTACGTATTTACCAAAGTCCTCGCTTGACCGGTCTGTGTCGAATACCACCGTGAAGGGGTTCGCGTTCAGGATCCGTTCCAGCCCCGGCAGTCGCTTGCAGAGTGAAAATCTCCGAATCCGGAGCGGTAACGTAATCCTGAGCCCCCCGAACCGAGATGATGAATTCGTATTCCACGCTCATCTCGAGGTCAATATTGAAGAACGTCAGCGTCAAAAGGTCCACGCCAGCGGCCACACCGCAGTTAAAACCAAGGAAGTCCCGCCAGGCAAAGTTTACATAAGATTATCCAAAAAAAACATCGCAACACCTTCGGGAAACGCTGCCCCCATCATCGCTACGAACAGGCAGCCACGCTTGACAATGGTACAGACGTTATGTATAAATTGCTGCAAGTAGAAGGCCCGTTCGGAGCGAAAGGCTTAGAATCGCTGGGAAGGCCGGATGCCTGGAAACTTACACGTCCGGTTTGAGGTTGTGGGCAAGGTGTAACTCCTTGCCCGCAATCATAATTTTGGATTTTTGGCGATACGTTGGAGGAAACAAGATGAATACAATGCTACAGGATTGTCCGCCGGCGAAGAGCGTTGCCGAAAAAACGACGCTAGACTATTTGTTGCTTGCCGCTCAAACATTTCTAGTGCTATCGCTCCTCGCCAATCTGATCGTTGCCAGTATCGGCTACTACATTTTGCCCGATCAAGTTGTTTCCCGTGCCAACCCTGATTATGGAAGCGGATTGCGAAACGCTTACTCAAAAGAATACTTCCTCGCGGTAATGACAGGCAGTCCAGTGGTTATGTTTCTCATCGCCTTTCTCTTTCCATTACAGCCGAGCAAAAGAACAGAAACCACCGAAAACACGGACTATTGGGATCGAGCGGAAAATGCCGTTTTGAAGCGAAAAATCACCGGTTTCTGGATAAAGATTGTCGCAGGCATCATGATTCTCTATATCACGTTGCTATTGATTTGGCATTTTTCAGTCAACCTCTCCACACCGCCGCGTGGAAACGCAGTGCCTCTTTTCAGCATAGTGATTCTATGTTCGTCCGGCCTGCTGGTTCCCGTCCTTTCCTATTGTACGCTTGTTATTACAAGATGTACGCTTGCCATAACAAAACGGTCATGAATAAAGATGATGTAAGCAAATAAAAACGGAATGGCGATCTTCCGATTGCAGTAGAAGTAGCGAAGGCGAGGCGGCTAAGGTCGCCCTGTATCTTTTCCGCACTTGTGATACAATCACCGCATGTCCGAAACGAACAATCGCGAATCCCGCAAACGCCGTTCCTCCGCAGAGGATATGGCAAAATCACAAAAAGAAATCTCCGTCAGCGAGTTTTTTGCAAAGAACCGACATCTGCTCGGCTTCGATAACCCACGCAAAGCACTACTCACTACCGTCAAAGAAGCCGTCGATAACTCACTCGATGCCTGCGAAGAAGCAGGAATCCTGCCCGAAATCTGGGTACATATCGAAGCCGTCGGCACGGCGTCTGCTGCCGCTCGCAAGTCTGACGGCGGCAGAGATAAATTCAAAGTCGCCATCCAAGACAACGGGCCCGGTATCGTCAAAAAACAGATCCCCCTCATCTTCGGCAAACTACTTTACGGTTCAAAATTTCACCGACTCCGAATGAGCCGAGGACAACAAGGTATCGGTATCTCCGCTGCGGGTATGTACGGTCTACTTACGACCGGCAAGCCCATCAAAGTCGCTTCTAAAATATCGCCACGCAAGCCGACGCACTACTTTGAAATTAAAATTGATACCAAAACCAACATGCCTGTCATTCTCAACGGCAACGGCGACGGCGAAGACCTGCCGCGTTCCGTAGGACGCAAAGGAGATACCGTGCCTAATGATGAAGGACGAAAAAAGATTGCCGAACATGGCATCGAATGGATAGAAGTAGAACGCGGCACCCGTGTTACCATCGAACTCGAAGCAAAATACAATCGTGGCCGCGGCAGCGTCGATGAATTCCTTGAACAAACAGCTATTTCCAATCCGCATGTTACCATTCACTATGCCGATCCCGATGGCAATGAAAAAACTTATACAAGAGTCATTGCGGAACTCCCGCCCGAACCGGTGGAAATCAAACCGCATCCCTACGGCGTCGAACTCGGTCGACTCGACCATATGATTTATGAGTCGAAAGAATCTTCGCTCGGAAAATTTTTGGCCGAATCGTTTTCTAAAGTGAGTCCCAATATCGCAAAACAACTTTGTACCGACGCAGGCATTGATTATCGTAAGCCGCCGCATAAGGTTCAGCGACACGAAGTAGAAAAACTTTATGAAGCGATTCAATCGGCAAAGATTCCCTCACCGCAAGCGGACTGCATTTCTCCGATTGGCGAAGAGCATTTATTAAAAGGTTTGCATCAGGTGGTGCCGGGACAGTTTTTCGTAACGGCAACGCGTCCGCCAGCGGTATATCGGGGCAATCCATTTCAGATCGAAGTGGGTTTGGCATTTGGCGGCTCGCCTGCATCGCATAAAGTTTCGTTGGAAGCATTGCAAGAACTACTTAGCGAAAGTGATGCGCGAACATTACGGCAATTTCTGACTTCTACTTTCGATGGGCTCGGTGCGGATGCTGCGGATAAAATTATCAAAGCATCCCGATTGCGTCCGCGTGTGTCGCCGAAGAACATTGAGCAAAAGGAAATCGTGCGTTTGCATGAGTCGTTGCAATCGGTGAATTTATCGGAAGGGCAAACAATGAATGTATTCCGTTATGCGAATCGCGTTCCGTTGCAATTTCAGCCGGGAGCATGTCTTATCACGCAGACGGTGATGGGCATGAATTGGCGTGCTTACGGATTGAATCAATCGCGGGGCCAGTTGCCGCGCGGAGCGGTCACGTTGATAGTTCATTTGGCGAGTGTTTGGGTTCCTTTTACGAGTGAGTCGAAGGAGGCAATAGCATCTTATCCTGAAATTCAGAAGGAGTTGCGATTGGCATTGCAATCGGTAGGCCGCAAGTTGGGCATGTATATGAAGCGTCGGGAGAAGGTGAAGCATGAGGGAGAGCGTCGTAGTATTTTCATGCGATATTTGGGTGAAGTAGCAATGGCGGTGTCGGGTGTGAATGGTATGAGTAAACAAGAGTTGTTCGATGCGTTAGTAGCATCTGCGAAACGCAAGACGGCAACGGCGGATGTGTTGCTCGGAGAAGATGGTTTGCCGATGACTGCGATAGATTTTGAGGGGGAAAAATTCGGGGAAAACGTGATCGTCGTGGCGTGAGCAGGTCATAACATTGCAATCGGCTGTCCAAGACAACTGCCACTTTCAAATTGGAGGCAAGGTCGCCATCTATCTGCAACGTGCAGGCACCCGCCGACTGTACGGGACGGCTAACCGTTTTGCCCGTAAAAGATTATAATAGGGATGTTATGCAAACGGAGGACTATTACCAAACGCTCGGCGCATCCAAAACGG
>Ga0099364_10009180_pt1 | contig 13762 bp, 14 predicted proteins | sample TergutTh196P3_FD_73070 | JGI IMG/M metagenome (GOLD analysis project Ga0099364, IMG submission 73070) | Microcerotermes parvus P3 segment gut microbial communities from Pointe-Noire, Republic of the Congo - Th196 P3 | ecosystem: Host-associated > Arthropoda: Insects > Digestive system > Gut ...
GCCGCCGACTTCCTTCAGATTCCATCTCACGATGGACACCCTTGTCTTAAGCTAACAGTTCCTACTACCAAGCCTGTAATGGACTTACACCATCAAGCTGATGTTCATGTCGGGCACACAAAAAAGGTCAGGAATAACCTGACCTTATAAACACACAAAAAAATATATGTTTAGTTATCTGTTAAATCTTCTTTTTTGAAAGCCACCTTGTCGTGGTCTTTCTTCGCGAGGACGAGCCTCGTTTACATTTAACTTTCTGCCATTCATTTCAAAACCATCAAGATTTTGAATTGCATTTTTTGCCTCTTCATCATCTGCCATTTCAACAAAACCGAAACCTCTAGATTCACCAGTGTCACGGTCTAATAAAATAACTGCTGATTGGACTGTTCCGTACTGCTCGAAAGCACTGCGCAAATCAGTGTCAGAAACATTTCTTGACACATTACCAACGAAGATATTCATACCATCTTCTCCTTGAAATAATCATTTGTGATAAATCATTTTTTACTAATTTTACTACTCAAAAGATAAAATATTTACCATCTTGTGCAAGTTTTTTTTTTTTATCATAATTGACAAGGATTTTTTGAAAATCAAGAAAAAAAAATGATAAAAACTAAAAAAATGTAATATTTCAAAAAAGAATATTCGTGTTTTAATCATCATAACTACCTTATCTGTAAGGTCATACATAAGAAATGTAAAATAATATAAATTTTGAGCTTCAAAAATTCAATTCAAAATAACGATTGACATAAAACCTTTTTAAAAATAATTTGTTTTGCAAAGAAAAAAATATCCTAAAGTGAGTCTTTAAATGTATAAAATAAATGTGATTTCAGCTTTTTCTGGAGCTCATCTATTAAATAATTATCCGGGAATTTGCAAAAAACTACACGGACACAATTGGAAAATAAGGGTTCAGTTAGTAACAAAAAAAACAGATGACTTAGGAATGGCAATAGATTTCAAGATTGTTAAAGAGCATTTGAACAATTTGATAGAAAAATTTGACCATTCGTATTTAAACGAATTAAGCTGGTTTGAAGAGCAAAATCCAACTTCAGAGAACATAGCTCGTGTGATTTATACCGAACTTCAAAAATGTTTGGAAAACGAAGATATTTTAGTGAACGAAGTCGAAGTATGGGAATCTGACTTTACATCAGTAATTTATACTGAATCATAAACATAGCCTATTTGTGAAGGATTACGGAGAACAAAGAAAAATAATGGTAAAAATCATTGAATCCAAATATCTTACTAGCGCAGTTGAGCCAAAAGGATATCCAGATACTATCTGGAAAGATTTTGCCTTTGTAGGAAGGTCAAATGTTGGAAAATCTTCTATGATAAATACTATCACAAATAGGAAATTGCTAGCAAAAATTGCAAATAAACCGGGGAAAACAAGATTGATAAATTTTTTTGAGATTAAATATAAAATTGATACAAACTCTCCTTCTAAAGCTTTTGGAGACGAAATAAAAAAAGAACCCAAGTCCCCAAATTTACAGACTCAGTCTCCCGAATATCAAAATCATGGCTATTTTGGACTTGTAGACTTACCTGGTTATGGTTATGCAAGAGTCAGCAAGACAGAGAGAGACCAATGGCAAAAAATGATTAATACTTTTTTTCAAAAGAGGAAACAATTGTCAGGAGCTATAGTTTTAGTAGATATCAGACATGAGCCAGATCCCAAAGATATAGTGATGATTAAAATGTTACAGGAATTGAAAGTGAATTTTATTTTAGCGGCAACCAAATGTGATAAGATAGCAAAAAATACAATAGAAGGCAAATTGCGAAGATTTAAAAAAGAGTTTGGCTTAACTATGTCCGAAACTGATATTTCCAATATCACGGAATTTTCTTCTTTAAAAAAAGTTGGAGTTGAGAAAATATTAAATTGGATAATGAATTCTATTTTCAATTCACAAACAGAAATCAATCAATCCGGCAAGTTGATAATTCATGACAAGGAGTGAGACTATGCTTGAAAAAATAAAAGGACCCGAGGATGTTAAAAAGCTCTGTTTTCAGGAATTAACAGAGCTTGCCGAGGATGTTAGACAAAGGATAATCGAAATTACATCCAAAAATGGAGGTCATGTAGCTCCCAGTTTAGGTGCAACTGATTTTATCATAGCTTTACTAAAAGTATTCAATCCTTTGCATGATAATATAGTATTTGATGTAGGTCACCAAGCTTATGCTTACAAAATATTGACAGGTCGAAATGAAAGCTTTGACACATTAAGAACTTTGGGTGGTATCAGCGGTTTTAACAATATCTTTGAAAGTAAATATGATTCATTTACAGTTGGGCATGCAAGCACATCAATATCAGCAACTTTAGGAATTGCCATAGCGAAAGAACAAAAATCTCTAAAAGGAAATTCCATAGCTGTAATCGGAGATGGAGCTTTGACTGGTGGTATGGCTTTTGAAGCTCTGAACAATGCGGGGCATATGCAAAAAAACATAATAGTGATTCTCAATGATAATGAGATGTCTATCTCTCAAAATGTAGGTGCTTTGCAAAACTATATGACCAATGTATTAGTCAGTAAATCCTATAATTCTATGAAAAAACAGGTCTGGGATTTGTCTCAATCATTGCCTGATAAAGTAAGAAGAACCTTTATTTACGGGGCTCAAAAGATTGAAGAAAGTTTGATGAATATCATTGTTCCCAATATTATCTTTGAAGACCTTGGATTTAAGTATGTAGGTCCTATCGATGGACATGATATTCCGCGTTTATGCAGAATTTTTATGAAAGCCAAAGATAATATCGTAGGTCCAATATTAATCCATTTAATTACCCAAAAAGGTAGAGGATATAGCCATTCAGAGACAGATTCTACAAAATATCATGGAGTTGGTCCTTACAATCAGGAAACAGGAAAAACTGATTCTTTTGTGGGAAAAAGCTGGTCTCAAGTCTTTGGAGATAAGCTATGTGAGATGGCAGAAAAAAATAAAGATATTGTAGCTATAACAGCAGCAATGGGCGATGGGACAGGATTGAAAGTGTTTTCTGAAAAATATAAAACTAAATTTTTTGATGTGGGGATAGCCGAGCAACATGCTGTAACCCTTGCTGCAGGTATGGCAATAAAGGGTTTACGACCCTTTGTAGCAATATATTCGAGTTTTATGCAAAGAGCATTGGATCAAGTCATACATGATGTAGCATTACAAAAATTACCTGTAGTTTTTTGCATAGATAGAGCAGGTGTAGTAGGCGAAGATGGATTTACTCATCATGGTGTTTTTGATTTATCCTTTTTACAGTTTATACCCAATCTGACAATCATAGCACCTGCTACTGATAAAGAATTACAAGAAGCTCTAGACTGGTCTATCGAATATAAAGACGGACCGGTGGCTATACGCTATCCGAGAGGGATTGCTTGTAATGATTTAAAGCAAACACCCATAGAAAACAAAGAATATACAATAGCTATCACAGGTGTAGGTCATTCTTTTGAAACAGCCAATAAATTATATGAAATGATTTTGAGAGAGTTTGTTGAGGTAGGACAGGTAAATCAATATTCTAATGAAAACATTTTATTATTGAATCCAATATTCTTAAAACCTTATAATAAAGAAATCTATGACAAGGTTTACAAAGAGTGTAAATATCACATTGTCATTGAAGAAAATGCTGAAATTGGTGGCTTTGCTTCAAGATTGGCTCTCGATCATAGCCTCTCAGAATGCAAAACATTGCCTTTTGGAGTTCCTGATTATTTTATCGAGCACGGTAAAATTGAGGAATTAAGGGATATCATTGGACTGACAGCTGAAAAGATTTATCAAAATATAAAAGATTTAATAAAATAACCATCATTGTCCTAGTGTTTAAGCATCAAATCGGAAACCGACATAGATTAAAAGATAATCTCTTTGAGAAATCTTTAAGGAAAAGTTATTTATTATCCTCTAACAAAAGCTAATATAAAATTGTAAAATATCAATCGATACGATTGACTTTACGGAATGTAGTTATAGACGATTTGTAATACAAGAATAATATTTCAGGAATGATTGTATGGAAAGTATAAAGGAATTATTTAGAATTGGCTTTGGCCCCTCTAGTAGTCACACCATGGGACCACAAAAAGCAGCTTTTTTGTTTAATGAAAAAAATCCCAGTGCATATAAGTTTCGAGTTACTTTATATGGCAGTTTGGCTGCTACTGGGAAAGGTCATTTTACAGATGAAATAATAATAAAAACATTATTACCCAAAGAAACAGAAATTATTTGGAAACCAATGATTTTTTTACCTTTTCACCCAAACGGTTTAGAGTTCGAAGCATTGGATGAAAAAGAAGAGGTAATGGGCAATTGGCGTGTTTATAGTGTTGGAGGTGGGAAAATTACTGACGAAATGGAAAACATTTTTCCTCTTTCTTCACCTTATTCTTTTAAGACTATGAACGAATTATTGAAATGGTGCGATGTAGAAGGCAGGACTTTTTGGGAATATGTCGAACTCAGTGAGGGGAAAGAAATTTGGAATTTTTTAGCTGAAATATGGGAAGCAATGAAAGAATCAATATCAAATGGTCTTGAAAATGAAGGCGTATTACCAGGGACACTTAAATTAGCACGAAAAGCCTCAATTTACAATGTAAGAGCAAAAAATATGCAAACAGTCCTAGGACAAATGGGAATAGTATTTTCATTTGCTTTGGCAGTTTCAGAAGAAAATGCATCTGGAAATAAGGTTGTTACTGCCCCTACTTGTGGTTCTTCAGGAGTAATACCAGCAGTATTGTATTATTTACAAGAACAAAACAATTTTTCTGATAAAAAAGTCCTAAATGCACTTGCGACAGCAGGAGTTATTGGAAATTTTATCAAAACAAACGCCTCTATATCAGGAGCCGAAGTAGGTTGTCAAGGCGAAATAGGAGCTGCATGTTCTATGGCTGCTGCAGCAGCAAATCAATTGCTTGGAGGCACTCCAGCCCAAATTGAATATGCAGCCGAAATGGGCTTAGAGCATCATTTAGGGCTTACATGTGACCCTATAGATGGTTATGTCCAGATTCCATGTATAGAAAGAAATGCAGTAGCAGCAGCGAGAGCAATGGAATGTGCATCATACGCATTACTTTCTGATGGTAAACACCGAATACCTTTTGATACAGTAGTCGCAACCATGAATAGGACTGGAAAGGATTTACAATCTCAATATAGAGAGACATCAACAGGTGGACTGGCAGTTGAATGGGTGAAATTATTGGGATTGTAGGAAAAAGAAAAAAAATATAGTGGGAGACTGAAAAGGTTGCTCGTATTTTAAGACAACTCGAAAAAAAAAGATGAAATATAAAATCGATTTGACAACAGGCAATATAGCTCTGAAATTGACGAAAGTGTCATTACCAATCATGTTTACAAGTTTCATCCAGATGGCTTATCAATTAACCGATATGTTTTGGGTGGGACGACTAGGAAGCGGAGCAGTTGCCGCAATAGGCTCTGCCGGCTTTTTTGGATGGTTAGGCATGTCTATAGCCTTTATGGCAAAGATAGGGACAGAAGTCTGTATAGCTCAAGCAGCAGGGCGAAATGATCAAGAGTCAGTAAAAAATTATATGATAAATGGATTGGGATTGGCAGTTTTACTTACCTCGATTTATGCTTCATTAATATTTATCTTTGCGCCAAGTCTGATAAATTTTTTCAATCTCGGAACGGATGTAAATTCATATAATCCGACCTCAAATGCAATTTCATATTTACGAATCATCTCATTTGGTATGGTTTTGACCTTTACGCATCCAACCTTTTCAGCGATATACAATGGATTAGGGAAGACAAAACTACCTTTTTATATAATGTCTACAGGTCTTTTGTGCAATATGGTTTTAGATCCTTTGTTGATTTTCGGCATAGGTCCATTTCCCAAGATGGGAGTGCAGGGTGCGGCAATAGCGACCGTCATAGCACAGATTTTGGTAACAACGCAGTTTGTATTAAGCATAAAAAAGAATTTTGATTTTATCAAAGGCGTAAAATGTTTTTTCAATATCAGCAAAGAATACTATCTTAAAATCATGAAAATTGGTTTTCCTCCCTCAATCCAAAGTGCATTATTTGCTATTATAGCAATATTGATAGCCAGAATTATCAGCCAATGGGGACCAATCCCAATAGCAGTTCAAAGAATAGGCTCACAGATAGAAGCGTTAGCATGGATGACAGCAGGTGGATTTTCCACAGCATTGAGTGCTTTTGTCGGTCAAAACTATGGTGCAGGTTTAAATAAAAGGGTCTGGGAAGGATATTTGACAGCATTTTCAATTATGAGTGGTATAGGTATTTTTGTGAGTTTATTATTATATATTTTTCCTGAATTTTTGTTCAGTATATTTGTTAAAGAAGCAGATACTATTCACCAAGGAATAGTTTATTTGAAAATACTTGCTTATTCACAATTATTTATGTGTATTGAAATAATGACCCAAGGAGCATTTAATGGTCTTGGCAAATCAATGCCACCTTCAATTGTAGGAATCACATTCAACATTTTAAGAATACCTACAGCAATCATCCTGTCTGGAATTATAGGTTTGAATGGAATCTGGTGGAGTATCAGCGGTTCAAGTATATTTAAAGGTGTTATTTTGGTGATATGGTTTGTTTTGTTTTATCAGAAAAAAGTCGCAAAATATAAAAATAACTGATTTATTATTAAAGGAAATAAATTAATAGTTACAGACGCTTTCAATTTCCAAAAAGTTTAATTTTTTCATTTTCGACTTTTTTTATCCCTAACGGTGTTGCTACGATCAAACCATTTTCGAGTCTAATATTTTCACTGCGTAGCAGATAATATATAGTTTTTTCAAGTTTATTCTGTTCCCAATGTAGATGTTCAGCTATTGAGTTGATACCATTTTCTTCTCTGGCGTTTGGTCCATTTTGGTGATTGCAAACATGGAGAAGTAAGGTTGTTTGAGCGTATTCTTTACGATTGCGATTTTTTCTAATAAGAACTCCAATCAGTCCTCTTTTTGATGAGAAAATAAATATCATAGCAAAGATTATACCTGTCATGACTGCCATACTCCCTGCTATAGAAACATCAAGTAAATATGCAATGTGATAACCAAGTATACCACTTAATGCACCAAAAATAGCACTCAGGAAGAGCATAGTTTTTAAGCTGTCTGTGAGAAGATATGCTGTCACAGGTGGTCCTATCATAAAGGCAACCACGAGGACAGAACCTACTGCTTCAAAAGCTCCTACTGCTGTCAATGATACTAAGGTCATAAGACCATAATGGAGGATAACAGGCGAAAATCCGAGAACCGCTGCTAATAGTGGATCAAAAGATGCTATTTTTAGTTCTTTAAAAAAGATTGAAATCAAAGTTATGTTCAAAACCAACAATATTCCTGATGTATATATAGCTTTAGCACCAATGTCTCTGCCAAAAAGTATCATCCTGTCAAAAGGAGCAAAAGCAAGTTCACCTAAAAGAACAGAATCGGTGTCAAGATGAACAGAACCAGCATATCGAGTTATCAAGATGATAGCTATAGAAAAAAGCAAGGGGAATACTACTCCTATTGCAGAATCTTCGGATAAAAGGCGAGTTTTGGTCAATGTTTCTGTCAGCCATACTGTTATCACACCCATCAAGGCAGCTCCTATTATAAGATACGGAGAATTTAAATCATGGGTCATGAAAAAAGCAAGAACAATTCCTAATAATATCGTGTGTGTTATGGAATCAGACATCATGGACATTTTTCGTAAAACAAGAAAAACTCCGGGTAATGCACAAGCCACAGAAACCAGCACCGCAATTAATTGTATTTCAAAATCAGCATTCATAGATTAGCACCTCCATTTAGTTTAAATTGAACACGATTTTTTCTTCTCAGATAAATACGGTGTAAGATACCTCTATTAGGTGCGAAAAGGAGACTAAAAATTGTTATTGTTGTGATACAAACCACTATTACTGGACCTGTTGGTAGCTTGACAAAAGCAGAACTAAAAAGAGTGCCGACCACGCCTGAAACAGCTCCAAATACAGCTGCCAACACCACCATAAGCCACAAACGATTTGACCATTGTCTGGCTGCAACAGCTGGAGCTATGAGCATAGCACTCATCAAAACTACTCCTACAGTTTGTAATCCGATAATAATAGCGAGAACGACAAGTAAGGATAAAATAATGTTCAAGATTTTCCCACTAAAACCTATTGTTTCAGCAAATTCTGGATTGAATGAATAAAGTTTAAACTCTTTCCAAAATAGAACAACTACAGTTAAAAGAACAATCCCGCAAACTGCCATCATCACTACATCGCGTTGTAAGAGAGTAGATGCCTGCCCATAAATAAATCTTTTTAAGCCTGCTTGATGAGCATTTGGCATTCTTTGAGTATAGGTAAGTAAAACAAGACCCAATCCAAAAAATACTGACATTATCAGTGCTAAAGCACTATCAAACTTTATCCGTGAATACCGAACTATGCTCATGATGATTAAAGTAGCTGATAGCCCTGTCAGTAAAGCTCCTAGTAGGAGTATCTCTGTATCTTTACTACCTGTCAACAAAAAGGCTATCACAACGCCGGGTAAAGCAGCATGCGATACCCCATCTCCGAGAAGACTTTGTCTACGAAGCACTGCAAAACTTCCCAATACCCCGCTGATGATACCAAGTAAAGCCGAGCCCATAGCCACTGTTTGAAATGTATAATCGGTGAGTAGCAAAATAAGAGTTTCCATCAGTTTGCCTCTTGCTTTAAATGCTCACGGTTTCCATATGTAAGGTTTAAATTTTGTTCATTGAATACTTCTTCCACTGAACCATTGGCGATAATTCTTAAATTTATCAATATAGCCCAATCGAAATAGCTGGTCACTGTTTGTAAATCATGATGAACAACAATAACTGTTTTGCCTTCAGTTTTTAAATTTTTAAGCAATTCGACAATAGATTTTTCTGTTTGAGCATCAACCCCTTTGAAAGGTTCGTCCATAAAATATATTTCAGCATCTTGTATCAAGGCTCTAGCGAGAAATACCCTCTGCTGTTGCCCCCCAGACAATTGACTGATTTGTCGATTTGCATACTCTCGCATGCCTACTTTGTCCAGTGTTTCTAATGCCATGTTTTTTTCATTTCGCCCCGGTGTTTTGAACCAACCGAGATGACCATATCGTCCCATCATTACTACATCAAGCACTGTAGCAGGGAAGTCCCAGTCTACACTGCCACTCTGGGGAACATAAGCAATTTTATTTCTAAATTTACCTTTTTTTACTTCAATTATCTGAAAATGGACTCCGCCAGATACGGGTTTTATTAGACCTACCATTGATTTTATCAGGGTTGTTTTGCCTGCTCCATTTGGTCCAATGATAGCCACAAGTTTCCCCTTAGGTATACAAAGGTCTATATCCCATAAAACAGGTTTTGTTCCATAAGCTACGGTCAAATCATGTATTTCGAGTGCACAAGTTTCTTCTGCCATCTAATTCCTCTCTTTATTTCATTGATAATCTCACAAATAGACATGTCAGCCAATCAGAGATTGTTAATACATATTTTATTTCAAGGCATCAACAATAGTGTCTATATTGGCTTTGAATGTAAGTATATAGGTGTCGTGTCCAGATGAGCTGTCTCCTAACGAATCGGAATAAAGCTCACCACCAATATGCACATTGAAACCTCTTGCAATCACTGCTGCTTGGAGTGCTTCAATATTTCTCGCAGGAACTGAAGACTCAATAAAAATTGCTTTTATTTGGTTTTCTGCAATATAAGCAGCTAGATTGCTCACATCGGCTGTGCCTGCTTCTGCGTCTGTGCTGATCCCTTGCAATCCCAAAACTTCGAAACCATATTCTCTTCCAAAATATCGAAAAGCATCATGAGCAGTCACTAAAACACGTTGCCTGTGAGCGACTTCTTCGATTCTATTGTGGATATAAACTATTAATTCATCCAAATCTTTCAGATAATTATCAAGATTTTCAATGTAGGTTTCTTCATTTTCGGGATCAATTTCCATTAGTCTTTTCGATACATGTCTTGCTACAGCCTGCCACAAAGACACATTAAACCAAATATGCGGGTCATGAATATTAGGATTCGTTTCATCAGAAAGCAATAAAGAATAGTCTAGCCCATCCTCAGCACAGATTATTTTACGACCTGTTCTCGCTAATGACCCAAAAATGTCTCCCATTTTACCCTCAAGATGTAACCCATTGTAAACTATGATGTCTGCATTTTGCATCCTACGAACATCACCAGCACTTGCTTGATAAAGATGTGGGTCTATACCAGGCCCCATTAGTGCTGTAACATTTACTAAATCACCTCCGATGCATGATACTAAATCATATAACATCGTAGTAGTTGTCACAATTCTCAGTTTTCCATCAGAATCTGCTGAGTTTCGTTTTACACAACCGCTCAGTAATAAGCTAACAAAAATACTTAATATCAACGCTTTTATCAACACTATCTGTGTTTTTCTTTTGGAAAAAGAATCTATTATCATAATTTATACCTCATGTGGACCATATTATTTTTTTTAGCGTTTTTGTCAATATGTTTTAAAACAATAATTTTAATATATATAAATTGATTTTTAAAAAATGCTTGACAAAATGAGCCTCATGTCCTACTTGGTCTATATGTTTTAAATAACAAAGTATTGAGGAGGAAATTATGCAGATTACAACTCGCACAGAGTATTCTGTCAGGGCTTTATGTGAGCTATGTTTCTCAGAAAACCCTATTTCTTTGAAGGTTTTATCTAAAGAGCACAAGTTGCCCTTTAAATATCTTGAACATTTGTTTAGAGACTTAAAGAATAGTGGTATTGTATATAGTGTAGCAGGTTCAAAAGGTGGCTATAGACTTAAGAGACCTGCTGAAGAAATTACCCTTTTGGATATATTGAGGGCTGTGGACAAAGACCCTACTATCCACAAATGTCTTCAAACAAAAGATGCAGAATACTGTCTCGGTGAATCTTGTAGATTTCATATAATTTGGAAAAAGATAAATGTTTATATCGAAGAATATTATGAAAAAATAACTCTTGCAGGAATTATTGAGGAGATTTAAAATCGACAATTAATCAAATATTTTATCAAAAGGAGAAAATATGGAAAGAGTTCATCTAGATAATTGTATGACTACAAAACCTGATCCACTTGTGATAGAAGCAATGATGCCTTTTTTGACAGAAAAATATTTTTTACCAAGCAATTTTGTCAGCACTGGGTCAAATAGTAAAAAATGTATTCAAGAATGCAAGCAAATAGTAGCAAAATCTCTGAATGCTGATGAATCAGAAATTCATTTGACCAGTGGTGGCACTTCTGCTAATAACATCGGTATAAAAGGTTATATCATGGCAAATGCGCATAAAGGAAATCATATAATTTGTTCACAAATTGATTATCCTGATATTTTGACCAATGCTGCTTTTTTTGAAGAAAACGGTTTCGATGTTACTTATCTTGGTGCAGATTGGGATGGATATATAGACTTAGAAAAGCTAAAAAGCTCTCTCAGAAAAGAAACAATACTCGTAATGACTACACTCGCAAACCATGTTCTTGGAACTATCCAGTCTATTAAAAAGATAAAAGAAATCATTAATTGCCACCCTTCGAAAACGGGGGTCGAGATGACTGGTTCATCCAATTCAAACATTGCACTCTTCGTAGACGCTGGACATGCTTACGGACGCATGCCAATCGATGTAAAAGAGCTTGATGTAGATATTCTTAGCTTTTCTGCCCATAAAATCAATGGACCGCAAGGTGCAGGTGCTTTGTTTGTTAAAAAAGGAACTAAAATTGCTCAAACAAAACATGGAATAGTTCGTATCGACAACCTTGATACAGGTGGTATATCATTGGCAGCTCTTGCAGGTATGGCTAAAGCAATAGAGCTTCAATTCAATGATTTACAGGGACATATAGACTATATGAGAAGTCTCCAAAATCGTTTATTACAAGGAATTGAAGAAAAACTAGGTAAAGTCCTAGTCAATGGAGCTTGGGGTGAAAATCGTATCTGCCACAATTTAAATATTTCGATAGAAAATGTCGAAGGTGAAGGTATGATGATGATGCTGGATATGTTTGGGATAAATGTCGCTACAGGAAGCGCCTGCTCATCACAAGGTCTTCAACCAAATTACATAATGATGGCTACAGGTAGAAATTTTGTTCAGTCTCATGGTTCGATGAAATTTACACTCTCCAGACTGACTACCCAAGCTGAGATAGACTATACAATAGTAAAATTTGTAGAAGTAGTAGGTAAGTTAAGGAAGATAACATCTATATAATTATATAAATCATAACTTACAATAAAATAATATAATTATTTTTATTCAGAAAAATAAATATGTAGCAAATTACAATTTATGATTTATATATTTATGAAATAAAAATGTAAATTAACAAGGAGTAAATTATGGATTATTCAGAAAAAGTCCTAGATCATTTTATGAACCCCAGAAATATAGGGAAAATAACGAATGCTGATGTAGAAGCAACAGAAGGAAGCCCCGCTTGTGGTGACCAGGTAACTTACTACCTAAAAATAAATGAAGAGACATTGACCATTGAGGATATTAAATTTTTATCTTATGGTTGCGCATCGAATATTGCTACTGCATCTATCACTTCAGAACTTGTAAAGGGAAAAACACTCGAAGAAGCAAGCAATTTTACTTGGAAACAGATTGTGGAGTCACTCGACGGATTGCCCAGTGTAAAAATTCACTGCTCTGTTTTGGCAGTAGACGCTCTAAAAAGTGCTGTAAAAAAATACCAAATAGAAAAAGGTCTAAGAGCAGCAGAACCTTTTAATGAAAAGACAGTAATGCAAGAAATGAGAAGCATCATTCATTCTGGAGCCGGTGATGACATCGTTACTTTGAATATGGTGAAATCAATCGAATATCAAGATGGAATCTTGACTATCAATCTCAATATCTCTGAAAAAGATGTTCATAAATGCACTGTAGTCTCAGAAATAAAGGAGCATCTTAGTAGATTTGAAGAAGTGAAAGAATTGAATGTGAGAGCTTAATCATAAATTATGCTACCTTATTTTTGCAAAAGAATGATATACAATATGAGAATAAAATAAAACTTTCCCAAAAAATAACTTAGTATTATTTTCATTTAGTATAAAAGAAATTCATTTATCTCTTGACAAAAAGCATAGAAAAAAAAAAATGGTAAATAAATTAATATTTATCCTAAAATATGGAGGACAGAATGACCTTAAAACCTATTGACAAAAGGGTTGTCATTGAATTGAAAGAAGACATAATCGAAAAAAATGTCGGAGGTATCATTATACCTGATACTGCAAAAGAAAAACCAAACATTGGTGTAGTAGTCGCTGTAGGCACAGATGAAGAACTTCAAAAAATCATCAAAATCGGAGATAGAGTAATCTATGCAAAATATAGCGGAACAGAAATTGAAATCGATGGTAAAAGATACCTGATCATTTCAAAAGATGATGTATTGGCACTTATTGCTTGATTCTGACATAAAACATTTAGGCAGGGTAAAAAACCCTGCCTTTTTGTGTGCCCGACATGAACATCAGCTTGATGGTGTAAGTCCATTACAGGCTTGGTAGTAGGAACTGTTAGCTTAAGACAAGGGTGTCCATCGTGAGATGGAATCTGAAGGAAGTCGGCGGCAAA
>Ga0099364_10009181_pt1 | contig 13761 bp, 10 predicted proteins | sample TergutTh196P3_FD_73070 | JGI IMG/M metagenome (GOLD analysis project Ga0099364, IMG submission 73070) | Microcerotermes parvus P3 segment gut microbial communities from Pointe-Noire, Republic of the Congo - Th196 P3 | ecosystem: Host-associated > Arthropoda: Insects > Digestive system > Gut ...
ATTTTTTTTTAAAAATGAGTATTAGCTATTTATTTTAAAAATTAATAATAATATAAATAATATTTAGAAAAATAATTAATTTTTTATAAATAATTAAATTCAAACTTTTCTTTAAAAACTATAAAATTATTTTTTATTAAAGTTGTTTTTTGTAAAAAATTAATTCTTGAAAATTATTCTTTATTAAATTTTTACTAAAAAAAAGTTATAAATTTAAAAAACAAAATAAAAACTATGAAGATAAGTTTAAATTTAGAAAAAACTGAATCAAATGATGTTTCTATAATGGTTGATGCTTTTAGAGCTAGTACAACAATAACAATAGCTTTAAACAAATTTAAAAAAGTAATTCCTGCATTTTCTCCAGAAAAAGCTAGAAAAATAGCTATTGAAACTGGAGGAATCTTAGCTGGTGAGAGAGATGGAATTACAATTGAAGATTTTGATTTAGGAAACTCACCAGTAGCTATGGAAAATTATAAAACTGATAAAGATACTTTAATATTAACAAGCAGTAATGGAACACGAATACTTGAAAATATGAAATCTAAAGTCTTAATTGGTTGTTTTTTAAATGGAAAATCAGTAGCTAAAATGGCTTTAAAAATAGCTACATCACAAATTGATGTTGTTATGGCTGGATGGAAAGGAAAATTTGCTATTGAAGATTTTTTAGCTAGTGGTGAAATATTATATCATTTAATGAAATATAAAAATGAAAAGGACCAAATTAGCGAATATGCTCAAAGTGCTATATTAGCAAGTAGAAATTATCAATTAGTAAAAAAAACTATTTTGAATACTAGATCAGCTAAAAGACTAGATAAACTAGGATTTAAAGATGATGTTGACTTTTCACTTAGAAAAAATGTTTTAGAAAATGTAGCTATTTATAAAGATGGAATAATAACATTACTATAAAATCACCATTAACAAAACTCACAAAAAAACAACAACACAACACCATCATATTATCATGATGCTCTTTTAGAATTATATGTGAAAATATTTAAAAATTATCAAGTTGATTAAATGATTTGTTTAGGAATTGAAGGAACAGCTGAAAAAACAGGAATTGGAATAGTTGAAGACAATGGAAAAGTCTTATCATTAGCTGGTTGTCAGTTATTTCCAGAAAAAGGAGGTATTCACCCAAGAGAAGCCGCAGATCATCATAGTAAATGGATTCCTAAATTAATCATTGAAGCTATAGAAAAAGCAAACATTAGCTTAAAGGATATTGATCTTGTTTCATTTTCTCGTGGACCTGGTCTTGGTCCAGCTCTTCGAACAACAGCTACTGCTAGCCGTGCTCTTGCTTTATCATTAGATATTCCAATAATTGGTGTAAATCATTGTATTGGTCATATTGAAATTGGAAAACTTGATACTGGAGCATGTGATCCTCTTTCATTATATGTTAGTGGTGGAAACAGTCAAGTAATAGCTTATGAATATGGAAGATATCGCGTTTTCGGAGAAACATTGGACATAGCTATTGGAAATGCCCTAGATCAGTTTGGAAGAGAAACTGGTCTTCCTCATCCAGGAGGTCCTGAAGTTGAAAAATTAGCTAAAGATGGAAATTATATTGATTTACCATATAGTGTAAAAGGAATGGACCTTTCATTTTCAGGTTTAGTGTCTGCAGCTACTCGAAAATTTCAAGAAGGAGTAGCTATTGAGGATGTGTGTTTTTCTTTTCAAGAAACTGCATTTTCAATGCTAGTTGAAGTAAGTGAACGAGCATTATCTCACACAAAAAAGGATGAACTTATGCTTTGTGGTGGAGTAGCTGCAAACAAGCGTCTTAGAGAAATGTTAGATAAAATGGCTAATGACCATTATGCGAAATTTTATATGCCAAAAATGGAATACTGTGGAGATAATGGAGCTATGATAGCTTGGCTTGGAATTTTAATGAACAATAGCTATGGAAGCGATAAATTAGAAAATACTAATGTTATTCAACGATTTAGAACCGATGAAGTTAATGTTCCTTGGGTAAAACAATCTAATAATAAAATAAAACTTCCAAAGGAAATATTAGCTAAAGGTGCTGAATCTGATATTTACCCTAGCTATTGGATTGACACAGAAGCTATTTCTAAAGTTAGAAATCGGAAAAGTTACAGGATTAAAGAGATTGATGAAAAGATTAGAAAATCACGAACAAAAAAAGAAGCTAAGCTACTAACTGAGGTTAAAAGAGTTGGTGTAAAATCTCCAATACTTTATGATATTGATTTGGATGAGAAAGCTATTGTAATGGAAAAGATTAATGGAACTTTATTTAAAGATTTTATAGCTACTCTAAACAGTGAGGATAAAAAAGATCAAAAGCATATAGCTAATTTAAAAGAAAATGATGAAAAAGATCAAAAGCATATAGCTAATTTAAAAGAAAAAGAGGTTAAAGATTTTTCCATAGCTATTGGCGAAAATATTGGGTTAATGCACAAATCAAATATTATTCATGGGGACATAACTAGCTCAAATATTATGATAAATGAAAATAATGAACTTGTTTTTATAGATTTTGGTCTTGGAAAGTATTCTAACCTTATTGAAGATAAATGTGTTGATTTAATAGTTTTAAAAAAGTCACTTCAAAGTGTTGATTATAAAATAGCTAATGAAATATTTGATAATATTTTAGAAGGTTATATCAGTAGCTATGATGAAGAAGATATTAATAAAGATAATATAATTGAAAAAATAGCTGAAATTCAAGCTCGTGGTCGTTATACTCATTAATTTAGCACCGTCAAAATCAATCGCATAACTCTTAAAATTCACTCAATTTTAAGTTTTGTATAATAAAATTGTTTATTTTTAAACATTCCTGTATTTTTTAACAAATAAATTTAAATTTTTTCATCTTATTTTTCCAAATAGAATTGTCTGTGATTTTTTTTAAGCTATTCCCTGAAAATTTCTAATGCTTGATTAATAGAGTCAATGTCCAAAGGTATCTTCTCTATTTCTTTAATTTCATCAATTTCATAATCAAACTCATCAATCCATTCCCAAAAGAATTCAGCTGGATCTTCTGAATGAGCTTCATTTAAAAACTCCCCAGACTCCCCCTATATCTTCAAGAGGGCAAATACCTTTTCCTGAAGTACAAATCAGATATTTCATATCTTTTTTAGGTTCTATGTATTTATTAAAGACTATTTCATGTTTCCAGCTATCTCCCATGCCATATTCATATATAAACTTTTTATTTGATTCCATCACATCTTTTAAAATAAGTTCATCTGTGCAAATATTACTGAAAGCAGCTTCACTTGGGAGATAATGCTTTTTGTTAATAGTATATCCATATAAATGATAATTTTCCCATCCCATTACTATTTGAACTATTTCATGGAACTCATCCAAATTTATATTCGGATTCAAGTGAATTCTTCTCTAAATTGGGACTGGAGCATCTTTTAATTTGATTCTGATTACTGCAATTTCATTTTCCATATAATTTCTCCCTTTTTTAAATATTTTTGAAAATTAATAACCTTTCAGCGAAAAAATCTACATAAAGGATTTTTTTAATAATTTTCTGAAATTTTGAAAATAAGAAAAATTTGTGAACATTAATAAGATTTAGATATTGAAAAATGCTGTTTTAATAAGATTTAGCTATTGAGATAAATTTATTCCTTGTTGTTTCTTTGATTTTTTTCCTGCAAATACCATTACAAAAGATATTGTTTTTTTAATAATGTATCGTGCTTAGCATAATTTATAACTCAAATTCTTATTATTTTTTAAATTTATCTTTTTAAATTTTATTAAAAAATTAAATTTGATAAAAAGTATTAAATGATATAATATTTATTATATAAACTTATTTATAAACTTAAAAATTTAATTACAAATGTTTAATTAAAACTATGTATTTCAGTTAGTATCTATGTTTTTTAAACATTCCACACTCTGACATTCAGTTATTACTCCCCAACATAAATCAAATCAATAATACGGATTTTTTCTCACACCAATCAGTTAATCTGGGAAAAAATATCTTTAACTAATGCAGTTAGATTAATGAATAATTATTTTTTTACTGTTTTCCCATTCCCAAACACGAACAGTCTTATCATCGGATCCTGAAACAATATATTTACCATCAGGAGAAAAACACACAGCATCCACCCTTTCTGTATGACTTAATATTATTTTTTCTTCACAATTTTCCAATTTCCAAACACGAACAGTCATATCCCATGACCCCGAAACAGCATACTTACCATCAGGAGAAAAACACACACTCTCCACCTCATCTGTGTGTCCCTTAAATATTACTTTTTCTTCACTTTCTCCCCAATCCCAAACACGAACAGTCATATCCCATGATCCTGAAACAATATACTTACCATCAGGAGAAAAACACACACTACTCACCCCACCTGTGTGTCCCTTAAATATTGTTTTTTCTTCACTTTTTTCCCAGTCCCAAACACGAACTGTACCATCATATGATCCTGAAACAATATACTTCCCATCAGGAGAAAAACACACACTTTCCACCGTAGCTGTGTGTCCTGTTAGTGTTGTTTTTAGTGGTCTTTCAAGTGTATGTATCCGAATGCGTGGTTTTTGCCCTGAAAAATTAGTTTGCTTTTCTATTTCATTTAATAATTCGTTAATCTGATAATTCTCGCTCATGTATACATATCCTTGCAAAATAATATCATTTTGAAAACTCCTCATAGAAGTTTTGGTGAAGATTACGAAAACATTCTTTTATTAATACATATTTAGAAAAAATTTTCTTAGAATTCCTCTGAAAACCTCTAAAAAAGGTTTTAATAGTGAATTTCTATTTTTACAATTATTATTATTATTATCATTATTATGTGCAATGCCACTGGCATATTTTTTTAAAAATGAGTTACCAATTGGTAATCTGTGACAAGTTCATGAGTTGACAAATAGTTATATATAGAATAATCATCTGAAAAAAACTCTTATTGGTCTATCACAGTTTTTTGAGATTAATTTTCTGATTAGTTTTTTTGAAAGATTATAGGTTACTTTGAAAATAACTTTTCCTGTGTTTCTTGAAACTATTAAGATAAGGAGAGGTTTATCTTTTTCATAAGTACTTCTACATCTTTGTTTTATTCCTCTCCATCTGGAAAGTTTGTTTTTGTTCGTTTTTTAACTCATTTCTTTTCAGCTGAAATGTACATTTCGTCAAACTATATATCCTCAGTTAATTTTGGAGGAATGTAGTTTTTTTCAAGATTATTTCTTATTAAATTTGCAATTAGTGAAACTGTCTTTCGTGAATAGGGTAATTTTGAAACATTAGGTTTACACTTTAAAAAAGTAAATTAAACAAAATATAAAATATTATATTCATGGAACTTTAGTTTTATGACAAATTGTTCTAGAGAATTCACTAAAATTCGTGCCACAATCCTTACAATAGCAATATTTCGTTTAAAAAGGTGAACCATGATTGTAAATTTCATACTCTTACATTTAAGAGAATAAACTCTAAGAGACCATCTAATACTACAAAACATATTCATGCAATTTTCTTCAGAAGGCAAACTCTTCACATGATTTAAAATTTCAGAAATCATACCTATCTCATGTTACTCCCCAAAATAAATTTTTGCGATGATAATCTATACATAAACAACACATTTTTCATTGAACAAATGTTTTTAAAATTGAAATATATATCATAATTAAGAAATATATATTACATAAAATATTTTTTTTAAAAGGGGATATTTGTGCTTTGGACTATTGTAAATCCCTTTTCTCCAACAAATTATCAATTGAAATACTATTTACAATATTATCTTTTAAAAAGTCTATAGAAGAATCCTTTTTTCTTTTTATTTTTTAGTATTTTTTTTTCACTGTTTTTATAGTCCCATACACGAACAGTACTATCCTGTGATCCTGAAGCTATATATTTTCCATCAGGAGAAAAACACACACTCTCCACATGACCTGTGTGTCTTAATATTGTTTTTTCCTCATTTTTTTTCCATTTCCACACACGAACAGTATTATCCCATGATCCTGAAGCTATATATTTTCCATCAGGAGAAAAACACACACTCTTCACATAGCTTGTATGTTCTAATATTGTTTTTTCTTCATTTTTTTCCAAGTCCCAAACACGAACAGTAGCATCATTCGATCCTGAAGCTATATATTTTCCATCAGGAGAAAAACACACACTCCACACATCAATGTAGGTTCTTTAAATATTGTTTTTTCCTCATTTTTTTCCCATTTCCACACATGAACATTCCCATTCTTTGAACCTGAAACTATATATTTTCCATCAGGAGAAAAACACACACTATCCACTGAAGTTGGGTGTCTTAAAATTGTTTTTTCCTCATCTTTTTTCCAGTCCCAAACACGAACAGTTTTATCCCATGATCCTGATACTATGTATTTTCCATCTGGAGAAAAACACACACTATTCATCCTGTGTGCATGTCCTTTTAATATTGTTTTTTCTTCATTTTTTTCTATGTCCCAGACGCGAATAGTACAGTCATCTGATCCTGAAGCTATATATTTTCCATCAGGAGAAAAACACACACTACGCACCCATTGTGTGTGTCCTTTGAATGTTGTTTTGAGTTGTCTTTCTGGTGTGTGTATGTGTTGGTGGGTTGTGGTCATTGGGAATTTGTTTTTTTTTATAATTTCATTTGATTCAATTTCTTCTAAAGAAAATTCTTTAATTTCTTCTCTATTATCATTTGTTGAAGCTATTTCAGAACTATGGGGTTTTATAACAAATTGATTTAACTCAGAATTTTCATTAAAAAGATGAAGAGTAGTAAAATCATTTACTTTTAGTTTTTCATCACAATGATGGCATTTAATAATATTTCCTAAACCTTTTTCAGGAATATTAAAAGTTTTAGCACAATAGCTACACCTAACTTTAAGGTTATTATTTGTATCTTGAAGAGGAGTTACAATAGTTTTTCCAAAGCTTAGGTTTTTTATGGAGTAAATTAATATTTGCCCAGAGCTTCCTCCTGCTGTTATATGTTGATTGTTATTTGAAAAAGAACAGGAGTTTATGCCTTCGTCTGTGTTTATTAATATTATGGTTTTGTGTTTTTCTTCATTTTTTTCCCAGTCCCAAACACAAACTGTCCCACCTGATCCTGAGAGAATATATTTACCATCAGAAGAAAAACAGACACTATCCATCATTCTTGTCTGTCCTTTAAATATTGTTTTTTCTTCATTTTTTTCCCAGTCCCAAACACGAACAGTACTATCCCATGATCCTGAAGCTATATATTTTCCATCAGGAGAAAAACACACACTATGCACACGATCTGTGTGTCTTAATACTGTTTTTTCTTCATTTTTTTTCCAGTCCCAAACACGAACAGTATTATCCTCTCCACGAATATCACTAGATCCTGAAGCTATATATTTTCCATCAGGAGAAAAACATACATTCTCCACATGACCTGCGTGTCCTTCTAATGTTGTTTTTTCTTCATTTTTTTCCCAATCCCAAACATGAACAGTTCTATCAAATTCTCCTCCCGCAGAAACTATATATTTTCCATCAGGAGAAAAACACACACACTCCACAGAAGCAGAGTGTCTTAATACTGTTTTTTCTTCATTTTTTTTCCAGTCCCAAACACGAACATTAGAATCACTTAATCCTGATGCAATATATTTTCCATCAGGAGAAAAACACACACACTCCACATGACCTGTGTGTCCTTTCAATATTGTTTTTTCTTCATTTTTTTCCCAGTCCCAAACACGAACAGTACTATCAGCTGATCCTGAAGCAATATATTTTCCATCAGGAGAAAAACACACACTATTCACCCATTTTGTGTGTCCTTTTAATATTGTTTTTTCTTCATTTTTTTCCCAGTCCCAAACACGAACAGTAGCATCAGCTGATCCTGAAGCAATATAATTTCCATCAGGAGAAAAACACACACTCCACACATCACCTGCGTGTCCTTTCAATATTGTTTTTTCTTCATTTTTTTCCCAGTCCCAAACACGAACAGTACTATCATCTGATCCTGAAGCAATATAATTTCCATCAGGAGAAAAACACACACTATGCACATAGCTTGAATGTTCCAATATTGTTTTTTCTTCATTTTTTTCCCAGTCCCAAACACGAACAGTATTATCCCATGATCCTGAAGCTATATAATTTCCATCAGGAGAAAAACACACACTTTTCACATAGCTTGAATCTTCCAATATTGTTTTTTCTTCATTTTTTTCCCAGTCCCAAACACGAACAGTAGCATCATTTGATCCTGAAGCTATATATTTTCCATCAGGAGAAAAACACACACTTTCCACCCTACTTGTCTGTCCTTCTAATATTGTTTTTTCTTCATTTTTTTCCCAGTCCCAAACACGAACATTCCCATTCTTTAATCCCGAAACTATATATTTTCCATCAGGAGAAAAACACACACTTTCCACCGAGGTATGGTGTCTTAAAATTGTTTTTTCTTCATCTTTTTTCCAGTCCCAAACACGAACAGTATTATCAGGTGATCCTGATACAATATATTTTCCATCAGGAGAAAAACACACACTATTCACCCTGAGTGCATGTCCTTTTAATATTGTTTTTTCTTCATTTTTTTCTATGTTCCAGACGCGAATAGTATCGTCATCTGATCCTGAAGCTATATATTTTCCATCAGGAGAAAAACACACACTACGTACCCATTGTGTGTGTCCTGTTAGTGTTGTTTGGAGTGATCCTTCTGATGTGTGCATAAAGTGGTGTGGTTGTAGCCATGGAAATCTTGTATGTTTTTCTATTTCATTTAAAAATTCTTTAATCTGGTGATTTTCATGTGTTTTTAATCTTCCCCATAATTGAGTAGGTAATTCTTTAATATTGTCTTTTATAAAATGTGATGACATTGTTAAAGTGTTTTTTATCAATTTTAAATGATAATTTTCCTTATTTTCAATATTAATATAATTATAATCATTAATAGTGTGGAATATATTATTTAGTTCTGTTTTATTTTTTATCCATGTGTATTTGCTGAGTATATCCTCTAAAATAGCTATTTTATTGGAATTAGCTAAATGGTATGGTAGTTCATTGAAATCTCGTAAGCTTTTTCCTGTGAAAGTATAATCTTTTTCTGGATCTGTTTTCAATTGGAAGTAATCTGCAAGAAGACCATTATAATAAATTTCTTTATTTTCATATCTTTTTTGACTAGCTTTTTTGAAGCTTTCGTAGAAGTAGTCATATCTTCCTTTTCTTCTTGCCATGAAAGGTTTAACTTGGCGAATGAAAAAATGAATAGCTGATATTAGCTTTTCATCTTCAATTGTGGTGAGTTTCTTTTGTATACAGGATTTTAGTTCTTTTTCTGATAGTCCTGTTCTGGCATTAGCTAATAGTCCAAATAATAAGGGAATGAATTTTTGGGAGTTAATGTTAAGTGAATTTATGTCTTTTTCTAGTCTTTCTAAAACTGTATTGAATGCTTCTTGTGGTGTTTGTCCAAATTGTTTGATTTCTTCTGATAGCTGGTCAAATGAACCAAAGACTCTTAGTTCTGATAGTAATATTTTTAGGTATAAGGGGTTTGCAGATCCTTTAAAGTCGCAAATGGTATCAATTTGTTCTTCATCTAATGCTTTTAAGTATTTTTTAAGGTAATCTTTTATGAGTTTCTTTTTTTCTTTTTTATTTTCTAATGGTTTAACATTGGAATAGCTAATTTTTTCATTATTTTTCAAGTTTTCGATAGTATCTACTATTTTTTCATCTTCTTTTATACTTAATATGATTTTAAGGTTTTTTGGTAGCTTATTCGGTAGCCATCCCAACATATCCAGACCATCAGGTAATTGATTTAATGCATCTATAATTATGGTTGTTTTTTCTTTAGCTATTTCTCCTATTAACTTATCGATATTGTTCTTTAAATCTTTTAATGTGTCTGGTGATTTAATTTTTGCCTCATCCAGAATTGATTTCCATAGTGAAAATTGTTCTGAACTTAAATCTGACACTCCACAGAATCTATTAAAGAATCTCATATCATGTTTTTTACTTTCTCTTTTTATAAAGTTGGCAAGTAGCATACTTTTTCCATAACCAGCTGGAGCGGTGAGAACAAATAGTCCATTTTTATCATTGGATAAATATCTATTTAAATCATCAAAGTCTCCTTCTCGTGAGATGAACCCTTCGCTGTTAAGTTCTATAAATAGTGCTTGTTGATCTAAATCTCTTTCTAATGGTGATGAGTATTTTACTTTTTTTCTATCTGGAAACTCCTTTATGATTTCTTCTTTAAGTTGTTTTATAATAGTTTCTTTTAATGGTTTTCCATCTATGTTAAAGTCTGTTAATCGTCCTTGATTTACATTTTCTGGAAGTTCTGGTGAAATAATTGATGAGTCCCATTTACTCTCATAATCAGTAGTGTATATCCATTCGTTTTTTATTTTATCTTTAAATCTTTTAAGTTCCTTATTAGCTAATTCAATATCCTTTTCACTTTCATTGGTAAAGATTTTTCTTTGTTCATTAGCTAAACTTTCAAGATAATCGGGATTTCTAAAGTAAAAAAGAGCATGATTAACCGGAACTTCTGGTTTTTCATTTCCATCTACAATATGTTTCATAGGCGATAGTAATGCATGTTCTATTTCCATTTCTGTAACTGAATTTGTACCAACATATTGTGAAACACCAGGATACTCTTCAAGGGTTTCGTGACTTATATCATCTTCACCAGGTACCCATCCTCTTCTTTGACCTTGAAAACATAAAAAAAAAGGTCTACTTTCATCAATATTGTTTAAACAAGCTAAAACTGTATTATTAGAATTAGAATCTTTTTCAGTTACACCCCACCTTAAATCAACATCTACAAGATGAATTTTTCTTTCCTCACACCATTCTCTTAGTTCTGGAAATACATCTTTAACAAGATAATCCCTTTCAGCATGCATATCATTAAAAGTACTGCTAATAAAAATTGTTACTCTTTCCCAATTCATTCTTTTCCCTCAGTTTAATATATTGTTGATATAGACAATTCCAACTCTTTTTTAAATCAACACAATCATAGTTAATAATTTATTTATTATATATATGTAGAATATTATTAAAAATATATTTATCTACTAAATAAAGATTAAAAGATAAATCTATTTAATATTATTAATTAATCATCACAATAGTTTATAAACTAATTAAACAATTTACTTTAATAGCTATATAAATAATAAAAAAATGATTTGAAATCAATTATGGAAAAAAACCTACTTATTTTAAAAAAAATAGCTGTGTGGATTTTCAGAGGGTTTAAGCTATTGAATCTTACAGCAGCTAAAAATATTCGCCCAATAAAGAATAATAAATATCTAAAATCTATTTAAAAAAAATAAAAAAAAAATTGTTTCCATTAAAAAAAAAAAAAGACCAAAAATTCTTAAAATTAAAAAAAAGTATTGTCAGTAGCTAAAAAATAAAAAAATAAAATATTACAAATATCTTACTATTTTATTTACTCTTGCACAGGTTTTTGTATAATGTTTACTTCCATATCTTTTTGTTACCAATGAAGATTCAAAGTTAATCCACTTACCATCAAGATTTGCTTGTACCCATCGATGATTTGAAGCTGCACCTGAACTACCTTGAACAATCCTAACATTATATCCATTAGCTTTAAGTTGTTTAGCTGCCCACTCAGCTAATCCCCAGCAATCACCAGTTCTTGTTCTTTCAACACCTGCTGCTGTATGAGATCCACCACTTCTATGATTAAAATTTCTGTTCATATATTTTTGCAATTTTAATAATCCATTTGTTCCAGATAAATTGTTTAATTTACCCTTGGTTATAGGAGATTTTGAAGTACTGTTTTTTGAAGGCTTTGAAGTAATTATCTTTGAGTATCTTGGCATATACTTATTAATTTTACTATTTTTATTAAAATTTAAAGATATGCTTTTAGGTGGACTGTTATCTTTTGTTTCTTGAAGTATTTTAATAAAGCTATATATCGTCTGCTGATATTGGATATGACCTAAAGGTGTTCTTACATAATTTGGAGCATGCCCTTCCTTAGAAATAAAATTAGCTACTCTTTCTGTATAATCATAACAATCAGCAGCTAAAATTTTTCCTTTTATATTATCTCCTGAAGGATTTGATGGATTTTTAACATTATATTTCACAGCTATTAGAGAATTATTTCTTTTATATTTGTTTTCTACAGTTTTTGCCAATAAATACATGTATTCTGGCATTGAAAAATTATAATCAGAAATCGTCACATAATTTGGTAAGTTTCCATGTTTTGAAACATACTTATCTACTGTTACAGATACATCTGAAATATCCTCTTGAGATAGTCTTCTTGGTCTATTATCTTCACCTAAATCATTTGCGTAGCTAGCACTTATACTTAATAAAAACACTAAAGCTACTGCAAAAAGCAGTGCTTTATTTTTCATCCTAATTTTTTCACCTCTTTTATATACCATCAAATAAATTATATTCTTTTATCTTAATATTTTTAATAGAATTCATTCAATGATAAAATACTATTTTATTTTGTTTTAATAGTTTATATATTTATCTATAATAATTATAGATATATTAATAAAAAAAATTAAGATTTTTATTTCACTAGTAAATTATAATAGCTACTATATTACAATAGAGAATTTCCAAAAACTTAATAGCAGTATTAGATTTTGATTATTCATTTCAATAAAATTTCTAATAATATAGATATTTTTTATAAAAATATTAATAAAAAATTAAAAAAAAAAAAAAATAGTTTTTGGATATTGTTGTTTATAAAAATTTTTAAGTAAATAATTAAAAATAAAGAAATTTTTTTTAAAACAACCAAATTTCTAGAAAAATATATAAAAATTAGCTTCTAATTTTAAGTATATGATAACATTTATTACTGGTAATCAACACAAAGTAAAAGAAGCAGAAAAAATTTTTCAAAAATTCAATATTGAATTAGAGCATATTGATTTAGGTTACACTGAAGTTCAAGGAACACTTGAAGATGTAGCTAAATCAGGTGCAAAATATGCTTGTGAGAAATTAAATAAACCTGTGATTGTTGAAGATGCTGGTTTATTCATTAAAACTTTAAAAGGTTTCCCTGGAACATATTCATCTTATGTTCAAGAAACAATAGGAAATCAAGGAATATTAAAGTTAATGAAAGACTTTATAAATCCTAAAGACCGTTATGCCGAATTCAGGTCGGTGATTGGCTATTGCACTCCCAATTCCGAACCCGAGATTTTTTTAGGTAGTGTTAAAGGACAAATTTCAACAGAAGAGAGAGGTTCATATGGATTTGCATTTGACTCTATTTTTTATGTAGAAGAAAAAGATAAAACCTTTGGTGAACTTACTCGAGAAGAAAAAAACCAGTTTTCTCATCGTAAAAACTCATTAAATTCATTTATTGATTGGTATTTAAAAAAATAGCTTGAAATAATTTTCAACAGCTATTATTAATAATAGTTATTATTTTTTAATATTTCTTATTAATAAATATTTATTTGAATTTATTAGAAATAATTTAAAATTTTAATAGTTAAAAATTAAATTTTAATGGTTATTATTAGTAAAAACTATTAGCTTAATCAATAACTGTTTTAAAACTATAAAATAAATGTGTTTAATCATATAATATTTAATAAATTTATTTGAAATAGTTATAAAATTTTAATTGTTGT
>Ga0099364_10009182_pt1 | contig 13760 bp, 6 predicted proteins | sample TergutTh196P3_FD_73070 | JGI IMG/M metagenome (GOLD analysis project Ga0099364, IMG submission 73070) | Microcerotermes parvus P3 segment gut microbial communities from Pointe-Noire, Republic of the Congo - Th196 P3 | ecosystem: Host-associated > Arthropoda: Insects > Digestive system > Gut ...
CGTTCGTAGAGTTTTGTAAATTCTACCATAAACTCATAGCCTGTTTTCGGCGTCAATCCGAGTGGGAAAATATTTTTTGCGCCCGGCACAACTATTTTGAATTTTCGTTTTTTCATGCGCGGCATACGAAACTCGATGAGCGGCGTATCAATATCGACTATCATATTGCTGATATTGTTTACATTAACCCTCATTTTCAAACCACCTGAATACCACATTTTCTTTTTAATGCGCAACGGACACGTTCTCCACCGCCGCCATGCGCGTTTCAACAAAAAAAAGCCCAAAACCAACAGACATACAACAACTAACCACATCACGGCTTCACCTGCCGGCGACATGTATCGATTGAGACTGATAGACATGAGACTGATAGACATAAGAATATACATTTTAAAATACTAACACTCAAGGTCATCGCATACTTGGTTTCCCCCCATAATTTCGTCATATTTAGGGGATTGCGGGTCAAGCCCGCAATGACGTGCAACCAGCTTTGCTAACAACTAACGACTAACAACTAACGACTAAAGACTAATGACTAAAGACTAATGACTACCGACTAACGACTACGCCGCTTTCAGCTTATTCGCGTTCATTTTGTCTAATTTTTCGTGCGCGTAATCAATGGTTATGTTTATTTCTTTTTCGCCCGTCGAGGGGACGTCGAACATCACATCGGTCATTATTACTTCGCAGATAGAGCGCAGTCCGCGGGCGCCGAGTTTGAACTCTATCGCCTTGTTTACAATCAGTTCGAGCACTTCGTCGTCGAAACGGAGTTTGACGCCGTCTATTTTGAACAGTTTTTCATACTGTTTCACAAGGGCATTTTTGGGCTCGGTGAGGATGTTGCGAAGGGCAGTGCGGTCTAACGGGTTGAGATAGGTCAATACGGGCAGTCGTCCTATTATTTCGGGTATCAGTCCGAACGATTTCAGGTCTTGCGGCGCTATGTACTGCATCAGGTTTCCGCGGTCTATCTTTTCTGTTTCTAAAACATTGTGATAGCCCACTACGCGCGTGTTTAGACGTTGCGCTATTTTTTTTTCTATTCCGTCGAAGGCGCCGCCACAAATAAACAGTATGTCTTTTGTGTCTACTGTTATCATCTTTTGTTCGGGGTGCTTGCGTCCTCCTTGCGGTGGTACGTTCACTACCGAGCCTTCGAGCAGTTTTAACAGTCCTTGCTGCACGCCCTCGCCGGATACGTCGCGCGTGAGTGAGGGATTGTCGCCCTTGCGCGCTATCTTGTCCAACTCGTCTATGAAAACGATGCCTTTTTGTGCGGCGTCTACGTTAAAATCGGCTGCCTGAAGCAAGCGCGACAGGATGCTTTCGACGTCCTCGCCAACGTAGCCGGCTTCGGTAAGCACCGTAGCATCTACGATGCAGAACGGAACGTGCAGCATGCGCGCTATAGTGCGGGCAAGCAGGGTTTTTCCCGTTCCCGTTTCGCCTACAAGGACGATGTTGGATTTCTCTATTTCAACGTCATCTTCGATGTTTCGCATCTGTTTGGGCTGCAACAACCGTTTATAGTGGTTGTAGACGGCTACGGAAATATATTTTTTGGCGTCGTCCTGCCCGATGACGTACTGGTCGAGGAAGTCCTTCATTTCCACGGGCTTCATCACCTTGACATTGCCCAAATCCAAGCTGTTCTTTTTCTTTGCGTCTTCGGCAACAATGGTAGAGGCAAGCTCTACACAGTTTGGGCAAATGTGTCCGGAGATGCCCGACACAAGCAACCCTCCGACAGCGCGTCGGTCTCTGCCGCAAAACGAACACAAGTCTATACGATTTCTATTCATTACTCTTTTTTTGTCTAACAAGGACTTCGTCTAAAAGTCCGTACTCTTTTGCTTCTATGGCGGTCATCCAGTAATCGCGGTCGGAATCCTTTTCTATTGTTTCGAATGGTTGTCCGGAGTGTTCGGCAAGGATGCTGTATAACACATTTTTTATCTTAACTATCTCTCTAACTGCTATTTCCATGTCAGCCGATTGTCCGCGTATTCCTCCCATGGGTTGGTGTATCATCACGCGCGAGTGTTTTAGCGCCGAGCGTTTGTTTTTTGCGCCCGATGCAAGGATGACGGCAGCCATCGAAGCAGCCATTCCGGTGCAGATAGTAGACACGTCGGAGGATATCCACTGCATAGTGTCATAAATGCCTAATCCAGACTGTACTACGCCGCCCGGAGAATTAAGATATATCTGTATATCCTTGTTTGGGTCGCTCGAATCTAAAAACAACAACTGCGCCTGCAAGACATTTGCTACGTCGTCGTCGATTTCCGAGCCAAGAAAAATAATCCTGTCCATCATCAGACGCGAAAAAACGTCCATAGAAGCCACGTTCAACTGACGCTCTTCGATGATAGTAGGTGAAATGTAACCGTTGGTAAACGATTGATAACGATGCAGGGTCATGCTGCTGATACCGGCATGTTTTACCGCATATTTCTGAAATTCATTCATGTTATAATTTATTTTAATTTATTGAAGTCTTCGAGGCTAATTTCCTGAATTTTCAGGTCTACAGCTTCGGCTACGAGCTCTGTTATTTTCTTCTCGTAAATCTGCGACGCTGTCGAGCGCACATTATTTTCGTCCTGCAGATGCGCATTAACGCTCTCATTGATTTGTTCTTCCGGAACATTGTATATACCATACATGTTATACTGTTTTTTTACGTTTTCTATCGTAAATTCGATGACCTCCTGCTCGGTTATCTTCAGGTCATATTGTTTTATTAACTCATTTGCAATCAGGTTGCATTTCATACTATTGAGATATGACGGAAACTCTGCTTCTAAACGCTCCTCGCTGAAGTCCTCATTTGTTGATAACAGGCGTTTTCGCAAGAACTCTTCGGGCAATTGCAGATTTGTTTTTTCCACAAGGAAGTTGAACATGTCATAGTTGAACCTGCTGTAGCTCTTGTCTTGGTGTACTTCCGCTAATTTTTCCCGAATTTTGTTTACAAACTCTTCGCTGCTTGTCACCGCCTCCTTGCCCAAGACATTATCAAACAGTTCCTGATTTAGTTCAGCGTTGGCAAACTTATGCATCTGTTTTACAGTGAACTTAAAAAGCGAGGCGCTGACGTCGCCAATTTCTTCCTTTTCCTTTTTCAGGATAGAAGCTATTTCATAATCGTTGGGGAACGTCTCCGACAGGTTGAACACTATTTCGTCGCCTATTTTGGCGTTTTCAAACGGTTTGCGCTTTTCATCTTCTTTGATGAGCGGCATAAACAGATCGCTGTCTTCAGCTGATAGCCCGTCAGTTAACGGCTGTCCGTCGTTACCTAATTGAACGATGTCGCCTGTAATTCTTTCTGTAAAATCGGTAACAGCTTCAGCTTCAACATATTTACCATAGCGACGGGTAAAGTTTTCAATAGACTTGTCGACCACTTCCTGCTCTAAAATGATTTGGTACTTTGTAAGTTTGTCATCTTTAGACAGTTTCAGGTCTACCTCCGGCGACAGTCCGAGTTCGAACTCAAACGTAAAATCGTTGCCTATTTCCCAGTCTATTTCGGCGCCGCTCATTTTTGGCAACGGGTCGCCCAACAGATCAAATTTCTGTTCTTCAATGTATTTCTGCAAGCCATCGGATACCAATTTGTTTATTTCATCCACCAAAACAGCTTTTCCATACATTTTACGCACCACTCCTTCGGGCACTTTGCCCGGACGAAAGCCCGGCATTGCCGCCTTACGACGATAGTCGCGCAAAACCTCCAAAACCTTTGGCGAATAATCGTCCCTGCTTACCTGAACGGACACTGCAACACGCGCACTGTCAATCAGTTCCTTGCTAATGTTCATTATATATTAAATGTAATATTACTACTCAAAAAATCGGACGCAAAAGTAATGCTATTTTTTTAATAATCAAAATTTATAAAAAAATATTTTTTTTTGAATTTTTGTAGTACCTTTGTGAAAAAAAAGCAAAAATTTATGCATCCTCTTTTAGTAAAAAACGATTCGTGGTTAGAGCCCTATCTGAAGCAGATAGTTCAGCGCGAGGCTCGCATGAGCCGCAAGGTAAAGGATTTGACGCGTGGCGGTTCGCTTTCCGATTTTGCCACGGGATATATGTATTTTGGTCTTCACCGGACGTGTTCGGGCTGGGTTTTTCGCGAGTGGGCGCCAAACGCCACGGCGATATACATGACTGGAGATTTTACCGAGTGGAAAGTTAATCAGGAATATGCACTCAAACCGTTAGAAAAAGGGAAAGGCGTGTGGGAGCTCGAACTGACCGAAGATAAATTGCAACACGGGCAATTGTATCGCCTGTTGGTGTGCTGGAAGGGCGGCGAGGGCGAGCGTATACCATCATACGCCAACCGCGCCGTGCAGGACGAACAAACAAAAATTTTCAGCGCTCAAGTGTGGAACCCCGAAAAACCATACATTTGGAAGCATCAACCACCTGCAGCTCAGTCGCCGCCCGTAATCTACGAAAGCCACGTAGGGATGGCTACCGAAGAGCATCGGGTAGGAACATTCACGGAATACCGCGACAAGATGTTGCCATACATCAAAGAGGCAGGCTACAATACTGTCCAACTGATGGCAATACAGGAACATCCCTACTATGGCTCGTTTGGCTACCACGTTTCTAACTTTTTTGCCGTATCGTCTCGTTTTGGAACACCCGACGAGCTTAAATCGTTGATAGACCGAGCACACCAAATGGGGATGCGCGTAATAATAGATTTGGTGCACTCACATTCGGTAAAAAATATTGCTGAGGGCTTAAATATCTTCGATGGCACGCCCTATCAATATTTTCACAGCGGCAATCGAAGAAACCACCCTGCATGGGATTCGCTGTGTTTCAACTACGGCAAAAACGAGGTCTTGCATTTTTTGCTCTCAAATTGTAAATACTGGTTGGAAGAGTATCGCGTAGACGGTTTTCGTTTCGACGGAATAACAAGCATGTTGTATAAACATCATGGGCTGGCGCGGGATTTTACGGAATATTCGATGTATTTCGACGGCAGCGAAGACAAAGACGCAACGACCTATCTGATGCTTGCCAACAAGCTGATACACGAGGTAAACCCCGACGCTATTACCGTTGCAGAAGAGATGAGCGGAATGCCCGGAATAGCAACGCCAATAGAACACGGGGGAATAGGTTTTGACTACAGGTTAGCAATGGGCACCCCAGACTATTGGATAAAAATTATTAAGGAACAGACCGACGAACAATGGGATGTAGGTCATCTTTTTTATGAGTTGTGCCGCAAGCGCGACGACGAAAAAACCATCGGCTACATCGAATCGCACGACCAGGCTTTGGTGGGCGATAAAACAGTGTTCTTCAGATTGGTAGACAAGGAAATTTACACCAAAATGAATACAGGCGTAAAAAGTTTGGTGATTGACCGCGGAATAGCTCTTCACAAGATGTTTCGTTTAGTGACCTTTGCTACTTCGGGCAACGGTTATCTGTGTTTCATGGGCAATGAGTTTGGTCATCCCGAGTGGATTGACTTTCCGCGCGAGGGCAACGATTGGTCGTATCAGCACGCCCGTCGCCAATGGAGCCTGCTCAACGACCTCGAACTAAAATATCGCTTCCTTGCAGCCTTCGACAAGGCGATGCTGGCATTAGCTGACGACGGCGAATTTTTTAATCACAGCGCCGGATTAGTATTAGATGACAAGCAGCGTCAAATTTTGGCATTCCGACGAAAAGACCTGCTTTTTGTGTTCAACTTCAGTCCCGATAAATCATATACTGATTTTGGACTGCCTACCGGAGCCGGTAAGTTCCGAATAGCGCTATGCACCGATGCGAAACAGTTTGGAGGCTTCGGAATGGTAGACGAAAACTATGATTACTTCACAAGCAGCATAATTGCCGAAAGACCAATGGAAAACAATTACCTGAAAGTATACCTGCCGGCAAGATGCGGAATAGTGTTCAAACAATTACCGGCAAAAAGTATTTATGATATATAGTTTTCAGTTATCAGTTTTCAGTTTTCAGTTTTCAGTTTTCAGATATGAGATTTTTTGTTATTTTCGTTTTTTTTGTTCTTTTTTGGGGTTTCGGTAGTGTTTCTGCACAAGACAACACTTATAATATCATCCCCAAGCCTGCAAAACTAACGCCAATGGATGGTCAGTTTGTCTTCAGTTCTGAAACGCGTATCGTGGCGCCTATCAGGGAACCCGATGTTTTCAACGCCGTTTTTGTGTTGTTGGAGCGCCTGTTGCACACAACACAGTTTAATACTCAAATAGTTGATAATACGAATGGCGACATCGCGCCTGACAAAAATATGATTTTTTGCCGCATCAACCCCGACATGGCCGGCAAGGAAGCCTACAGGATGCGAATTGACAGGGAGAGTATAGAAATCGAAGCCGGCTCTGCAACCGGAATTTTTTATGCCATGCAAACCTTACGGCAGTTGTTGCCCGCGGCTGTCGAACGAAACAGACCTGCCGGCGATGTTGCTATAGCTGTGCCTTGCGCAATAATAGAGGATGAGCCGAGCTATCCTTTTCGCGGGTTGATGTTGGACGTTGCCCGACATTTTGCTTCTGAAAGTTCACTGAGACGCTATATCGACGTGCTGGCATATCACAAAATCAACTATTTTCACTGGCATTTGACTAACGACCAGGGCTGGCGCATAGCAATAGACATCTATCCTGATTTGACCCAAACAGGCGCTTGGCGCGACAGTACGCTTATAGGCGTTCAAACAGACGACGAGGCAGAGCGAACGTACCGAAAACAGCGATACGGCGGGTTTTACACAAAAGAGCAAGTGAGAAATATAGTGGCTTATGCTCAAAGACGGTTTGTGACTATAATTCCCGAAATATCCATGCCGGGACATTCATTAGCTGCGCTGGCAGCCTATCCAGAGCTGTCATGCACGGGCGGAGAACATGCAGTAGCAAGCCACTGGGGAAAATTTGACGACGTGTTGTGCACAAAAGAAGAAACTTTTGAGTTTGTTGAAAACGTGATAACAGAACTGATAGAGCTATTTCCGGGAGATTACATTCATATTGGCGCTGATGAATTTTCGAAACTGCGGTGGGAAAATTGTGAACAATGCCGGAAAAAAATTGAAGAGTTAGGATTGGAAAACGAGCACGAACTTAAAGATTACTTCATTGCGCGCGTTGGTAATATTGTCGCCTCGAAGGACAAACACCTCTTAGTCAGAGATGATATACCGAGTTTGAACTTTGCATTTTGCCAAACACAAAGCCGCGAACGCGAACCCTTGTGTGCCGACGGTTATTTGCCTTTGGTAGAGGTTTATGCTTTTGACCCCGAAACCGAACAAATAGCGGAAGCACAAGATATTAGTCTAACAGGCGCTCAGGCAAACCTTTGGCGCGAATATATTTCCTCCGACATGCAAACAGAAGCTATGATATTGCCGCGATTATCAGCTCTTGCCGAAACATTGTGGACGCCCGCAGATGAACAAAATTACGACGATTTTTTACTACGGCTCGCAGAAATCCTGAAACGCTACGACGCAATGAATATAATTTCGTCAAGTCCGTAAAAAAGCCAACATATTAACTTTTTGCAAGAGCAATCTGGACGTTAAAAATGCCATCGTCATCTTTGAAGTTTTCAATGGATTTAACGGACGGCTTGAGCTTGTCCAACTTTTCAACAAGGTTGTCAATTGACGCGTTATCACGGAATTTTATCGTAATAACGTAATCTGCAACATTGACAGTAGAAATATAATCAATATGCGTGTTTATAAACAATTGAACCGGCGACAAAAATTTACTGATATCATCCATTACTATTTCTATTTAAAAAAATATTTATTTATTTATTAAAAAAACACAAAGATACATTTTTTTTTGAAAACTTGTTTGATTTTGTCTTGATTTTGAAAAAAAAGGGAGTTTTCAGCCAGACACTAATTAATTCCCGCGTCACAGTTTAGCGTGAACAGACCGTCGTTGCGTGAGTTTACCCATTCGCAGGCGCGTATGCTTCAGGCAAGGCAAACAGATAATGTTCAATATCCCGGACAAAAACACGTAGTTTTGTTCAGAATATTGAACATTATGATTTTCAGTCGGCGCTACCGACTAAGGACTTTTCACTCTTTGACCACTCTAACGGTCGTCACATTTTTGCCATTTTCAAAGCGGAATAAATACACGCCAGCCGGCAAATGTTCCAAATTTATTGTTTCATCACCGTTAGTTATGTTTTGTGCGTGTACGACTGCGCCTGCTGCATTAATGATATGCAGCAATGGGGCATGCCCCATTGTCAATATTGACGACGCGCCCGTAATGCGTACCGTGCCCGCAAACGGATTGGGATATACATTTACCTCTGCTGCAAAAAGCTCGCCCACTGAGGTAGCACCGCTAATTACCGGTTTGCTGGCATTAACCTGACCGTCTGCGCTTACTGTAAAGTCCACGCTACCGGTAGTAGCGCCGTCAACGAGATTTATCGCTTCAGAAGGAAGCGATGCAACGCCGTCTATTATAGCCTGTACTACGTAAACGCCCTCGGGAAGCTCTTCGAAACTGTAGTTGCCATTAGCATCGGTTACAGTAGAGCCAACCAATATGTACCCGTCAAGACCGTCTGATTTAAGATACGATATTTGGATGTAGAGATGGATAGTTATCCCGCCTATTGATACGGTTACATTAGCTACATTTCCTTCAATGACGACCGTACCTGTCGGTAACGCGCTATTAACTGTCACCTCACATTCGTCCGAAAAGCCGCCGTCATCGGTAGTTACAGTGATGGTGGCGTTGCCGGCGCCTATGCCAGTAACATTACCGAAGTCGTCTACCGTGGCTACGGCAGGGTTGCTGCTGGTCCATGTTACTGCCTTGTTGTTAGCATTTTCAGGCAAAACGACCGCTATTAATTGTTCGCTGACGCCAGATGCAATTGAAATGGCAGTCTTGTTGAGCGAAACGCCGGTAACAGAGACTACAGGCTCCGGAGAATTAAAATAATCTGGTAAATCGGCTGGTACGCTAAAGGTCGGTAATTTACCGTCTGCTGTTACCCAGCCGTTTTCGGCAGTAAAACGTCCGCCAATGGTTCCGTCGGCGAGTATCTGGGCGAGAGTAATATCTTCGCCGTCTTTGCCGTCGTCAGTCTTAGCGCCAGTAAAGGCAGTACCGCCGCCATCGGTCATTTCACTATATGCTACATTGTTTACCATCACTATCGGAGTTTGATAATGGAATCCCACGATTCGTCCTGTTTGAAATCCGGAACTTCTCACCATCATCGCCAGAGCGGCGCAGTTTTCCACTCTGTCGCTGCCATTTAGTTGACCAACCAAGCCGCCCGTCTGGTTGTTGCTTCTCAAAGTACCGATTACATAGCAATTTTGCACGACATCGTTATTGCCGCTTGTCCACCCTGCAATGCCGCCAATTTCGGAACCCGTAGCATCAATTTCAACATTGACATAACAGTCTGTTATAAGGTTTCCGCCGTTCATGCTGCCGACAATGCCGCCAATTCTAACAGAGGATCCACTAATCACTCCAGCGACATGGCAGTTTTCAATCCTGCTGTTTTGCATGCTGCCTGCCAAGCCGCCGACACCCATGCTCGAGCCGGTTATGTTTACGTCGATTACGTTCAGATTTTTCACTGTCGCTTCGTTCAAATAGCCGAAGAGACCTACAAAGCTGCTGCCGTTAATATACAAGCCGGTAATTGTTTTACCTGCGCCATCGAAATAGCCTCTGAAGTGATATTGGCTGTTTCCTATTGGTATCCATCCATTGCCGCTATTGTAATCTGAAAGGTCTATATCTGCGCCTAATTGGTAGTGTTTAACGTTGTATGAACCGTATCCTGAATTAACTGCCACAGCAAGCGCAGCAAGTTGTCCGGGCGTTTCAATAATGTAGGGTGAATCAGGCTCGCCTGTACCGTCAAATTCAAAAAGCGCCACTGTTGCAGCAGCAAATTTTGTTTCATCTGTTGTCGAAGTTGCTGTTACTGTCAACAATCCTGCCGGCTGGTTGTCGGCGATGGTAAGCAGACCGTCAGAAGAAATCAAAGTTCCCGCATTGCCTCCCGTAACGCTCCATGTTACTGTTTGTGCGTAGTTGTTTATTCCGACAACGCTTGCCGTAAACTGCTGCGTGTCGCCTTTTGACATTACCACTGACATAGGAGATACAGCAACGATAGCAACAGTCGGGTCAGAAAAATACGCCGGAAAATCTACCGCAGCGCCAAAACCGGGTAATTTACCGTTTTGGGTTGTCCAGCCGTTTTCGGCTGTAAATCGTCCGCCGATAGTTCCGTCAGCAGCTATATCTGCAATAGTTATATCCTCGCCGTCTTTGCCGTCGGCTGTATTTGCGCCTGAAAATGCCGCACTCGAACCCCTATCGTCCAACATTTCGCTGAATGCTACATTGTTTATTAAAATATATGTTGTGCTTGTATTACCTACTATGCGTCCTATTCCAAAACCTCTTACCAACACATTCAGCGCGGCGCAGTTTTCTACCTTGCTGTTGCTTGCTATTTGTCCAACTATGCCGCCAATATTGTTGCTACCACTCAAAGCGCCTGTTACGTAACAGTTTGTCACAATATCATTAAATCCGGCATTCCCTGCTATGCCGCCAATGCCATAACTTGCAGATGTAATTTCAATATTAACATAACAGTTTGATACAACGTTTTCGTTGCCCATATTTCCTGCAATGCCGCCAATTGTGAAGCCAGAACTGTTAATTACCCCTGAGACATGGCAATTTTCGATTATGCTGTATGACATTTGCCCTGCAATGCCTCCGATGTAATTAGAGCCGGTTATGTCTATGCCGGTTATATTCAGATTCTTTACAATTGCGTTATCCAAATTGCCGAACAAGCCTAAATTAGAATTAGTACCGTTAATAAATAAGCTGGTAATTGTTTTTCCATTGCCGTCGAAATTGCCTCTGAAACGATTACTCATGGTTCCTATTGGTATCCAACCATTGCCGCTATTGTAAACGGAAAGGTCAATATCAGCGCCTAACCGGTAGTATTTATTGATAAACAAAGGGTTTCCTGAGTTCACCATTTCAGCGAGGAGCGCAAGTTGTTCGGGTGTTTCAATAATGTAGGGCGCATCAGGCTCGCCGGAGCCGTCGGCTTCAAAAATTACTACTGTAACAGAGGCCGATATGGCGTTATCTGCTGTTGAGGTTGCCTTCACTGTCAGCAATATTGCTGTTTCATTGGCGGCAACGGTAAGTAAACCATTAGCCGAGATGGAAGTACCCGCAACGCCTCCCGCAACGCTCCATGTTACGGTTTGTGCTGGGCTGTTAGTTCCCCCCACGCTTGCTGTGAACTGTTGCGTAGAGCCCTTTTTAAGTGTTACTCCTTCGGGCGAAATAGTTACGCTTACAACTGTTACTGCAGTAAAATACGCCGGATAATCTACCGCGGCGCCAAAACCGGGTAATTTACCGTTTTCGGTTGTCCATCCGTTTTCGGCTGTAAATCGTCCGCCAATGGTTCCGTCGGCTGAGATAGCAGCGATATTAATATCTTCGCCGTCTTTTCCGTCTGCTGTATTTTCGCCTGAAAATGCCGTGCCATCGGCATAGCTCATTTCGCTAAATGCTACATTATTTATTAAAATGTTTGCACTTATGCTTAGGCGCCCAACTATGCGTCCTGTTTCTGCACCGGCGCTTCTAATTGACAGTGTCAGCGCTACGCAGTCTGACACTCTTCCACTGGCTTGCCCAACAATGCCACCTATCTGGTTACTACCACTCAGCGTACCGGTTGCATAACAGTTTTGCACAATACCACCAGTTGAATATCCCGCTATGCCTCCTATATTACTGCTGGCAGCTGTAATTTCAACATCGACATAACAGTCTGATACCATGCTTGACGATATATTACCAATCACGCCGCCAACTTCCCCGCCGGAGCTGTTAATTACCCCTGAAACACGGCAATTTTCGATTCTGCTGTCGTTACCTATATACCCTGCCAAGCCGCCAGTGTACCATCCGCCGGTTATGTTTACGCCGGTTATGTTCAGATTTTTTACAATTGCGTTATTCAAATTGCCGAACAAGCCTGAATAAGAACCGGTACTGTTTATACGCAATCCGGTAATTGTTTTACCATTGCCGTCGAAATTGCCTCTGAATGGATAATTGTTGTTTCCGATTGGAACCCATCCATTGCCGCTATTGTAATCTGAAAGGTCAATATTCGCGCCTAACCTGTAATATTTATAGCCTAAAAAAGCAAAAACTCCGCCTGTGTTAATTTTTGCAAGCATCGCAAGTTGTTCGTGCGTTTCTATGATATAGGGCGAATCGGGTTCGCCGTCGCCTTCAATTTCAAAAATTACCACTATGGCTGAGCCAAAGTATGTGTTATCTTCCGTAGAAGTTGCCCTCACGGTCAGCAACTCTGCCGTTTCGTTAGCGGCAACGGAGAGTAATCCATTCGATGATATGGAAGTACCCGCAACGCCTCCCGCAACGCTCCATGTAACTGTCTGCGCAGGATTATTAATTCCGGATACGCTTGCTGTAAACTGCAGTGTCGCCCCTTTTTTTACTGTCACTTCATGAGGCGTAACTTTTACATATACTCCGTCTGTGATATAAGTGGGTAAATTTACCGCAGTTCCAAAACCGGGTAATTTCCCGTCTTCGGTCGTCCAGCCGTTTTCGGCGGTAAATCTACCGCCAAGGGCGCCGCCTTCGAGAATTTGTTCAAACGTAAAATCTTCCCCGTCTTTGCCGTCGCCTGTATTTGCGCCAGAAAAGGCAGTACCGCCGCCGTCTGACATTTCGATAAACGCTGCATTGTTTATCAAAACATTTGAAGTTGTCATTATGCGACCAATTATGCGTCCTGTCTCAGCGCCATTGCTTCTCACTATCCGTGTCAGCGCTACGCAGTTTTCCACTCTGTCGCTGCCGTTGAGTTGCCCAATGATGCCGCCTGTCTGGTTGCTACCGCTCAACGTACCAATTACATAGCAGTTTTGCACGATGTTATTACTGCCATTTGTCCATCCTGCTATACCTCCTATCTCGCTACCCGCGCTACCCGTCGTAGCTGCAATATCAACATCGACATAACAGTCTGTTACGACACTTCCACTATTCATGCCGCCTACAATGCCACCATTTCTGGCGCTGCTTCCGGTAATCACTCCCGACACATGGCAGTTTTCAATTCTGCTGTTGTTCATGTCGCCTGCTATGCCGCCTACGCCCCAGCTTGAGCCGGTTATGTTTACGTCGATTACGTTCAGACTTTTCACTGTGGCGCCGTTCAAATACCCAAAGAGACCTACAACGGCGTTGTTTATGTACAAGCCGGTAATTGTTTTACCATTGCCGTCGAAGTTACCCCTGAAAGGATTTGAGTTGCTACTCCCTATTCGAATCCATCCGTTCCCGCTACTATAGGCAGATAGGTCGATATCTTCTTCGAGCCTGTAATGCTTGTCGTTGTAATCCGCATTGTCTGCGTTTACTAACTCTGCCAATTGGTGCAATTGGGTATCGGTAGCGATAAGAAATGGGTCGGCTTCTGTCCCGCTACCTCCTGCAAAATTCTGAGCGTTTGCTGTGATTGTTGCGGCACACAGCAATCCGCACAAAAGAATTACTACCATTTGCCACATCGAAATGCGGCGGGTCTTCTTTGAGACCCGGCCCGCCACGTCTGTACCTGTGGGT
>Ga0099364_10009183_pt1 | contig 13759 bp, 12 predicted proteins | sample TergutTh196P3_FD_73070 | JGI IMG/M metagenome (GOLD analysis project Ga0099364, IMG submission 73070) | Microcerotermes parvus P3 segment gut microbial communities from Pointe-Noire, Republic of the Congo - Th196 P3 | ecosystem: Host-associated > Arthropoda: Insects > Digestive system > Gut ...
TACCAATTGCACCTTCCGCGCAAAGCATACTATCATTCCCTTTTTCTGCTTTGGCTCAATCTGTTGGGTTTCGACGTAATTGCTGAAATACCGACCGATAAGGGACGCATCGATGCCGTTTGGACGTTTGAAGACCGCATTGTGATTGCTGAAATAAAATATTCCGCCAAAGCGTCGTGCGCACGTTTATTGGATGAAGCGTTCAAACAGATAAAAGAAAAGCAATATCACGAACGATATGCGGGAAATAATAAACGTATCGCCTTTCTTGCTGTTGCTTTTGCAGGGAAAAAAATTGCCTGTCGGATAGAAGAGGCAAAAATTTAATCTACTGTTAGAATAACGCCGATAAAAAAAATCTTTTTTTTTATTTTTTTTGTATTTATTATGCATCCCTTACGATGATTTTTCTAACGCTGCAAAAGGCGAAAAACCGAAGGCAAAAGCCGAAGAAGCATACCGGCAAATAGAGAAAAATTATGCAAAGGCATATCCGGAGGCGCTGTGGGTGGGATGCTATTGACGACGAGAAAAGGGAAATAACGGAGTATTATGAATGATACCGGCTAAATTCACATCCGCAATATTGCTGGTTGTAAAATTCGTTTTCATTTAAAAGTTCAATACGTCTTTCGCTTAATCCGTCTTTACGCCAGTTCTTTTCCCAAAATTCTACGCCTTCATATTGCGCCGCCGCCCAATGTCCCGCTTTAGCAATCTGGTCTAAATTTTTCCATCTCGATGACGCCAAACTTGTTGAAAATCGCGCAAAACCGCGTTCATAAGCCAATCGGGCTGTTGCCGAAAGCCTCGTTTTGAAACATTGCAAACAGCGGGCGCCACGCTCCGGCTCGCCTTCAAAGCCTGAAATATATTGCAGCCAGTTTTCGTGACAGTAATCGTCATCAATCATCTCAACGCCTTGCGCATGGGCATAACGGACAAGTTCGGCTTTACGAAGATGATATTCCGTCAGAGGATAGATGTTCGGATTATAAAAGTAAAGCGTCGGACGTATACCGGCGGCAAACAACCATTCGATGATTGCAGCCGAACAAGGCGCACAACAAGTATGAAGCAATACGGTTTGCATTTCGAGAGCGATTAATGTATTTCTAAAAAAAAAACAAAGGTACACGTAATATTTTTTTATTTGCAAAAAAAATCTTATATTTGCAAAGTTAATTTTATCAATGCATGAAGCATCATTTCGTTCTTATTCTGTTTATCTGTTGTTTTTCGGCGTCGTGTTATTCTCAAACGCCGGTCGACGGAAAGTTGCCGACAACATTTAACCCCGGACGGTATAATCATTCAACCGGCAAGTTCGTCGGTACAAGTCCTAATGTCCGTTGGGCGGTTCCTATCGGTATGGCAACATACTCCACGCCGGTCGTTGCCAACGGGAAAGTTTTGATTGGGTCGCTAAACGACGCCGAATGGGACAAGCGTCGTACCGGTAGCATGAGCGTATTATTATGTTTCGATGAAATGACAGGCGAGTTTCTTTGGCAACTGCCCCTTCCGAAGGATTATCAGATTCCGTATTTCGATTCGCACTGCGTCGGTATCGCTTCTACGCCGACGGTTGTTGGCGACCGCGTCTATATTGCAACCGGACGCGGCGAAGTACTATGTCTCAACCTGAACGGACTCGCAAACGGCAACACCGGTCCATATACAGACGAAGCCCGCCTATATACGCACAGACGAAACAATAACGTTATTCCTCTTGCAAAAACCGATGCCGATATTATTTGGCGCTACGACATGTTCGGCGAACTGAAAGCAAAACCGCACGACACAAACAACAGCGACATCATCTACTACGACGGTCTTTTAGTTGTCAATACGGGAAATGCGCCCGACTACACGCATGTTCACGTTCCTAACCCCGAAGCGCCCGCGATGATCATCATTGACGCAGAAAAAGGTATAGCGCTTGCAAGAGACAATTTCGATATCGGCAGCGATATATCACACGGACAGTGGTGTTCGCCCGGCTTTGCAAACATCGACGGCAAAAATATGATATTCTACGGCGGCGGTAACGGCGTATTGTATGCCGTTGAGGCTCCAAGTCGCGAGGCATTGTGGAAACAATACGAGGCAAACGGCGGGCGACTTGTCAGACTTGAAACAGTTTGGAAATTTCATGGCGACCCGCGCGCTCATGCCGGAGAAAGAGTTCCGCCGTTCGTTATGGGAATGGGCAGTCCGTCGTACACAAGTATGCCGCCGCCCGTTATCGACGAAAAGGGACGAATTTTTATGCTCTTCGGTCACGATGCATGGAACGGCGCCCGTCCGTTTCGCAGTTGGCTGACCTGCATCGACGCCAAAACCGGAAAACTAATCTGGGGAACGCCTAACATCGAAGGCGGCGCTATTACGCCCGTCGCTACGGAAAACGGTTTAGTTTACATCGGCGACAGAAGAGGCTTCTTCTACTGTTTTGACGCTGCTACCGGCAAACAAAACTGGCGATTACAACTTCGCGGAGATATGTGGGCGCGACCGCTTTTAGCCGACGGAAAAATATACGTCGGCACCAATCAGCGTATGTTTTATGTGCTGCAAGCAGGGCTTGAACCGAAAATTATTTCGCAAATAGCAATGCCGGGACCAATTTTTGCACCTGCCGCCGTATCAGGCAATACGCTATATGTTGCAGGCGATGAATTTTTGTATGCTGTTGCGTCTGAAAACTGAAAACTTTGGATTTTTTTTTAATTTGGCACGGTATTTGTACATAAAAGTATAGAACGGAATCGTAACTGTAAATATGAATACTGTTAATGCTTCTTATTTATCAATATTTTTGGTTGTTGCAAGCATTTTGTTTTTTACAACATGTGAAGCCGACAAAAGTATCAATAAGAGAAGGATATATTTTGAAAAGTCAGGAGAGGTTGTAATCAACCCCGGTCAAGGCTGGGTACTCTATGGTCTTCCCAGCAACCATAACGCGTCTACCATTGCCTTGGGAACAGCGGGTTACCACAGATATAACTGGGCTGATATTAATACATCGGAAGATGTTTATGACTGGGAACCAATTGATAACGCTATTAACCTTTGGGCGCAACGTGGTAAACAGTTTGCTTTTGGTATTATGAGCGTTAACACCTCTCGTACTGATGAATACTGTACGCCAAAGTGGGTGTTTGACAAGGGTGCGGCTTATACAATGGGAAATGGCGAAAACAGTAACGATAGAAGATATTTCCTTCCTGTTTGGGACGATCCCGTATATGTTGCTGCATGTAAAAAATTTGCGGAAGCGCTGGCTCAACGATATGACGGAAATCCCAATATCGCTTTCATTGACATAAGAAACTATGGCAACTGGGGCGAAATGCACATGTATCCATTCAATCAGCATACACAAGATTTGACTGCCGAACAAGTGCAAAATCTTCTTATTAAGCCATATATCGACAATTTTATAAATACGCAACTGATAATATGTTATGGAAGTTGGCCCCTGAACAACAGTATCAATAACTGGGTTGTTGATAACGGTATCGGGCTTCGTCTTGACGGTATTATGGGTAATCAGCAGTTGACGGGACATTCAGGTAATGGTGATGTAATTTCAATGGCAACAGGAAAAGAGCCTGTCGTTTGGGAATTTTTGATGGCGTCGTTTATGTTTTTGGAAAATTATCCTCTCTGGAACGACGACAGGTTTATGAATAACATCAGAGCCAACAAACCAAGCTACATAGGCTTGGGAGGCTGGACCGACGCCCAATACATGCTGAACCAAAAGCCCGAACTTGTTAGAGAAGTTACAAACTTGATGGGATACAACCTGTCAATGACAGCCGCAAGATACGCCAATACTGTTTCATCTAATGAGGTAACGATAGAAATATCAATCGAAAACTCCGGCGTTACCAATATGCTGACCGACTGCGTGATAAAATTAGCGCTTTTAGACGACAGTGACAATGTTGTTTCTTCTTTTTCAACAGACTGGAACGCAAAAAGTATCATAGGAGGCGTCACTGCGGAGTTTAAGGCTGACGTTGTTTTTGCCGACGCGCCTGCTGGAAACTATAAATTAGCGATAGGACTGTACCGTAATGAAAACGACCCAAAACCGACATATAATTTGGATAACAAGGGTAGGGTAGGGGATGGCTATTACATTCTCGGCGGTTTGTATATAATGAAAAAAAATTGAGGCGTTATATGTGTAACTCCCGTGTCATTTAATTTAAAAAAAAAAAATTTTATTGAAGAAACTTTTTTTAGAAAAAATATTGTATATTTGCCACGAAATTTTTTAGCGTATTATTAAAATAAAAATAGTAACCATAAAAAAAAGTAAGTTATTGATGCATACAGATAGACGTAATTTTATCAAGACTGGCGCCGTTGCAGCAAGCATGCTTGGAATCGGAACAGTTTCAGGCGCTTTTAGCGCATGTTCGGGCGCGCCTAAGGAAGAAGTCCCATTAAGACTGTCCTTTCAGGAAGGAATACCGCCGGGCAGTAATCTGAACGAAAAGTTTGATTACATGGAACAGTTGGGTATTGTGGGTTTTGAACCTCACGGACGCGGTTTAGCCGGACGTGTTAATGAGATACAACAGGCTCTACGCGGACGTAATATCGATGTAAGCGTCATTTGCGCCGGTTTTCAGGGTTGGTTGATAGCCGAAGACGAGGAAGAACGCAAAAGATGTATTGAAACGTCAAAGGAAATAATTGCTGCCGGCGCTGAATTAGGTGCTTTGGGGATGATTCTCGTTCCGGGATTCAACCATCAGCAACCATCGTTGCCTATGCCTCAATCGCGGGAAATATTGATAGAGCATCTTAAAGAGATAGGCGAATTTGCAGCCAAACTCAATACTACCCTGATTCTCGAACCGCTCAACCGTCGTGAAACATGGTACTTGCGGATGGTTGCCGATGCTGCTTTTATGGCGAAAGATGCTGGTCAGGGGATAGCCGTTATGGGCGATTTCTGGCATATGACATGGGAAGAAACAAGCGACTATGGAGCGTTCTTTTCAGGCGGAGAATATTTGAAGCATGTACACGTTGCAAGCCGCGAGCGGCGATTGATGCCGGGCGAAGACGGAGATGCCGATAACTATATTGACGGCTTCCGCGCATTGAAAGAAATGAAATATCCGCATTTTGTCAGTTTCGAATGTAGCACCAGAGGCGAGCGTGAAGAAACAGTTCCAGCGGCGGTGAAGCTGTTGAGAGAACAATGGGCGATTGCGTAGTTTCAGGTTTCAAGTTTCAAGTATAAAGTTTAAAGTTTAAAGTTTCAAAATAATTAAAAATCAAAAATTAAAAATCAAAAATGAACAGAAGAAAGTTAAGAATGGGAATGGTTGGCGGCGGAAGCGACGCTTTTATAGGCGCAGTCCACAGGCTCGCCGCTTTTATGGACAACCAGTGTGAATTAGTATGTGGATGTTTTAGTGTTGATCCTGATATTTCGCTGTCGTCGGGTAAATCGTATTTTTTGCCCGAAAATCGCGTTTACAGAACATATCAGGAAATGTTCGAAGGCGAGGCGAAGTTGCCTGCCGATGTACGGATGGATTTCGTAAGTATTGTGACGCCTAATCACGTGCATTTTGCACCGGCGATGATGGCGCTCGAAGGCGGATTTCATGTCGTTATCGACAAGCCAATAACTTTCAGTCTCGAAGAGGCAAAACTGCTGAAAGCCAAAGTAGAAGAGACCGGTTTAGTATTGGCTCTTACGCATACATACAGCGGTTATCCGGCAGTTAAGGACGCCAAGGCTCGTCTTGCGCGCGGCGATTTCGGCAAGATTCGCAAAGTGTACGTGGAATATCCGCAAGGCTGGCTTTCAAAACGTATCGAACTCGAAGGCGGCAACAATGCCGGTTGGCGCACTGACCCTAAACGTTCGGGCAAAGCCGGCGCAATGGGCGATATAGGCACGCACGCATGGCATCTGGCAGAGTATATGACCGGATTGAAAGTTACCGAACTCTGCGCCGAATTGAAAGCCTTCGTCCCCGGACGCCCCATTGACGACGACGGCGCCGCTCTGCTCCGCTACGAAAACGGCGCAACAGGCGTTCTGATGGCGTCACAGGTTGCAGCAGGCGAAACAAATTCGCTGAAAATACGCGTGTATGGCGAAAACGGCGGTCTTGAATGGCGACAAACCGATCCAAACATCCTTTGGCTGAAATGGAGCGACCGTCCCGTCGAAATGATTGACGTCGGCGCTAATGCCAAAATGACCGAAGGCGCGCTATACAATACCCGCACTCCGCAAGGACACCCCGAAGGATATTTAGAAGCGTTCGCAAATATTTATCGCAACTTTGCCAACACCGTACAGGCAAAGATCGCAGGCGAACAACCCGACCCAAAATGGGCTGATTTCCCCAACGTAAACGACGGCGTACGCGGAATGCAGTTCATTGAAACCGTTGTTACCGCAGGATATGACGATAGTCAAAAATGGGTGAAATGGATTGAATAGTTTCAAGTTTCAGGTTTCAAGTTTCAGAAAATTGTTAATTATTAATTGTTAATTGTTAATTAGATATGTCAAGACCAGTAACGTTATTTACAGGACAGTGGGCAGACCTTGATTTTGAGGTAGTCTGCCAGAAGGCAAAGGCTATGGGCTACGACGGCTTGGAGTTAGCTTGTTGGGGCAACCACTTTGAAGTGGAGAAAGCCGATGATGCTTATTGCAAATCGCGCCGCGATATAATGGCAAAATATGATTTGCAGTTGTTTGCTATTTCCCATCACTTGTTGGGGCAGTGTGTTTGCGATTTGATTGACGAGCGTCACAAGTCGATTGCTCCCCCGCACGTGTGGGGCGATGGCGATCCCGAGGGGGTCCGTCAGCGCGCAGCGCAGGAAATGATTAAAACCATACAGGCGGCGCATCGTCTGGGCGTTAAAGTTGTGAACGGCTTCACGGGAAGTTCGATATGGCATTTATGCTATTCGTTTCCGGCTGTTCCCGCTTCGATGATAGACAAGGGTTATGAGGATTTTGCCGCTCGCTGGACGCCAATTTTCGACGAGTGCCAAAAACTCGGCATAAAGTACGCTTTGGAGGTGCATCCCACCGAAATAGCCTTCGATATTGCTTCGGCTGAACGCGCTTTGCAAGCGGTGAACTATCACCCAGCCTTCGGTTTCAACTACGACCCCAGCCATTTTGGCTATCAGGGCGTTGATTATGTAGAGTTTATCTATAAGTTTGCCGACCGTATTTTCCACGTACACATGAAAGACGTGGGATGGAGTCAGTTCCCAACGCAAGCAGGCGTTTTCGGAGGGCATTTGCCTTTCGGAGACAGGCGGCGCTATTGGGATTTCCGTAGTGTTGGACGCGGTAATATCGAGTTCGAGGAAATTATTCGCGCGCTCAACCGCATCAATTATAACGGACCACTTTCAGTTGAATGGGAAGACAGCGGAATGGACCGCGAACATGGAGCCGAAGAATCGTGCTATTTTGTGAAAGACCTTGATTTCAAGCCTTCAAACATTGCGTTCGATTCGGCGTTTGATAAAAAAAATCAGTAAACGTTTTTTACTGATATATTCGATTTCCCAAAGTCACGGCTAAAGTCATTTTGACCTTTGTAAGTTCGTGATATTGTTGGAAAAGCGTTTCGAAACGAGTGGTATCGTTGTCGTTGTTGGCTTGTTGCATGGCGTGTTGGATTTCATTCAAACGAAGTTTTACTCTTTCGTCTTTATAGACAAGCACTTGTTTCGGCGTTATCTCTAACAGACTGTTTTCATCTGTTTTCACTACGCTGCTTTTTCGGTAGTGTATTTTGCTCAATTCATATTTAGGTTCAAAACTTGCTGCCAGTCTACTGACTTCGGGGTCGGGATGCTGTAAAAAGTATTTATCGTCTATTATATTACCATTTTGCATCAATTGTCTGTATTCATCAAAAATTTTGTGCAAAAGCGGCTGCTGGAATTCTAATTCATCGATATATAACTCGTTGATTATAAAACCTGCAACCGTCACTTCCGGTTCGCTGTTTGATTCATCGGCTGCAAGCAGTATTTCCTGTCCGTAGCGTAACATCAGTCGAATAAGTTCCTTTTCGGCATCGAGTAATTTTTTCCCCGTTTCAGTCTTCCGGTTTAAAGTTTCAGGTTCAATATTCCAAGTTTCAGGTTCAATGTTCGTATTTTGAGGTTCGGAAAAACTTTGCGTCTTTGCGTCTTTGCGCGAAATCTTAATCCGCATGGTTTCAGCTGTTTCGGCGAGCATTTGTTCTTCCATTTCGAACATTCGCGCACATTCCTTCAAGTAGACCGATCGTGTGATTGCCTGCGGAATTAGCGCGATAGATTGAACCACGTCGGTTATAAGTTGCGAGCGTTTGATAGGGTCGTTTTTTGCGTCGTCTAACAGCAATTGCGCCTTAAATGTGATGAAGTCTGTTTCTTTGTTGCGGATATGTTCTTCAAGTTCGGAGGCGCTGTGCGAACGTGCAAATGAATCGGGGTCTTCGCCTTCGGGCAGCAGCAGAACCTTAACGTTCATATCTTCCTGCAATATCAGGTCTATGCCGCGCAACGACGCTTTAATACCTGCCGGGTCGCCGTCGTAAAGAACCGTAATATTGGAAGTAAAACGTTTTATTAACTGTATTTGCTCAACGGTAAGCGCCGTTCCCGACGAGGCTACAACATTTTCAATACCAGATTGATACATTGATAATACGTCGGTATATCCTTCCACTAAAAAGCACTTGTCGTTTTTTACGATACTGTTCTTTGCCTGAAAAATTCCGTAAAGGATTTTGCTTTTGCTATAAATATCCGATTCGGGCGAGTTGACGTATTTAGCCGCTTTCTTGTCTGCTTTGAGTATACGTCCGCCAAAAGCGATGACCTTCCCTGAAAGGCTGTGAATAGGAAAAATTACGCGACCCCAAAATCTGTCGAAAAGACCGCGTTCGCTTTTGATACTCAAGCCTGTTTCTACCAAAAACTCTTCCTTGTAGCCTTCTTTAATCGCTTTCTGTGTGAAGACGTCGCGCGGCGATTCAAGACAATAGCCCAATTCAAAACTTTTGATAATGTCTTCGCGAAAGCCCCGTTCCTTAAAATAACTTAATCCAACAGCCGTTCCTTCGCGTTCATTAAACAGGTTGTCGTGAAACGCGCGCGCAGCATAAGCCGAAACAACCATCAAACTTTCGCGCCGGTCGCTTTGTTGTTTTTCCTCCGGCGTTTGTTCTTTTTCTTCAACGGGAATACTGTATTTTTTTGCCAAATATCGAAGCGCATCGGGATAATTCAAATGTTCGTGTTCCATGATGAAGTTCACCGAATTACCTGCTTTGCTACAGCCAAAACACTTGTATATATTCCGCGCAGGATTGACGCTAAAAGACGGCGTTCGCTCGTTGTGGAAAGGACAACAGCCGACGTAGTTAACGCCGCGCTTTTTGAGCGCCACAAAGTCGCCAACAACATCAACAATGCGCGCCGCTTCAAAAATCCTGTCAACTGTGGTTCGGTCTATCATATTTTTGATTTTTGATCTATACTAAATTTTCATTTATCGTCGTGTCGGGCAATGATACAAAACCAATCCTTCCATAGGAGAAATAACAATATTCGCCAATCGCATACCGCAATCGGCAACAGCCTCTTTCAAAATTTCACGATAATGGTATGCAATTGAACCGACAAAATGTAGTTTATTGGCTTGATAATCATATTGTTTTACATTCCTGTTCAGGAATGACTTAAATGCGTTCAATACTATTGCCCGTATTTCCGGCAGTTCGATATTTTGCTCCAAAAAAGGTTGAAGACTTGCTAAAAAACGATTTGGGAAGGGTTGCCGGTATACCCTCTCTATAATCATGGCTGGAGATAAGTCGAACTGTTGCAGAAACTTTTCTTTCAATCCTTCCGGCAGTTGGTTTTTCAGCAGGTCGCCAACCAATAATTTTCCGAGTACTGCTCCGCCGCCTTCATCGCCCAAGATAAATCCAAGCGGAGAAACATTGCTGACTATTTTTTCGCCGTCGTAGAAACACGAGTTGGAGCCGGTGCCAAGTATACAAACTATTCCCGGATTTTTCCCGCATAAGCCATGAGCCGCAGCGAGAATATCGGAATTGACCTCTATTGTCGCAACGTCTAAATGCTTCGTGAGCGCCTGTTTCATCATCGGAATTTTTTCGGGCGTACATCCGGCGCCGTAGAAATACAGCGCGTCAAACGTTTTGGTTTTCAACTCCGGCAAAAGCGCCGTCCTGACTTCTTCGCTAATCTCATCTTCCGACTGAAAGTACGGATTCATTCCTTTTGTTTTTATACGCAACGTTTCTTGTCCGTCATTTACCACGCACCATTCGGTCTTTGTCGAACCGCCATCTGCTATTAATATCATGTTTTTGATTTTGCTGTTCATAACGATTGAAAAATTTCGCGACAAAAGTATAAATTATTTTTCATTTCACACGCTTGGAAATATCAAAAATTTCATATACTTTTGTATTTTTTAAACATAAACAAATATGATCAAAATAGGTTGTCATTTATCATCGTCCAAAGGTTTTCTTCATATGGGCAAGGAGGCAGTCAGTATAGGCGCCAATACGTTCCAGTTTTTTACAAGGAATCCTCGCGGCGGCGCGGTCAAACCGTTAGACCTTGCCGACATCGAAGCATATCGTCGTTTTGCCGCCGAAAACTATCTGTTTCCTATTCTTGCCCATGCGCCTTATACGATGAACCCTTGTGCTGAGAAAAAAAATCTGCGCGAGTTTGCCTTGGATGTGATGCGCGATGATATATCTCGATTAGAACATATTCCGGGCAGCTTGTATAATTTTCATCCGGGCAGTCATGTCGGACAAGGCGTGGAATCCGGCGTAAATCTAATTGCACAAATGCTGAACATGGCGTTAAAGCCCGAACAGAAAACAATAGTGCTGCTTGAAACTATGGCGGGGAAAGGGTCGGAAATAGGACGTAGTTTTGAAGAATTACAGAGCATAATTGAAAAAGTTGAGTTGAAACATCTTTTAGGCGTATGTTTAGACACCTGTCACATACACGATGCAGGCTATGATATTGTAAACGAACTTGATGCAGTATTGGAAAAATTTGACAAAATTATAGGATTGAGCAGATTAAAGGCTATTCATTTGAACGATAGCATGAACCCAATAGGAAGTCATAAGGACAGACATGAAAAAATCGGAAAAGGAAAATTAGGATTAGAAGCAATCAAGAGAATTATAAACCATACCGAATTGAAATCGCTGCCTTTTTTTCTTGAAACGCCAAACGAAATAGAAGGATACGCGCAGGAAATAGTATTGTTAAAAGGGATTTTTGATTGAATATTAGTTATTCCTCAACATGTGCAAAACCGATTTTGCAAGGATGATCCTGTATCATTCCATCGGTAATATTTCGGCTCATCCAAAGCAGAGCGATATCAGCCGCTGATGCGCAGTAAAATATGACGCCCAAAAACATGAATAAAAAATTTCCTGTGAACCAACTGATAAGAACCGGTATATCTCCCAGCAAAACGCCCGGCATTACAAGACTCAACCGGTAGGCATTGGGAGTCAGTGGTTCTTTGCAGTGGGCATATGGTGCAAAGGCTTTTACATTGAACCCGAAGGAAACAGATTTCCAGCCGTTTGGGGCAAAAACAGCCATAACGATACCGTGTATCAACTCATGCAACACAACGCCGGCGAGTAAAATTAGCGCCAAATACGCCCATAACAAAATTTGCGGAGTGTCTAATGCTATATGTATGAAAGTAATATTCTTGTGTATTACAGGCAAAAAACAATCAGGTATACTGCGTTTCATGTCGCACCATATTAATATGTATGGGATGCTGACTAACAGAAATGCAGGCACGGCAAACAACAAGCTGTACAGGTTGGCTTTGAGTCCTGACAGGGTATACGACGTGTGGGACGGCATGTATGGTTTGAACTTGTATTTACCGGTTAAGGTACTTTTTCATCAAACCTATCAGTTTGTTGGCGTCTATTGGCTTTGAGATGTAATCGTTACATCCAGCCTGCAACGCTTTGTACTCGTCGTCCTGCATGGCGTATGCCGTTTGTGCTATTACCGGTAATTGCGGACGTATGGCTTTGATTTGCTTTGTAGCGTCCAAGCCATTGACGTTTGGCATCTTGATGTCCATCAAAACAAGGTCAATTTTGGAATTGCTCTTAACGGCATCAATAGCCAACTGTCCATCGGAAGCATGAATAAGTACTGCGCCTGTTTCTTCCAAAAGTACTTCGAGAAACATGTAGTTCACTATTTCATCTTCGGCAATCAAAATGGTTTTACCTTCCCAAATATTGTTCGTTGATGTAGCCTTTGACTGTGCTGCCGAATCCTGATTTACCTGTGCGGCGGCTGCTTCGACCTTTGTGTCGGCAACCGGAGCCTCAACGGTCTCGGGCTTGTATTCAACGCTAAAATGTACTGTAGTCCCCATACCGGGCGTCGATTCAAGACGGACTTTGCCACCCATTGTCTTTACCAATCGGTCTACATCTGTAAGTTTTTCTACTTCTGTCCCCGAATCTTTGCCGGGCGAAGCAAACAGCACTGACAGTTTTTCGAGATGATCCGGGTCAAAACCATTACCGGTATCTTCTACAAAGAACTGTAATACATTGTTTTCCAAAATGCGGTAACCTACCTTCACAAAACCCTTGTCGGTATACTTGACTGCATTTTTTATCAATACTCCGAATATAGACTTCAAACTCTCTGTATCTATATATACGGAAAGGTTTGGAATAAAATTCCTTTCATCAAGCAAAAACCTGATTCGCTTGGCTTGTGAAGCCGCATAATCACTGTATTCGGGCTTCAACTCCTTCAAAAATTCGTTCAACGGGCAAACAACACCTTGAGACATAGTTCTTTATAATAAAATAATACCTTACAAAAACGCTGTAAAGATACAGTATTTTTTTTTATTATTAACTTTTTTTTATTTTTTTTTACGAATTTATCAATTTTGTTATTGCTTCGGTAACAATGTCCGATTCAAATCCGCGTCCGGTTGCAAAACGAAACAGTTTTCCCTTAATCTCAAACTTATTGCCTGCCAACCCCTTATACTTTTTTTGCAACTCGCCGATCAATATTTCGATGTAGTCTGTGTCATCGATTTCCGACAAAACGTCCGTAACGATATTTCTGTCGATGTTTTGAGCGCGCAGCATATATGCAATTTTCACCCGCCCCCACTTGTTGAATCGCAGTTTATCCTTCACATAAGCCTCTGTATAGCGGCGGTCGTCTACAAACTTGTGTTCAACAAGAAAATCGACAATGTCGCGGGCTTCGGCAGGCGTGCCGCCCCACGATACTATCTTGTCGAATATGTCTTTGCTGCAATATTCCCGACGACTGCACAAATTCATGGCTTTTTCCTTAAACATAGCCCAAGTTTTTCAAATAATTTTCATCATTTCGCCAATCTTTCCTAACTTTGATGAAAGTTTCGAGATAAATTTTTTTGCCGAAAAAACGTTCCATTTCCTTTCGGGCTTCGGTGGCAGTTTTTTTCATTGCCGCGCCTTTTTTGCCAATCAGTATTGCCTTCTGGGTGTCGCGCTCTACGAATATCAAAGTCTGAATACGTATAATATCGCTGCTTTCCTTGAATGATTCTACTACTACTTCGGAACAATACGGGATTTCTTTTTCGTAGTTCTCGAAAATCTTCCCGCGC
>Ga0099364_10009184_pt1 | contig 13757 bp, 4 predicted proteins | sample TergutTh196P3_FD_73070 | JGI IMG/M metagenome (GOLD analysis project Ga0099364, IMG submission 73070) | Microcerotermes parvus P3 segment gut microbial communities from Pointe-Noire, Republic of the Congo - Th196 P3 | ecosystem: Host-associated > Arthropoda: Insects > Digestive system > Gut ...
TTCAGAAATATCTCCTATTTTATTATTATCATCAATATTAAATTTCAATTTACCGTTTTTTAGAATAATTAATTCCTGTATAATATAATCTTTCCTTTCTTTATTGAGTTCAAATTCATTTTTATATTGTATATTGCCGGAAAATATATCAATAGCATTAATCATATTATGAAATATTTCATAATTTTTATAAGATTCATTTGCATAATCCTCAGCAATTGCATTTAATACTTTTGTTCCAAGCAGCATTTCTATATATGTTTTTTCATATTCTGCCAAGGCAATTTTGTATTCAGTATTATCATATTCCTTATGGACAATACTATTTTCAAATAAATTTATTAAAATATCCAAAACCATCTCTGATTTTTCAAGTTTTTCTATGCAATATTCAATATTTATCGTATCAATATCCAGATAAGATGTGCTAGCCCATCTTCTTATGGCATCATGTTGTTCAAAATAATAACGTTTTTCTTCAATTTCATTATATTTATCATTAACAATATTATATTGATTATTATAATTTACATTTTCATCATCCATTAATGTATATATTTGCAGTAAATCATTTTTATAATTTTCGTATATGCTTTCATAAATAGTTTTTATATTATTAATTTTTTCTAATTCAGCCATAAATTCTTTATTTTCCAGCATGGAATAATCCAAGTTTTTACCAATTCGAAAGAAATCAGACTTTAAATTATTAAATCTAGTTAATAATTTATTATTCTTCTCTATTTCTTTTAAGTACTCTATTAATAAAACTTCGATTGCAATATTTTCATTAGAAATATTATTTTTATTTATATTAAAAGCATTTTCCAGTCTGTAATCAGTATACTTTGCCCAATCAAGACAATCCAAAAGATAGCCGTCTTCAGCATCATCTGCAATGAGTATTTCAGGGGCTTTCCCATTTTTATCATAGGTAATATATTGACGCCAATGCTTTGAATCGTCGATTACATCGTCGATTACATCGCTGTTTAATTCATCGTATACCATTTCATAATTCAATAATAAAATATATTGATACAATAATTCATTTTCTTTAGTTTTAATTTCATTGTATTTATTATTTAAAGCTATCAAAGTTTTAATATCTGTTACGCTGCGATCGTTAAGTTCTTCCAAAAAAATATTAATTTCTTCATCCATCATTTTTATATTCATAGCAATATTTTCAATATTATTTGATGATGTAATGTTTTTACTGATAGCCAGTATGGTAATGTATTCGATTAATGCAGTTTTCCAGTTTTCAATTTCATCTATAATCCATTCACTCTGATTTTTTACTATTTCATCTATGCCTATCAATAAAAAAGATGTTTTTTCATAATAATCACTTGTATTTATTAATAGGTTGCACAGCCATCTTATTTCAGGCATCGCTCTGTTAAAACTTATATATTCTGTATTAAATAATTCATCTATTAATATATTCAATTTTATTGGCAATATTTCAATTTCTTCTCTTTCAAGAAATTTACTTAAATTACCAAAGTCATAATATGCATACAATAATCCTTCGGCAAATTTATAATTATTATATTCTTCCAAATACATAAATTCAGAGATGGAAAAGAAACTGCCGCCGCTAATAAACCAATCAATTATTATTTCTATCTCGTCATTTCCCTGTACATATTTTTCATTGTTTTTTATTCTTTCAAGTAAAATATTCAAAGCTAAAATACTTTTATCGATTGCTTCATTTCCAATTAAACAATACCTTGCAAGAAAATCTGTATTCTGCTCATTCAAAATATTTTCAAGCGCATTTTTTTCGATAATAAGTTTTTTTTCCAGCAATATTTCATACATGTTTAAAAAGTCATTTTCCAAGTATTTACTAATATTGTGCCCTGTTAAGCTAAATTTATCTTCAATATCCGCTGTTTTACCCCATGCTTCGTTATACCATTCATAACCGCCGTAAACAATCTCATTATTCCGGTTCCTAAGTATAAGCTGAATTTCCATATTCCTTAGTCTTATTGCAGTCTCTGCTTCTGTTTTTACAGATAAACAAATTAAATTAATTGCTTCGATATAATATGCTGTTAGTGAATCTAGTTCATCATCATCATCTAAATATTCTATAATATTATTGTATTCTAAAATCAGGTCTTGAATATAAAAATACCTTATATCATTTTCATCTATTCCAAAGTAATCCATATTAAATGGAATATAATTGTCATTTATTGTATTAATATTATTATAGATATTATTTAATTCTTCTAAAGAGAATAAATCAAAATCATCTCCATTAACAAGTTGTTCCAGCAATATATTAAAATCCAATTCTTTTATATAATTTTCGATATTATTAATTAAAATCATTTCTTTTATATAAAAGGCATTGTCTGTATTCATAATGATTTTATAATCAATCAATAACTCTGCGTATTTTTCTGTTAATTCTTTGCTTATTATGTCATTGTTATATAAATTATATGTAATAATATAGGCATATTCCTTATTTAATTCATCAATTTTATTTTGAATATCTAGCAAATTTCCCATGCAAATATCCAGCATTTCTTTATTTTTGTTAATATTATTGTTAACTTCACTTAAGTTAATTAATTCATTTTCATATTCTTTTAATGCATTTTCGTATTCCATTTTGGCATTTTGCCAAAGCAGAAGACCTTCTGCCTCTGTAATCCTTCCTGCATCCAATTGGTTTGCATAATTATTAACGGCTTCTGCTATTCCTTTTCTTTTTTCCCAGTAATTAACCTGTATTTTTGCTTTTAAAAGCGCAATTTGATATTCATCTAAAGCTAATATTTCGCCTGTGCCAAATGCATTTGTATCAAATGATTCCTCACAAGCGGTTAACAGTTTATTATATATATCTCCACTCATGTTTAAATAATATAAATACGAATTATAAGATCTTATGAAATATTCTGCGTATTCCAATTCTAAATAATTTTCTGTTTCTAGCCATTCTAGAATATCATTTTCATTGGAAAAATTATTAATATTGATTTGAGGATCAATTTTACTAAGCCAATATTCAGCGTTGTCTTTTTCGGTATATGAAGTTGTAACACAAGTAAGATACATATCTATTAAAGCATAAGTTTTCGTAATTCCTGCCTGCGTTCTTAATTGCCCGTAAATTGCCATCTCATATTTTATATTATTTACAGCCGTTTCAAAATTTTCCAATGCATTTAAAAATATTCTTACGCCTGATTCAAGCAAATCATTAATTTTTAATTCCCATTTTTGCCTTTCATCTTCAAGTTTTGCGAAAGCAATAAGCCATGCTTCTTCTCCCTGTTCAAATAAATTTATTGTTTCATGCTCCCATTCAATTCTTCTTATAAAAAACTTTTCTTCAGCTTCTTCCCAAATCTTTATCCCTCTTTCAAATTGTTCCCTGTAAGATTCCAGCCAATCTTGACCATTTATTGCTAAATCTCCATTCCCGCCGGCTGCCGCTTCAATTTTTGCCTGTAATGAAGCAATGCCTGCATCGCAAATATTCTTTGCCTGTTCTATTAAATTTTCTACAATATAGCTTGCTTCTTCTTCGGAGCTTTTTTTTCTTAAGCTATAGATATCTCCTGTCCTTCTTGCTGTAAATAATCTTTCTTCCCTTGATATTATATTTTCAAATTCTCTTTGTATTGACTTATTTTTTTTATCAGTTGCATTTATGTAAATGTTTTCAAAATAATTACTTTCTTTTTCATTTAAATAATCAAATAATTCATAATATAAATATTTATAGTTTGTTTTATCATCGTATAATTCATATAAAATATTCTTATTTATATCAATTTCTTCATTCCAATTAATTAAATCAATATTATAATTCCGCTTTTCATCATAGGGCCTTATAACCTTTAAATCCCCAGTGGTTTCTTCCCGCAATATATTTCCGTTTTCATCAAGTTGGTATGTATATTTTATTTGTATATTGCTTAAAATATTATTAAATTGTTTTGTTAGATTTTCTGCTTCGAAGCCAAAAAACCTTCTTACCAGCCATTTTTCAAAACGTATTTCAAGCTCAAATTCGGTCAATTCTTTTAATTTATTTCTATGAATTTCTTTTTCATATTCATCTGAAAAAAGATCAATGGCATAAATTTCCCATGCATTAATTGTTTTTATAATGCCGGCTTTAGCTTCTGCCATCCATTTTTCAGGGGAAAATTCACGATCGGCTTTGTTAAAATAATAATTTAACAGGGTATCGTCTGAAAAAGAACTTTGTATTATGCTGTTATTTTGTGAGAATAAATGTACTGGAATCAATCCGTAAAAAATGATGATCATTAAAAGAATGGCGATTTTTTTTTCAATAAATTTCATAGTTTTTTCCTTTTTTTATAAAATATATTCCCGCTCAAGCAGGGTATTTTATTTTTAATTATCATAAGGGATGGCACCATAGTAATAGAAAAAATAAACGAGCTGCCTACGCCTGCAATTGTTATTAATGCCATTGTTTTTACCAGGATATTTGCCTCTTCTTCAAGAATTAGAAATGGCAAAGCACCAGCTATTGTTGTAATTGTTGTGGTTAATAATGCTAAAATATTCTTCCGCAATGAACTGTAAATTATATATCTAATTTTTTTTATAGGCCGTTTCAATTCCCTGAATAAACTTCCAGCACAAATTACAGATGCATTAATTGTCAAGCCGCTTACGGCTATAAAAGCACAGGCTGCATTAATATTAAATGGGTATTCGAAAAATATAAAAAATAATACAGGCAAAGTAACAGAAGGTAAAACGGAAAGCATGATAATCAAGGGCAAAATAAAAGATTCATTAATGGCACAAAGAATCATATAACAGAATAATAATGCATATAAAAAATAAACCAGAGTTTTTGTCATTGTTTGAGCATGAGCTATAGCATCTGGATCAAATTCTATTGTATAACCAGGGGGCAGTATTACTTCATTAATTTTCGGCGAGATTAAATCTTTTACATATCTTGCATCCAGAGGGTCAGTAGTGATGGTTAAAGATTCCGCCCTTCTGCGGTTTTCCCTTTTAATATTGGAAAATTCAAAACTGCTAATTTCTTTTGCAATATCATTTATCTGAAAATCCAATGTTGAATTAATATTCTGCCTTGAAAAATGAGCAAACATATTCAATGCCTGATCTTTTGCAGGAATATGATTAACAGAATTATTTAGGCGTAATCGAACGTCTTTTTCACCGTCAGAAGATATACGTTTGAATATTACCGGCCCGTAAACTCCTCTTCTGATTGAATCTGCTGTTTCATAAAATGATAATCCTAAAGAGGCGATTTTTTCTCTGTCGGGATAAATATCCAAGCGTTGATTCCTTTTTTTGAAATTTAAGACTCTTTCTTTAATTTCCGGAATAACCGTTAATGAATAAGCAATTTCTTCTACGATATCCCTGCAATTTTTAACATCATCGCCTTGAACCTTAATTTCCCAATTCCGGCTTTTTGATGTTGTTTCAGGAAAAAACAAAAATGCACCTGGAACTGGTATCTTTCTGGCATACTCCTTTGCCAATTCATTATTGATAATATCCTTGTCATAAGTTATCAATGTATGTCCTGAACCTGTCCTTGCTGCTGTTTCAACATTTAATATACCGTTTCTTTGAGCAAGCTTTTCGCCAAAATCGGCAAGCAGCAAATCAACATTTTCCATCATCAGATTGTCTTCAAATTCAATATGCGCATAAACGGAATTGGAAAAATTGGAATATTCCGCATCAACTCTAATATTAAACAATCCAATAAGAGCTGCCGTTGAAATTAACATTCCGCAGAGGACAACCAACCATGGATGTTTAACGCATAACTTAACTTCCCAGGCCAATATTCTTAACGATTGTCTTAAAATGTGATATATTATTAAACTAAATTTTGTCTTTTTAACGGGTTTTTCTGCTTTATTCGTTCCCCATAACATCAACGGCGGAATTATTACTATACTTAAAATTAAAGCAACAATCGTTACAGCGGCAATGGAAATTGCTATTGCCCCGGAGATTCCCTGCCTTAAAAATATTATGGGCAATAACGCTACAATTGTTGTAGAAGAACTCCCCAGAAGAGTGCCTGTCAGCATTTTTAACGCTTCTTTTGCATCTTCATATTTTCTGATATTTTTTAATTTTACCGAGCAAAGAATAACCGAATCGACTGCTGTCCCAATCCCTACAGAAAGTCCTGCAAGGACTGCGCTGTTAATTGTTTGTCCAAATGCTGCTATTAACCCGGCGGAAATTAGGCAAATGGCAGGAACAGATGCCGCACAGAATATCCCCGAATAATTTAATTTTCTGCCAATTCTCTTGTTTCTATTAATTAGAAATCCAATAACGGCAATCATAATAGATCCCTGTAGTACTGCAAAAAAAACGGAATTTAATGCAGCTTCTTCTTCGGCTCCTATATCTGTTGTAATTTTATATTCCAACGGCAAGGAAAAATTTTCGATTTCTTTGTTTATACTCTTAGAAAGTTTTCCCAAATCTGCATTTGAGCTTGCCATTACAGAAATTCCAATTGCTTTCTTTCCATTTATTCTGGTTAAAATATCAGGCCTTCGTTCCTGTTCGAAAATATATGCAATTTCAGATAATGAAATAGAGCTGTTTTCGCCGGTCGGTACAGATAAATTATTTATCTTATCAAAATCAATAATTCCTGCGGTATCACAGCGTCCGTCTACCGTTACCAAATAACTGATATTATCCATAATTAAATATCCCGAGGGAAACAAAGAATCATTTTTTGCAAGAAACTCGGCAATATTATGCGGCATAAGTCCCAGAGATATTATTTTTTCTTGATCCAGCACTATTACAATTTCATTTACCCCGATACCGGAAACAATTACTTCTCCTGCACCTTCAAGGCTTTCCAGTTTTGGCTTTAATATTTTATCTATATCATTAAAAGAATAATTTTCACTTGTGTCGATAGAAACTACCGCCGACCAAACTGGAATTCTGGAACTGTCAGAACTTTGAATTTGCGGGCGCTGTGCCGATGCAGGTAAACCTTCGTATATTCTTTGTACAGTATCTCTAAGGACTTCATAATTATCAGAGAGCCTGCTTTTAAACTTAACATGTACTCTAGCTAAATTATTTTCACTAATGCTTTTAATATTTATAACATCGGAAATTTGTGAAATTGCATCTTCTAAGGGAATAGAAACAGACCTTTCCATTTCATTTGAATTAAAACCGTAATTTCTGATTGTTACCGTAAAAATATCCGAATCACTTTTATTATTATCACTATCAGAAAACAATATTACACATAATGAAACTATACATAGAGACAATAACAGGCATAGATTTGCTTTTTTTCTTGCAAGCCATCTCATTGATTTTTTCTCCATGTAAAATATTTAATAAAGATAGGAGGCAGTATAAAAAGGCTTAAAGATGCCGAAGCTATAAGCCCGCCGAACATGGCCGCAGCCATTGATTTTTGCGTGCCCCCGAAAGGATTTAAAATAACAGGCAGCAAGGCAAATACTGTCGTCAGGGTGGTAATGAGTATGGGACGCAATCTTAATGAAGCGCCGGTGTATACTGCCGCAGCCGGCTTAAACCCGCTACTGATACGTTCTTGAGAAATTTCAAAGAGTATCAATCCGTTGTTTACGGCAAGGCCAAAAATGGCGCAAAAACCCAGTATCGCCCCGGAATCAATGTTACAATTAAACAGCAGCAAGGCAGCGCCGATACCTATAAGCGCAAAAGGTATTGTCAGCATTATCACAAAGGGCAGTAAAAACGATTCAAATTGAGCCCCCATTGTCATATACATAAGTATTAATGCCAGCAGCATGGTAATTACAAGCGAATTCCTGTAACGTTTAAATACGGATTCATCTGTCCTGAAAAACCATGAATAAATTGAATCCAAAAAACTTGCCTCTTTTACAAGGATATCATCATGGGCTAGGTCAATAAAAACTACATCACTGCGATCCAGCCTTGCTAATGCATAATCGCTCTGTCGCCGTTCTAAAGACCCGAGAGAGCTAAGAAAAATATTTTTTCCATACGGTGATTTTATTTGAATATTTTCAAGTGCATTATTTTCAGCTTTTCCAAGTACTCTTATATCAACAGGATTTCCCTCGATATCAATGTCAGCCGCAATAATTCCTTCATTTGCCAGAAACAGCGTTTCTGCAATATCCGCCGCGCTAATGCCAAAGAAAGCCAATGTTTCCCGGTTTGGATAAAGCCTAAGCTCCGGTCTGTTTCCATGCGGGCGCAGACGGGCAGTGCTTGACAATTCCTTTATTGCGCCTAACCTTTCATTAACTTCTGTTTTATCCTTTCCCGTAACAGCATAAGATGCCAAGGAAGAAAGCCCCAAAAACATTTCTGCCTTATCCGGCGGTAAAAATACCGAATAACCGGAGCTTAACGGAACATCTGCGCTTTGAATATGATTTCTTTCTGACCTTATGAATGTTTCAACATTGCTTTGGATTAATTCAAAGGCTTTTTCTATTTTAATATTACTTTCAGGAATACAATGAATGATTAATTCTTCATTTCGAAAATCAATATTTGCCCTTAAATTTGTTTCTTCGTCTTCGGCACCAGTCCTGCCATAAACTGTTTTGACAAAATCAAGTTCCTGTAAAAATCCGGAAAATACAACTCCGTAATAACCAATACTTTCGGTAATTGTTCCTGGCGGAAATTCTATGGATATATATATTTCGTCTGCATCATCCGGGCTGACAAAAGTTACAGGTTGAATAAAAATTAATAATGCTCCAATTGCGCTTGCAAGAGTCGCAATGAAATACCACTTTAGCGGATGGCGAAGAACAGGCCTTAACAACTTTTTATATCTTACCGAAATATCTTTTCTTTCATTCCTCTGTGATATATTCTTGTAGGTAAGAAGATATAACGAAGGAATAAAAAACTGTGAATAAAACCACCCTGCAAAAATTGAAGTAACAAGAGTTATGGAAGTATCGCCAAATAGACTCCCAAGCGGACCTGGAAGAAATATTACCGGAACAAAAACAACTGCCGTAGTTATCGTAGAAGAAATACTCGATCCGGAAATTGAAAAGGCCCTTTCACCGACTGCCTGAGGCAAAGGTTTCATTCTTAAATTGCCAAAATACCTGTTTAACAGATCAAGCATGATAACAGCTACATCGGATACAAGGCCTATACCCAAAGCCAGCCCTCCGAGACTCATGCTGTTAAGGGTTCTTCCCGAAATGGCAATTACACAAATGCCGGCAGCGAATGAAAATGGAATAGACAGAGCGGCAAGGAAACAAGTTTTCATTTTCCTGATAAACAAAAAGAGAATAACAATAACTGCCGCCGCTCCAAAACCAGCAGAAATTAAAAGACTGAACATGCTTTCCAGCAGCAATGGAGCAGAATCTTTAATTAGACTTATTTCGGCACTGTGCGAATATAAATCATTTGCCTCTTCAATAAAATTTTTTATATCTCTTGACAAATTTACAGGATCGGCTCCAGAACGGCGGAATACTTCCAGCGCCGTAATTTCTTTTCCGTTTAGGACAAAAGTGCTTTTTTTACGGGCGGTTTCCATATTAAATTCACTGACATCTCCTACAAATAGCGGAGTAGTTTTTTGCGATTCAGATGCTGCATAAGGCAACAATAAGTTTTCAATATCATTCACGCTGCTTAATCTGCCAGAGCTGACCACAACCAATTCTGTGTTTCCCTCTCGGACATTCCCTGCCGGAATATCAATTGTTTCTCTGGAAAAAATATTTGTAAATTCCGGCAGGCTAATTCCCATTGCTGAAAGTCTGGGCGCATCAAGTTTCAAGCGGCCTTCATTTGTATCGCCTCCGATAAGCTGTACAGAGCCAACACCGTCTATTCTTCGCAGCCTTGCCCGCAGATTATAATCAGCAAGTTTACGGGCAAAACTTTCATCGGCAGTCAATGACCTAACGGCTATTATTGCAAAAGGCTCTATATCCGAATCGCCTGGAGTAACATTTGGTTTTTGAATCCCGTAAGGCAATGAAGGATACACTGCATCTATCGCTTCACGAACCATAACTGCCGCTGTCATCGGGTTTGTGCCCCAGCGAAAATCAAGCCTTATAAGAGAACTTCCGTCTCTTGAAACACTGTGTATATGCTCACTCCCTTTTACTGAAGAAAGCGCATCTTCAACAGGAATTGTTACCAATGAACGTACTTCTTCTGCCGCCATGCCGGAATATAAAGTCTCAATCGTAACCCGCGGAACAGAAAGCTCTGGCAGGCGGTCCAAAGGCAATACTGAAAATGAAAAAAATGCAGCCATAAATATTGCTGCCATGATCATTATGACACTGACAGGTCGGCGGATAAAAAAATTAATTAATCCCTTCATAAAATGATCTCCCCTGCCCTATTTGATCAGCGAAACCCTGAATTGCTTTTCACTGGAATTTCCGGCATTGTCCTTTAGCCCTTGATTGACAATAAAATGAATAAGCCCGGAATTTACTGTATTTGTTAAAGTTCCAGCAATTTCAATCCTTTGGTACTGTTCCCATAAAGGATGAGGCTCCAAAACCTTAAAGTTATTATTTTTTATTGAATGTGGTGAAAATTGAATTACGCTGTTGCTTGTTTCAATTCTGAACAATTCCATTAAAGAAAATAAATTGATAGAAGCATTTTCGGCACAGTCAAAATATAATTCAATCCAAGTTTCGGTTCCCACGGAATAAGGATAGTTATCGCTTATGATTGGCAGATCGGCAAAAAGATCATTTAATTGATATGCTTGCAGTTTTATATCAAAATCATGATCTGTTGGATTTCCATCATCATCCGATGGAGGTTCATGCAAAGCGCCTGGAGCCATAGGAAGCCTAATTCCAGCCAATGCCGGAGGTTTTGAATTTTTTCCATTTGCATAAATTCTGAACAAATATTCTTCGGTGCTTTCGTTTCCATGCAGGTCTTTTACCCCGCTTCTTAGCCGTATTGTAAAGCGGCTGTCATAAACGGGCGCTTTATCAAATTTAAAATAAGCATTTTGCAAATAAGCATCTTGCTTAAAGCCTGCTTCCATTTCTAACGTCAAAAGAGATGCTCCGTCAACCGTAATTGATGTCCCGGCAGAAAGCAAATCAATTTTTGTTGAAAACACTAACAATAATCTGTCATCTTTTTCCCAGTCAGGATTCTCTGTAAAAATACCCTCATCGCAGATAAGTTCTATCTCTTCGATGCCGCTAACCCGAAATGCATTTTCAAGAAAAGGCGGCTCCCTTTCTGTTCCGACTGTAAAAACATTAAAAAAATCTTTTCCCATGCTCATACCGCTTTGGGCCGCCATAGAAGCCGGCAGCCGTAATTCAAAACGCCTGCCCTGGGGCCAGGGCTCTGACGGGGTAAAAACCGCAAGGCGGCCTTCTTTTTCAAGATGCCATGCGCCGGGCATTGCAGGGCTTAAAGAAATATAATTACGCAGTGAATTTAGGGATACTGGAATTGAAAATTCAATAAAACAAGCAAGCTGATCTTTATCGGTATAAGAGTCAATTTCTGGTTTGAAGTTCAAAATCACAGGCCGTGTATAATCAAGGCGGGTGCTAAAATCGACATCAAAGCCTTCGTCTAGGGAAAGTTTGTTTTGGGCATGTGCATTTGCAGCAATTTTTATATTATAGTCCTTGTTTATTTCCAGCGGAACATGGGGCAAGAATTTCATTTTCATGCCTTCCCAAATAAAATTGCCGTATAAGGGTTCATTGTTAGCAGTCATAGAAAAATGTTTCTCTACGCTTGCCCTGTCGGGGTCCTGCGAAAACAAAAAAGAAATGTCAATTAATGCCGGGTCTGAATGATAGCCAGGGCCAGGAGTCCATGATAATACTTCAAAAGGGGAATTGCGTAAAATATCGCATGTTGTAATTGATAATATATATATAATAATAAATGAGAAAAATTTCATTATATTGCCTCCAAATATACATAGATATCTTTTTGAAGGTATAAACCATTGCCATCGCTTATACCTCCCCTGCCTCCGGGAATTAAGAGCCTGTAATAATTAGGTTTTCCAAAAGAGCCTGATTCTAATCTTTCCCATTCCATTAAAAGCCTGTCATCTGAAAGCCATGACACAAAACGCAGGGCAGCAGGGTCAAGTCTTGTAGGAAAATACGGAGATAAGGAAATTGAAAGCGTTGTTTTCTGCCTTGCATCTTCTGTAAGTAAAAGGGAGAAATGTATCATTATACGAATAAGATCTCCATCGGCTTCGCTTACCGGTACTTGCAATACCAAACTTTCATATCCTTCGTCTTCCAAAGTTGAAAAATCCAGACTATTATCGTCAACAGTTGATATTGAAATAACACGCATATAAGGAATGTCTGCAACAAAAGATCGTCTGTAATCGTTTCCAATTTTTAAGCCTTCTGTATCTTTGGTTTCTCCGGAAACTATCAATGTATAAACTGTCTCGGGTTCCAAATCCTGACTGGGAATAAAAACAATGCTTTCTTCGGTTAATTTTTCGGTTTTACCGTTCAACGATGGTTCAAATCTTGTTGACCGTAAACTGGTATCCCCCATTGCTTTGTTAAATTCTATCGCTATGCCAAGGGACGGGCCAAAATCTTCTTCAAGGCTGCCGCCTGTCGCAAACCAGCGGCCTTCATGCTGGATTACCGGGTAAACATTAACCACTTGAGGCAATACACGGTCAAGATCGGTGCTGAAAAATGCCGATGTAATACCTGTCAGGGGAACCCCGTCTTTGCTTTTTGCCCCGTCATTTATACGCCATCGATATACAGTCCAGGGGGAAAGAGCCCTTTCGCAAATTACTTTAATACTTTTATCATCATTTGACCATTCGAATGTTTTTTCACTTGAGCCTTCAATTATTAAAGATGATTCAACTGTAAGCCTGTCCATTGGCTGTGAAAATATTATTTCCAAGTTAAAATTATTTGCGCTGATCGACTCTCCGTCATGAGGGCTAAACCATTCAATAAGAGGCGGCAAAGTTTTGTTTATCGCATAAAAAAAGATATAACGTTCAAGTCGTAATTCACGTCCGTCTGTTGAACGGGCATATCCAGAAATACTCAGCAAATATCTAATGCCTGCAATCCACCCGCTTACGGGAGTTAATGTCAAAGTATCACCATTCCATGAATAATCACATTCAACAATCCCGTTATCATGGCTTACCGTTATGAGATATTCAGCCTCTTTCTTGTTCATTTCTGTACTAAACCAGATTGATATTGGACTGAATTCTTCGTTAAGGATCATATTTTGACTGCCGGGTATTACTTTAATTTCAATTGGCCTAAGATCTATAAAACCGCATGAAAGAAATAATACTGCCGTAAAACTAAATATCCGAAAGAGCAACAAGTGTTCCCTCCTTCATATCAGAGTCGGGCCTAAGCACAACAATTTCTCCGGCTTTTATCCCCGACTGAATTTCCCAATGATCGCCTAATGCCTGTCCTAGAATTACCTTTCGCCCAGAAAGATGATTCCCGCTTATTAAAAAGACATCTGCTTCATTATTATTTTTCCCGACAAGGCTTGATGAAGGAAGAAAGACGCCATTACGCGGAGAACCAAGAATCACCCTCACCCTGGCGAACATTCCCGGTTTAAGTTCACTAACGCTGCCGGTAATAAGAACCCTGACCATAAAACTAAGGCTCTGGCTGTCGGCCTGCGGATAAACAAGGTCT
>Ga0099364_10009185_pt1 | contig 13757 bp, 12 predicted proteins | sample TergutTh196P3_FD_73070 | JGI IMG/M metagenome (GOLD analysis project Ga0099364, IMG submission 73070) | Microcerotermes parvus P3 segment gut microbial communities from Pointe-Noire, Republic of the Congo - Th196 P3 | ecosystem: Host-associated > Arthropoda: Insects > Digestive system > Gut ...
GCCTGCGGGTTACAACTTTTAAAATAACAAACGATAAAATACCCCAGGAAATTCCTTCGGCTATGCTGTAGGCAAAGGGCATCATCACAATGGCAAGGAATGCGGGAATGCCTTCGGTGGGATCCTGGAAATCAATACACATAACAGGCGCCATCATTAAAAACCCCGCAAAGATAAGAGCCGGAGCTGTGGCAAAGCCTGGGATCAGAAGGAATACCGGAGAAAGTAAAAGTGCAAGAAAGAAGAATATTCCTGTTGAAACTGAGCTAAGGCCCGTTCTGCCTCCCGCGGCTACTCCTGCCGTGCTTTCGATAAAGCTTGTCACCGTCGATGTACCAAGGCTTGCCCCGACCATCGTTCCGACAGCGTCAGAGAAGAAGGCCTGCTTGACCCTGGGAATATTTCCGTCTTTATCCCGGAGTCCAGCCTGGGTGCTTACCCCCACCAGGGTTCCAAGAGTGTCAAAAATATCAACAAAAAAGAATGTAAAGAATACGACAAAAAACTTGAGGGTCAGTATATTTGACCATTCAAATTTTAAAAAAAGAGGCGCCGCCGGTAAACTGACTGGAGTCCAGCCTGAAGGAAGCGGGGTAATGCCTGCAACAATACTTACAATGGTAGTACCCAAAATTCCTATTAGAATGGCTGCAGGTACCCTGGTGACATAAAGAATTATAATAAAAACAAAACCCAGCACGGCCAGTATAGGAGCAGGCTGGGTCAGATCTCCCAGTTCTATTACAGTACCTGCACCCTGCACTATTATGCCTGCATTGGTAAAGCCAATAAGAGCAATAAATAGCCCAATACCAACTGCAATGGCCTTTTTTAAATTTTCAGGGATCGCTTTAACCAATGCTTCCCGTATATTAAAAAGGGATAAAAAAATAAAAACAATACCTTCTATAAAAACTGCCGTAAGGGCAAGCTGCCAGGAAAAACCCATACCCATTACCACCGTATAGGTAAAGAATGCATTTATCCCCATACCCGGAGCCAAAGCGATAGGAAGATTCGCTGTAAAGCCCATCATTAAGGTTGCAATACCCGCAGCCAAAGCAGTGGCAGTAAAAGCCGCTCCGGCAGTCATACCATCGCCAATTTGACCAAGCATGGCAGGGTTTACCGCCAGTATATAGGCCATGGTAAGGAATGTGGTAAGACCAGCCATGATCTCCCTTTGAACCGTAGAACCATGGTGTTTTAGCTTAAATAACTTTTCCATACGCTATTATTGATCAAATATGTTTTTTATGCCATGATTTATAGGAATTGCGGCCTTGGTGGAACTGGTAGACACGCTAGCTTGAGGTGCTAGTGCGGAGACGCATGGAAGTTCAAGTCTTCTAGGCCGCAGAAATTTTTTACATTGCCGGAAAAATCTCTATACTTTTCTTAAATACTTTAGTTCCTGTACATCTTCCGGCGATGGGACTATAAGTTCGCCCTTCCCTTCTCTCTGCCGGGCATCCTGTATCATTTGTGCTGTGGTGGTACAGCCAAAACGGCTTACACCTACTGCCCGTACAGCAAGCGCATCGTCCAAATCGCGCACCCCTCCGGCAGCTTTTACCTGCATGGTCTTTGGGGTATGCGCACGCATTAATTTTAGATCGCTAATACGGGCGCCGTACGGAGCATAGCCGGAGCTGGTTTTGGTAAAATCCGCCTTTGCCGCAACGCAAATCCCGCAGGCTTTAATGATCTGCTCTTCTGTAAGATAGGCTGTTTCTAAAATTACTTTAAGGATAGCCTTCCCCTTATGGGTTTCTTCACATACTGCAGCAATATCATCTTCTACCAGACTGTAATCGCCGGAAAGAAAGCGTCCTATATTCATTACCATGTCAATTTCTGTACAGCCTTGTTCAATGGCGCGTTTTGTTTCCAGGACTTTTATTTCTGTAAGGTTACTGCCATGGGGGAAGCCAACAACGCTGGTAGTAAGTACCTTGCTGTCCTTTAAGATGCTGTAGGCAAGAACTACATCACAGGGTTTAACACAGACAGTTATACACTGGTATTCTTCGGCAAGCCGGCAGCCAGCTTCTACTTCCTGACGGGTAAATTTTGGATTTAAGAGGGAATGGTCGATCATTTGGGCAATGTCGTAAGCGGTGATCTTATTCACTGGGCGCTCCTGTTATATCTTCAAGTATTTCTATAAGTGCGATGATGTCATCTTTGCGGTACTGCTCTTTGGTACCGGATCGTATGCGCTCAAGGAAAAAACCAAGCTCTTCGAAAAATACTCCGGTTGGAGGAAGGTTAATGCCGGTAGGAATTTTAAGTTTTTCTTCGATGTCAAATTCCTGCGGCGGGGAATCAAAAGAATAAGCTGTTAGTTTTCCATTTTCGCAGATTACAACAGCCTTTTCAAAATACACCCGCCAGCTTGCGGTAAAGGGAATATCGGCATTGTACCATGCCGCTTCGCAGCAAACATGTAACTGAGTATGCCCTGCCGGACCAGCGTATTGGTACAGAATACGGTAGTATTCTTCGTAGCCGGCATTTTCCCTGCCGCCGGAAATGGTTTTAAAGCTTTCCGGTTTTCCAAAGAGGCTGATCATAAGATCCAAATCGTGGATATGCAGGTCGAAAGGTAAAAGGCCGCTTTTATTTTTATCCAAGAGCCAGCCGTCTTTTGCCCAACGGGGACAGCCCGAAAGCCGCAGGAACACAGCGTCCAGAGCTTTGCCGTAACGCTTATCCTTGACAATTTCGTGCAGCACCTTTGAAGCGGGAAAAAATTGCAGGACATGGCCTACCAATAACTGCAGGCCCTGTTGTTCTGCAAGAGCATACATTTCCTGTGCATCTTTGCTTTTTAAGGCCAGGGGTTTTTCGCAAATTACATGGCAGCCCCCGTTTAGAGCTTGGATAACCAAAGTATAATGCAAAAAGGACGGCGCGCAGATATCCACAACATCGGGTTTTTCTGCGGCAAGCATTGTTTTTAGATCCGGAAAAACAGGAATACCTTTTTCTGCGGCTGTCTCTTTTGCTTCGGCAGAAGGATCACAGATTCCAATTACCTTACAGTCTGTAATATGCTGATAATTTGAAAGATGTACTTTCCCTATTCCGCCTAAACCGGCAAGCCCTATGGTCATCACAGAAAAATCCTAAATAAACTGCCGCAAGTAGCGGTAGCTTTGTTCGATACCGCGTTTTACCATGTTTAGGTTTCCTTCAAAAGCTTTGTCCTCTACTTCAATGCAGGCAGGGCCTTTATAACGTATATCGTACAGAGCCGAACAGAATGCACTAAAATCAACACTGCCCAGACCGGGAAGCTTGGGAGCATGCCAAAGGCCCGGATAGGAGAAGTATCCGTACTCATCAAGCTTATCCTGGTAGATCTTTACATCCTTAAAATGTATATGGAAAATCTTGTTTTTGAATTCATAAATGCACTTGGTTAGGCTTGCCCCTATTAAACATAAATGCGAAGGATCAAGATTTAAGCCAAGATTCTTGCTTGGGATTAAGGAAAACATCTTACGCCAAATATCGGGATTGGCAGCAAGATTATTGCCGCCCGGCCATTCGTTTGCAGTAAAGAGCATGGGGCAGTTTTCTATGCCGATTTTAACCTTTTTTTCTTCGGCCAATTTAACAATAGGTGTCCAGGTCTTTTTAAACAGTTCGAGGTTTTCTTCTACTGTTTTATTTTTATCCCTGCCTATAAAGGTGGTTACCATGCCAATGCCCATTTGAGCAGATACACCAATTAGTTTTTTGATATGCTCCACGGCAATTGCTGCAGCTTCTTTGTCCGGATCAAGGGGATTTGGATAGTATCCAAGAGAGCTGATACTGATTTTGCGTTTTTTTGCATAATCCATATAGTACGCCATTTTTTTTGCATCAAGCCCTTCAAGATCAATGTGGGTAATTCCTGCATAACGCCTGACTGCTTTTCCTTTGGGCCAGCAGCATACTTCTACACATTCAAAACCGACATTCGATGCATAATCAATAACCTGTTCAAAAGTCAGATCCGGCAGAATTGCCGATACCAATCCAAGTTTCATTTCAGCCTCCTTAAACTTGCGGAATAATTTCCTTTAAAAATGTTACCGCAGCCTGTATATCCGCTGCAGCATTGTCTTTTACTTCTCTTTCAATGGTTAAATAACCATTATAGCCAATTTCTTTAAGGGCACGAAGATAGGGAATCCACCGGACGCTCCCTTTGCCAAGGGGCATTTCGCTAAACCACTGTGAAACCTTGCTGATAGCTTCTATGCCTCCCTGGGCAAAAAGACTGTACACTTCTTCGGGCCCGGCATAGTGGTTTAAAATACCATCTTTGGCATGGGTATGTACAATGGAAGCACCGGCTGTTTTTACTCCGGCTACTTCGTCGTCACGAGTTACCATGACAAGGTTTCCCGGATCGTAATTTATGCCTAAGCCTCCTGCTCCTCCGGTTGTTTTAAGGCCGGCATTGCATAAATCAACAAATTCTTTTAATACAGGTATAGGTTCTGGCCCTGTTTCTATTGCAATGGTAATTCCCTGTTGTGCAGCATAGGCGGCGATTGTCGTACAGGCTTCCTTCATTATCCGGTATTTTTCACTGCCCGAATCTGCCGGGATAATCCCTATATGGGTAGTTATGATACGGCAGTCCAGTTCTACGGCAAGGTCTGCTACTCTTTTTAAGTAGTCGATTTTTTTATTATTATCTGCCGCAATTTCAAAGCCATGACCGCCTAGTTCACCGCAAAGGGCAACAATTTCCTGGCTGCATTCTTTTGCGGTATCTATTACCTGTTGTTTTAATTCCGGCTTTAGAGCTGCCGGATCAAATTCATTCCAGGCATACAGTTGTACACCGCTTGCACCGCAGCGCTGTGACTCCCGTATGCCTTCTATAATTCCCTTGCCGAACCAATCGGCCAATGTTCCAATTTTAAACATTATAGTGTTACCCAGCATCGTTCTTTAGCGCTCTGTATGACTTTTTCACAGAAGATCATTTCCTTAAGGCCGTCGGCAAAAGTGGCGTACTCTCCTTCGGTTTGCTTGCCTGCCTGTATCGCCTGGTAAATTTTTTCAAAATTCTGTTTAAAGGATTCGGAGAAACCTTCCACATGTCCGCCAGGATAAGCAGAAATTTTCCTTGTGGACGGTTTTAATATGGACGGCTCTTTAACCAAATCGCCGTTCATCGTTTCGCGGCGTCCCACCCACAAGCTGTTGGAATTTTCCGAATCCCAGTGCAGGGAGCATTTACTGCCGGCAATGGAAAGAATTACCTGATTTTTTCTGCCTGCATATACCTGGCTGATATTGCAGCATCCCCGGGCGCCGTTTTCAAAATGGAAAAGCACTGTGGCATAATCTTCGGTATTAATTGGAACAGTCTTGTAATCCTCCGGCCGCAGAGCCATACCGGAAAATGTTTCTATGGGTTTTGTGGGCTTTTTACGGTTTTTATGAAAGGTTGCAAAATCGGCAAGGAGTTCTGTAGCTTTTAAACCGGTAGTAAATTGTACCAGATCCAGCCAATGGGTGCCGATATCAGAAAAAGCCCGGCTGTCCCCGCTTAATTCCGGCTCAAGCCGCCAGTTATAGTCCGTGTCCAAATACAGCCAGTCCTGCAGGTATCCGCCGTGAACAGTATATACATCTCCCAGTTCTCCGGCATTTATCATTTCACGCATTTGGTAGGCCATGGGGTAGTAGCGGTAGTTATAATTTACTGCATTAATAAGGCCTTTTTCTTTTGCTTTTTTAACCAATTTTTCTGCTTCTGATGAGCTTATGGATAAAGGTTTTTCGCAGACCACATGCAATCCCTTATCCAGGGCATAATCTGCAATCTCATAATGAGATTCGTTTGATGTACAGATATGAATACAGTCCAGGTTTTCTTTGTCAATCATTTCCTTGTAGTTTGAATAACTCTTTGGAACAAAAAGAGCATCGGCTTTTCCTTTAGGATCGTTAATTTCCACAAGGGCAGCGACATCTGTATATCCAAGACGGCGAAGCTGTTCTATATGCACAGCCCCAATATAACCTACTCCGACAACTCCCACACGGAATTTTTTCATGACTTTACCTCGTAATATGTTATTTTTTGTATTTTACATCACTTTTCCTGTCCTGTCACTAGTTTTTTACGATGTTTGCCCTATTGAAAAAATCCCAATATCAGTGTACCATCCTTAGTATCCCATGGAGGCAAACCAAATTATGGAAAATAGCTATTTTTTCGATTTACCGTCGCTTTTAAGGCTAAACAGGCTGGATATTCGGAAGATCGCAAAAAATAATCCATTGATGAGCGTTGGAGAATATTTTGGCTTATTGACAAAATTTGTTGATCATGGGGGAGATACTCCGGAATCATTACAAAGAATTTCCGATATGAAGACAGAACCCAATGACCTTCAAAACCTGGCCCTGATCCAGATAATGCTAAAGGATATAGGCAACGAAAGTTTTCTTCCTGTCATTAATGATATTATCAGCCTTGGTAAAGTAAGTTCCACCAAGCTTGCAGCCGATTATGCAAAAAGTCTTTTACGTGATTATACTTGGCTTTATGAACAAATTAATGCAGCACGAAATAACGAAATTGACGAAAAAAAAAGAGATTTAAAAGAAAAACAATTATTAAAAAAAGTTTTAAACCTGCTGGATCATGAAGAATCGATTCGTAAATTGCGGGTTCTTACTGTGGACGATGCTCCCAGCATGGTCAAAACCATATCTGGCATATTGGAAAAGGATTACCAGGTATTTGGCTTAACTGACCCGGCAATGCTGGAAAAGTTTTTACGGCAAATAACGCCCGAATTATTTTTGTTGGATTATGAAATGCCTGAAATTAACGGTTTTGATCTTGTTCCGATTATTCGCAGCTTCGAAGAACATAAAAATACTCCAATTATTTTTTTAACATCCAAGGGAACACATGACCATGTATCTGAAGCCTATGCGCTGGGATCCTGCGACTTTATTGTAAAGCCCTTTCAGGATGAAGTTTTACTGGAAAAGGTAGCTAAGCATATAGTCAGAAAGAAATTATTTTAAAATTAGTTTTCGCATAATATTCTTGGCTTCTTCATAGTCCATGATCAATACAGCATCTTTAATTTTATCAATTTCTTCCCGCAGCGCTCCTTCCGGATTCAACGCATAGAGGCTGTCTATTCCATCATAGGTAGCGGCAAAATCCATATTTTCCACAGCATCTTGCAGTTCTTCTATAATTGGTCTCAATTGCAATGACATTTCCGGGAAGATTGTTATTGCTTCTGTGCTCCGGTTTTTTTGTGCATAAGCTTCGATAAGGCTTTGATTAAGAGCTGTTAGATCTTCCAAAAAAGAAGGCAGTTTTTCTATACAAAAGGTCTTGTCTTCTTTAGCCGATGCATTTTCAAGTTCCAAAGCACGTCCGGAAAGTTCCATAGCGCCTATATTGGCAAGGGAGCCTTTTATGCCGTGTACTTCAATTTTAAAATTATGCATATCAGAGGCAGCCAGAAATGTGTTCAGATTTTTTTTAGATTTTTCAATTTCTTTTATTGTCAATTCCAATGATTTTTCATAAATATTCTGCTGACCTGAAACCCTGTCCAGCCCTGTCTTTACAGAAAGCCCCGGTATACTTTCAATTTTTTTCCAAAAGGCTGTATCCATTAAATTTTCTCCCCCTGTTTCCGATTTGGTTTCTCCGGCAGAGTTTTTTACCGGCGCTTGTTTAATTTTCCCGGCTGGAAGCCAGGCAGAGAGCATTTTACTAAACAATATTTTATCTATGGGCTTGGTCAGCATATCGTTCATACCTGCTGCCAGAAATTCTTCTTTTGTTCCTACTATGGCATTGGCGGTTAAAGCGATGATTGGTATATCTTCTCCCATCTTACGAATAATTTCCGTAGCTTCTATACCGTCCATGTCCGGCATCATGTGATCCATAAACACGATGTCATAAGATTTGCTTTTAATCATCTCTATTGCCTTACTGCCCGATTCTGCTGTATCTGCTGTTATACCGCAAAGCTGCAATAGGCCGCTGGCAACATTTAAATTGATAGTATTGTCATCCACAACCAATATTCTTGCATCCGGCGCATATATCATATTGTCAATGTCGCCATCCTCTTGAATGAGCTCCTCATTACCCAAAACTTTGGGAATTACGATATGGAAAATTGAACCCTGGCCATAGACACTTTCTACTGTAATTGCGCCGCCCATCATGCTTATTAATGATTGGGTAATAGACAGGCCAAGGCCGGTTCCTTGTTTCTTTCGGTTTTTCCGCGTATCCATCTGCTTAAAAGCATCAAAAAGTTTTGGTATGTCTGCTTCCTTAATGCCAATGCCGGTATCGCTGATATCAAAAAGAATGCTGGTATCGGTAACTTTTATAATCAAGCTTACCATACCTTCATTGGTAAACTTTATAGCATTGCTTAATATATTAAGAAGCACCTGTCTGATTCGGACATCATCGCCGTACAGGTATCTGGGTATTTCACCTTCGGTAACAAGATCAAAATTTATTTTTTTATTTTTTGCCAAAAACCGCGTTACCGAAGCAATATTGTCTATGAGCATGGAAAAATCATAGTGCTCCGGTGTTAGGATTAATTTACCGGCTTCAATTTTTGAAAGGTCTAAAATATCGTTGATTATATTCAAAAGCGCCATGGCAGATACATGAATATCCTGAACACGGCGATGGTGGTTAAGGTTTAAGCCTTCCGAAAGAAGCAGATCCGACATGCCGATAATTGCATTCATTGGCGTGCGGATTTCGTGTGACATATTGGCCAGAAACTGTGATTTTAATTCGGCAGCTTCTTCGGCGCGTTCCTTTTTTGCCCGCTCTCTGGCAATTTGTTCGATGGAGCTTTTAAGATCTACAGCCATTTTATTAAAAGCATCTGCAAGCTGGCCTATTTCGTCCCGGGAATTAATGGCAATGCTTCTGTCCAAATCGCCTTCAGAAATATGTTTAAGCTCGGTAGTCATTATTACAATTGGCCTCAGGGCTTTGCGCATCCAAATGCCAAGCCATGCCAGTAAAAGAAAAAGAGATATCACAGCGATAATCATTGCCCTAAGCATTGCCATGTTTACAGCGGCAAAGACAGATGAACTGGGCGCAACGGCAGCAAGTGTCCAGTCTGTCATAAAAAGAGGCGCTGAACAAATAATCATTCTTCCTTTATTTCCAAAGAGTAAATTTCCAAAGAACATATTACCCATCACCTGATCCCGTAATTCTTCTATTCCAAAATCGGTAAAAAAATCCTGTTCCAGTATCAGCGTGTGATCGGGATTGGTTAGGTATTTTCCTGATTTATGGAGGAAAAATCCCTGCATCTGCGGTATGGCCACAAGCTCATTAGCCAGTGTATCCAGATTACCCATGGAGATGTCTGTTGCAATGACAGCTGCAGCTTCGTTGTGTTCGTTAAATAGCAGTTTTGACAAAGATACTACAAGGTCACCGGTGATTGAATCTATATAAGGGTCGGTAACTATAACGGCACCATTAGCTGCCATTGCCAGATACCACCAGCCTTGTTCGCGGTTGTCGTAGTCTTGATCATCGGGCTGCCACCCGTCGCCTGTTATAATAAAACCTCCGGGATCGTTCCAGCGTCCCGGACTGCTGGCAAATATAAGATGCACTTCATCTATGGTTTGAGCCATGGTATTAAAATAAGCTTCCAGGTTTTTTACAACTATAGGATCCCGGAGATCAGAAGTAAGCATGGGAAGGGAGCCTATTCCAGTATAATTGAGAAGGTGAGCCACTTCCCTAAGCTGGGTGTCGGCATTATCCCGCACACGGCTGATATGTTCGGTAACATAATTTTCAACCTTATGGTACGAGGCCGAACGGAAGGTATATATAAAAGCCACGCATATAAGGAAAATGATTATGGAAAACCCTATAAAAATTACACGCGATAATTTAAATACCAGTGAACTGCCTGCTTTTGGCAATTTCATTTTTACCTCGATTATTATACCCTGTACCGTTTCCCGAACCGTTTCTTTTTTTTTCATTATGAAGTACACTGGATAAATCTGTCAACAAAGCTAATATAGAATTGTATAAGGAGATCTATCATGGAAAAAACAAAAGTTGCAATTTTAGGCGCAGGTTTTATCGCCGCTATCCACACAGAATGCTATAAAAGGTTTGTACCGGAAGCAGAAGTGGTTGCTGTCTTAAGCCATAATGCCGACAAGGCCAAGGCCTTTGCCCAGGCTCATGGAATTCCCCAATGGTATGATAATCTGGATAAGCTTCTGGCCGAATCCGGAGCAGATGTAATTGACATTGGCCTTCCAAATTATCTGCATCACTGGGCATGTATGAAAGCTGCCGAAGCAAACAAACACATTATTATAGAAAAACCTCTTTCCATGACTCTTGAAGAAGCCGACGAAATGATCGAAGCCTGTAAAAAACGGGGTTTATTATTGTGTTATGCAGAAGAACTGTGTTTTGCCCCCAAATATGAACGGGTCCGCGCACTGGTAGAAGCCGGAGCAGTAGGAAAGGTATATATGCTTAAGCAGGCAGAAAAGCATTCCGGCCCCCACAGCGCCTGGTTTTATAAAAAAGAAACAGCCGGCGGCGGTGTAATGATGGACATGGGCTGTCATGCCCTTGCCTGGTTCCGCTGGATGAACAAAAACAATCCCGTTAAAACTGTCTATGCCGACATGAAGACCGTGATGCACGACACCGAGTGCGAAGATAATACCATTACCATTTTGGAGTTTGAAAACGGTGTTACTGCAATGGCAGAAGACAGCTGGGCACGCCATGGCGGCATGGATGACCATATCGAAATATACGGCACCAAGGGCGTTTCCTATGCAAGCCTCTTTCAGGGCAACTCGGCCCAGACCTACAGTCTTGACGGCTATGATTATGCAAGCGAAAAAGCCGGAAGCACCCAGGGCTGGACCTTTACCGTCTTTGAAGAAGCATTTAACCAGGGCTATCCCCAGGAACTAAAGCACTTTATTGACTGCATACGTAATAAAAAGCAGCCCCTTGTTACCGGGGAAGACGGACGGGCTGTATTGGAAATTATTTATGCTGCCTACCAATCGGCAAAAACCGGCAAGAAGGTGGAACTGCCCTTTACAGCAAAGGTTAAGTATCCTATAGAGCTGTGGCTTGCATAGCCAGCATAGCTGCTCCTACTATCCCCGCATCATTGCCAAGCCTTGCCTTGTTAAAGGGAGGCATGGGCATAAGGCCGGATCCAAAGTAAGACTTTTTTGCCGCTTCATAAAGCGCCGTGATAAAATAATCACCTTCGTTGCACAGACCGCCGCCAATAATTACTTTTTCCGGCCTAAAAACGGTTATTAGGTTAGCTATTGCCTGGCCTGCCATAGCGGTAAAATTATCCAAGAGCTCAAGGGCGGCTGAATCGCCTTTTTTGGCAGCGCTAAAAACAGTCCGGCTGTCTGCCAGATTAATATTGTAGCTGCCCCCGGAGTCTATGCAGCTATCCCACATTAGGCTGCCGGGATATTCGGACATTTTTTCTTTTGTCTGTTCCACAAGGGCAGTAACCGAACAATATGCTTCTACACAGCCGGAATTTCCGCAGTTACATTTACGTCCGCCGTATACCAGCACAATATGTCCGGGTTCTATGCCAAAACCATCGCAGCCGCGGAATAATTTTCCGTCAATGATAAGCCCGCCGCCGACTCCCGTTCCAAAGGTAATCATTAGGACATTTTTCCCGGCTTGCGGATCTGTTTTTACTTCCCCCAAGACGGCACAGGCTGCATCGTTCTCTATATATATTGGACCGGGAATATACTTTGCATATTCACCTGCAAGGTCCATGTTAAGCCAGGATAGGTTATTGGCAAAAATTAATTTTTTGGTGTTGGGGTCTATGGTACTGGGAACACCAAAACCTGTTCCGTTTATATCTTCAATTTTTTTTCCTGTCTGTTCCAGCAAAAGCAAAACAGTATCGGCTATATCCCGTATGATAGCCTCAAACGATCGCTGTGGCTTTGTTTCCAGTGATTTCTTTACCAAAAGATTGCCGGAGCTGTCGACAAGCCCAATGGCAATGGAAGTTCCCCCTACATCAATACCAATAGCAAAATGAGCGCTCAATGTACAACCTTCCTCTTTGTACTATATCTGGATTTACTGTTATTCGCAAGAGACTGCAGGAGAAAAAAAGGATCAACGAATGTCACGAATAAATTCATTAGGGTACATTCGCGTAATTCGTTGACTGTTTTAGGAGGATCAACGAATTAATGCGGATTTCGCTGGACTAACTCAAATCCCTGTAGAAATTTTCATGCGATCCAAGTTCTACGAACGTTAGAATCAGTTCTGCCTTTTTTTCGACAGAGTAGCCAAGCAGTGTAAGTTGGCCAAGAACGGTAAATTTGTAAACACGCAGCCATGATAAATTGCCTTTTTTCTTATCACCTATTTTGGGATTTTTAATTACAGCATCAATTGCTTTATTAACTTCGACGAGTTGATTGGAATGAAGCTTATTGTACGCTTTTTTAAAACGATTGGTTTGGATTATCTGCACCGCTTCTTCCTATTACCGCTGCCGGGCTTCTCCTGCCGGAATTTAAATTCTGAAACCTTGCCATTTTCCATTTCGACCTTAGCTTCAAGAACACCTTTAATAAATTCATACGGAAGGTCAGGGTTTTCTTCGGCAATCCTGCCTATTTTTGCCCAGTGTTCTATCTGTTTTGGAACAGAACGTGAGTTGACGAGAGCATAGTTAATTGCTGCCTTCATAATGTCTTCGGACAGTCTTATGGCATTTCTTGTCATTTAATCCTCCATTGTTGCATTATACGACATTATACAGCATATTGCAACATTGTAATCTGCCCGGTTCTACCCGGCGAGCTTGCCCTTGTTTGAGGACGCGGGGAAGAGGCTTCATGTCGCGCCAGGCTTATTTCCTTCTGGGCGGGAAGGCAGGTTTGAGTTCTTCATACATAACCTTTGCTCCCGGAATGTCACGCCTTGCCGCAATCTTTACAGAATTGTAAAAGGCAAGAGCATTTTCCATAGCATGATTGCCAATCAGGGTTTTGGTATCACTGATATTATTTCTCAAATTATCAATCTTGTTGATTAATACCCACAGCTCATGAGCTGAAGCCAGATTTTCCCCAAAGCTTGATGCTTTCAAAGATGCAGGAAACAGTTCAGGGCTCCCAAGAGCCAGTTCATAAGACAGTTCAAGAAATTTAATGTACTGTGCACTGATTTTATCAAGTTTTTTTCGATCCGGTGCTGTTAATGAAACAAGGCAAGGCTCAAACAGCTCTATCAACTCATCAAGTTTTGATTGGGCATTTAACAAAAGTTCCTTGTTTATTTGTTTTACTTTAAGATTGTTAAGCATATTTAATCATGCTAAAGAAACTGGAAAATGTACATATTTATATGACAAATATAATGAAAATTATTAGCAATAAGGCCCAATAACCAATTGTTCTATTAGGTCGACACTTTTCCCGGTTTTTTTACAGTAAAAGCCACCAAAAGACACAATACCGGCAGAATTGAAAGCAGTCTAAGGGTAGATACAAGCCCATGAATGTCCGCATAGCTGCCAAAAAGAGGTGTTACAAGGCCGCCAATACTTACCCCAAGACCCAGGGTAACGCCGGAAGCAAAGCCTATGTTTTTCGGAAGATATCGCTGACCCATTACAATCAGGGGGGTAGTG